>Ga0181520_10000696_pt1 | contig 72439 bp, 55 predicted proteins | sample PEATcosm2014_Bin_29_FD_132451 | JGI IMG/M metagenome (GOLD analysis project Ga0181520, IMG submission 132451) | Peatland microbial communities from MTU Mesocosm Facility, Houghton, MI, USA - PEATcosm2014_Bin02_30_metaG | ecosystem: Environmental > Terrestrial > Soil > Wetlands > Peat | place... | reverse complement strand
ATCATCATGCTCGGCTCCTCTCCTCCCGAGCTTTTGGTCGTTTAGTCGCAACCAGTCTACTCGGGTCGGGCGGAGCCGACGCTGTCATGAAATCAGGTCTCAGAGGCGAGACCTGGGGCACCCAAAGCTGGTACAAGATCAAGCGGTCAGAGACCAGTGGCCATTTGACCCTGAACCGCAACGGACAAGGCGCTTATCACACGCTCAGGAACGCATGGTCTTCTACACTGGGGCCGAACGAACGCGTCACATCAGCGCGTCCCATCAGCGCGTCACACCGGGGAGTACGTTTTGTCGCATCTGATCAGCTTTGTGCGCATTCCAGCGCTGGCCATCCGCCAGCACATCCGGCCGCTGCCGCCGCTGGGCGTGCTGGACGAGGACACGCTACGGATGAGCGTCTGGCCCAACGATATCGACTTGAATCTGCACTTGAACAACGCCCGCTACCTGAGCCTGATGGACTATGGACGCACCCATCTGCTGGCCCGCACCCGGCTGCTGGAGCACATCATCCGCTCGCGGTGGCAGCCACTGGTGGGCGCGGTGTGGATCACGTATAGGCGTTCCTTGCCTTTGTTTTCCTCATTTCGATTGAGCGCGCGGCTGGTTTGCTGGGACGAGCGCTGGTTCTATATGGAGCAGACCTTTACGGGGAGCAAGGGCCTGGCCGCGGTGGGCTGGGTAAAGGGAGCCCTGCGCAACGCCGACGGCAGCGTGGAGCCGCAAAACGTGATTGCAGGCGTGGCGCCGGGTCTGGTCAGCCCGCCCATGCCGGATGCGATTGCCGCATGGAACGAACTGACCAGGGAAAAACTTGCGGCGGGCAATGGCTGAGATTGCCCGCCGGTCGAAAGTGCGGCTTATTGATCCGGCCCTTAAAGAGTGTTGCGCCTTCCCACCCATTTCGCGATAAAACCTGCGAAATGGATGGGGCACGGTGTTTCTATTTGGGGGCCGGATCAATAGTCACCGGCCAAGCGTGAAGATCACGTTGACTGTGGTCTCCACTTCAACGGGTTGTCCGTCGAGGAGATAAGGCCGGTAGCGCCAGGTCTTCACGGCGTCGAACGCGGCCTGCTGCAGCAGTGCCGGACCGCTGGTAACGTGCAGATTTTCGATGGTCCCGCCTTTGGAGATGGTGGCCGCCAAGCCTACCGTGCCTTCAATGCGCATGGCCACGGCCATGGGCGGGTACTGCGGGATCGTCTTCTGAATCAGGAGGCCCGCTTCCACAGAGCCCGCGATGCGGACCGGTGCTTTCACCTCAGGGTGCACAACGTGCGGCGTGCCTTGGCCGTGAAATGGGGATGGGTAACCCGTGCCGCCGGGGACGCCGGAATCCTGGTCGATGCCTGTGTAGTTGCCGCCGGGGGCCTGTTCCGGGCCGGTGAAAAGCGCAATGTGGACCGGAATGCTGGACGGCGCAAAAAAGCGGCCTTCCTGCATTTCCGGGACGCCGCGGAACGGACGCGCTGTTTGTTGCGGAATCGGTTGCGGTGCGGGTGGAGGCGCGGGCGCTTCGATCAGGAAAGCCGTGGCCTGGCGCGGCAATGCCTGGGGGAATATCAGCGGAATCAGAATCAACGCCAGCAGAATGGAACCATTGAAGGTGAAGGTCGCGATCATCCAGCCGCGGCTGCGGGTGCGGATTCTGCCCATGGATTCAAACGTTGCGTCTTCAAACATGGCCTGCCTCCCGAAGTTCAAAATCAGCCGCGCCGGCCGGGAGTCTGGAGGCCTAAATAGAGACGCAGGCGGGCTGACCGCTCTCTCGCGTCAACCGGGCGCGGGGAGCGGGGACCAAGCCACTGCGCCCCAGCGACGAAGACCTGTCGCCGGGGACCCAGGCACCCCGTTCATCCCAATCGGAACCACTGTGCTTAGGTAGACACCGGCTCTGGACGAACTGTTCCCGTGGCCAGCAATTCATCCAATGTGTGCGATACACTCCATACGTTCAGAGCTGTTCACGATGGAGTTTGTATGAAACTGTTTCGCTTGTTGTTTCTTCTAGCCGCCGCAATCGCAAATTCAAGTGTCCAGGCGCAGGATGTTGGCGCCGCGCCCAGCCCGGAATCCGGTCCGGCCGCTACGCTCAGCTATATTCATGGCGCTTGGGATACGCTCACGCGCTCGATGACTGACTGCCACTCCCTGGTGGACATCAAGGTCACCGCTAACCCGGTGCTCTATCTGCCGGCTGAAACGCCACCTTCGCCGGAAGTGGCCGCGGTCGCGCAGAAGTGCCAGGTGAAGGTTTCCGCTCTGCCCCGGCGCATCGAAAAGCTTGCGGACGTGCGCCCCGAGGAGTTACCCGCGGCGGGGTTGCTCTACCTGCCAAATCCCTATGTCGTGCCCGGCGGCCGCTTCAACGACATGTACGGCTGGGACAGTTACTTCATCGTTCTTGGCCTCGAAGCCGATCACCGCGAAGCCTTGGCCAAAGGCATGGTGGATAACTTCCTGTTCGAGATCGAGCACTACGGAGCGGTGCTGAATGCGAATCGCACCTACTACCTCACCCGCTCGCAGCCGCCGTTTCTGACCTCGATGATCCGCGCCGTCTATGAAGATCCCGATAGCTTCCCGGCCACTCCTGCGGGACGCGCCGAGGGCCAGGCCTGGTTGGAGCGCGCCTATGCGCTTGCCGAGAAGGATTACTCGACGTGGACCCGGCCGGAACATGCGGCGGGTTCAACCGGCCTGACGCGCTATTTCGATTACGGCGCGGGCCCGGTGCCGGAGATGGCCGACGACAGCACCTACTACGCCGACGTGATTCGCTGGCTGGTGGCGCATCTGAACGAAGGCGGCGCGAGCTTCCTGGTGAAAGGCTCCGGGAGCCCTGACGCTGCCGAGGCAGAGAAGTTGAAACAAACCAGTTGCGACGTGCACGCCAGCCTCGTTTGCGAGCGAGCCTGGGCTGCAGGCTACCGGCTCAGCCGCGACTTCTACCAGGGCGACCGCGCCATGCGCGAGTCCGGCTTCGACCCCAGTTTCCGCTTCGGTCCCTTTGACGGAGCCACCCAGCACTACGCTCCGGTCTGCCTGAACAGCCTGCTCTACCGCTACGAGCGGGACCTGGAACATCTGGCCCACGTTCTGGGCAAGCCCACAGAGGCCTTGCGCTGGAATCATCGCGCCAAGGCTCGCCTGGCGGCCATTCAGCGGTATCTTTGGCGCCCGAAGGAAGGTGTCTTTGCGGACTATGACTTTGTCTTTGCCCGGCCATCGAGTTATGCCTACATCACATCGCTGTATCCGCTGTGGGCGGGCGTCGCAACTCGCGAACAGGCAAAACAGGTGGTGGACAAACTCAGCCTCTTCGAGCGGCCGGGCGGGCTGTCCATGAGCCAGACCGAGAGCGGTATGCAGTGGGATGAACCCTACGGCTGGGCGCCGACGAATTGGATTGCCGTGGCCGGCCTGGACGCCGCCGGATTTCGTTCGGACGCCAAGCGGCTTGCCGGCAAATTCGACTCGACCGTAGACACCGGGTTTGCCGCCGATGGCACCATCCGCGAGAAGTACAACGTAGTTTCGAGCAGCGCCAATGTGCAGGTGAGCGCCGGTTACAAGGTCAACGTAATCGGTTTCGGCTGGACGAACAGCGTGTATCTCAAGATGAAGCAGGTCATGGACGAGAAGTAGAGCCTAGGTCTGTGACCGGATGAAGAAGTTTCATTGAGTTCATGCTTTCCCAGGTCTCAAAATCGAGACCTGGGGCACCCATCAGTGGTACAAAATCAAGCGGTCAGAGACCTGGTTCAAAAACCGGACCGGGCTATTGACTTCAAGCCGCCGCCGCAAGATGTGTGGACGGGCGCCGGAGCATCGAGCAGCAAAAGCAGAGGCGCTCGGGCTGGGCGCGATCACACCGATTTGTTTGCCCCTTGAACGCATTCTTGATGGGTCAGAAAGCCCTCCTTCCACGGTGCACCGATTGTCTGCCTCTGCCGGATTCAGTTCCACGGCTCTTCTTCAAAGTCGCTTCTTCAATCGAAACTCGCGCACCACATCGACCGGATCGCGATGCTGACCGTCGATCGCTTCATTCATCGCGCGCATGTCGTCTGCGGTGATTTTGCCGGCCAGAGCATCGAGGGCGGTCTGAATCTGTGGCCAGCGCCGGAGGGCCTCGTCGCGCACCAGTGGAACAGCCTCGTAAGGCGGGAAATAGTGCTTGTCGTCCGCCAGCGCCGTGAGCCCGAAGGCTTGGATGGGACCGTCGGTGGAGTTGGCGGCGATCATGTCCACCTGATGGGCGTTGAGCGCGCGATAGAGCAGGCCGAGGTCCATGGTGCGCGGCGGGGCGGCGAATCTGAATCCGTACGCGGCACTCAGACCCGGTAAACCGTCCGGCCGCTGCTCAAATTCGTAGCCGACGCCGAGACGCCATTGCGGCGTGTACTGAGCGGCCTGGCTAAGTGTCGTCAGATGCAATCGACGGGCATCCTCGCCGCGGATCACCATGGCGAAGGTGTTTTCAAAGCCCAGCGGAGGGGCGACGGTGACGCCGTATCGCGAGGCATAGAGCTGGCGAACTGTCGAAAGAACGGATTGCGGGTTTCGATCAACTGGGAGTGGCTGCTTCAGAATCGCCGTCAGCGCGGTTCCGGTGTACTCCACATAGGCGTCGATGCGCCCGGAAACCAGAGCTTGCTGGCAGATGTAACTGCCCGCGAGATAGAAGCGGCGTTCGACCTTGAGGTTGGATTTGGCTTCGATCTCCTGCGCCAACAGCTCGCCGAGAATCACTTGTTCAGTAAAGTTCTTTGCGCCGATGACGGGATGGTCGGGCCGCGGAGGAGAGCACGCGGCAAGCAAAATGCACAGAACAGCCGCAGCGGCCATGGAGAAGGTGCGCATCCTCATGCGGACGCCTCGGGAGCGGGAACCTTGAAGCGGCGCTCGAGCAGGGCGAGCGCTCCATCGGCCGCCAGCGCCAGCAGCGCGGCGGGGATGGCGCCGGCGAGAACCAGACGGTTATCTACCGAGGCCACACCGCGAAAGATCAGCTCGCCCAGTCCGCCTGCGCCCACGGCCGCCGCAATGGTCGCGATGCCGATGCAGGTGACGGTAGCCGTCCTGAGACCGGCAAGAATGAAGGGCGCCGCAAGCGGGAGTTCGACCTTGAAGAGACGCTGCCGGCCGGTGAGGCCCAGCGCGCGCGCGACTTCAATGACCGAGGGATCGATGCCGCGGATTCCGGCATAGGTGTTGCGCAGAATCGGCAGCAGAGCATAGGCCGTGAGCGCGAGGATTGCGATGCGCGCAGCGCGGTCGCCGAGCCAGGGCAACGGGAGCAGGAAACCGAACATGGCGAGCGAAGGAATGGTCTGCAACACATTGGCCACGCCAATTACCGGCTTCGCCCATCGCGGCGAGCGGGTAAGACCGATGCCGGCGGGTACGGCAATCGCGGTGGCAAACAGCATGGCCGCCCCGGTGAGCCAAAGGTGCTCGACAGTGAGTGTGGCGATTTCGCCGCCGTATTGCGTGAGGAAGTTGCTGTTCATCCGCGCCTCTCCTCGACGCGATTCTCTGAAGCAGCACTTCGGCCGCCGTGACGAAATGCCTGCACGTACTCCGCAACTTCCCGCAGGCGAGACGCCACGAATTCTTCCGGGCGGAGGTTGGCGATCAGCCTGCCTTCGCTCAGCATCACGATGCGATGCCCAAGATAAAGCGCCTCATCCATGTCGTGTGTCACCAGCAGCACGGTCTTCTTCAGGCCATCCAGGAGGCTGCGAAGCATGTCCTGCATTTCGGCCCGTGTGAGGGGATCGAGCGCGCCGAACGGCTCATCCATGAGAAGGAAATCCGGCTCGGCGGCCAACGCACGGGCCAGGCCGACGCGCTGGCGCTGCCCCCCCGACAGTTGATGCGGGAAGCGATCCGCAAAGCTGGCCGGACTGAGCCCAACGGCCTTGAGCAGTTGATGGCTGCGGCGCAGCCGTTCCTTGCGCGGACGGCCTTGCGCTTCCAATACCAATCCGACGTTGCGCTCGACCGTGAAGTGCGGGAAAAGGCCCGTCTCTTGAATCACGTAGCCCATGTTTCGGCGCAGAGAAATCAGGTTTAGCGTGCGGATGCTCGTGCCATGGAGCAGCACTTCACCGCGGGAAGGCTCGACCATGCGATTCACCGCGCGCAGCAGGGTGGTTTTTCCTGAACCGCTGCGGCCGAGGATCGCGGTCGTCGTTCCCTCCTTAAGAGCAAGCGAAATGTTGTCCAGCAGCAGTCGGCCCCGCGGAGCCGCGACAAAGAGATTCCGGAACTCGATGGCGATGCTCATGGCCCTCGCAATCCGTGCACAATCAGTGTAAGGGCGGAATCTTCAATGCGGAAATGTGGGTTTCATTATTATTGATCCGGCCCTATAGCAGAATCAGAGTTGGTGTCTCCCGACAGCACTGCACCCAAGTCCGGGGTCCCGGCGACGGGTCTTTGTCGATGGGGTGGAAGTCGACGCGACCATCAGGGAGCGGCGACCTCGCATTCACTGAACAGGACACAGGGACTCTGGCTCTGCTCTAAATACTGTCATGCCTTCCCACCCATTTCGCGATGAAACCTGCGAAATGGATGGGGCACGGTACTTCTATTTGAGGGCCGAATCAATAGGGCCGGCTCAGTAATTGGAAATGGCCGCCGCCCGGCTATTCGGTTGTGTATCGAATCTCAAGCGTGCGCATCCGGTAACACGAGTAGACCAGAACCACCGCGATCAGAACCAGCAGGCCCAGTGTCGCCGCCCAGGCGGATACCGGTTCGGTTTGAACCGTAAGCAGCGCGAAAATGCCATCGGCGGAGACGCTGACCGGCATCAGGTGGCGCAAGTAGGACGCAACGCTGATTTTCTGAAGGATGGATGGCATCACCGGATTGATCGCCTCCCAACCAAGGACAAGCATTGCGGCCGGGGTGGGATTCTTGAACATCATGCTGAGCAGAAGAAAGACCGCGCCATAGCCGAGGCAGGCGAGAACGACGATGGCAAGATATGCCTCGATCTGACCGAGGCCGGGGCCGTTGAAGACATAGTCAGTTCCGGCAGCGCCGAAGCCCGCATACATCAGGGCGAAGTCGGCCAGGATCGCGCTTCCGAACAGCAGCACGGCGCTGATGGATCCCGCCACAAATTTGCATAGCAGCAGCACCTCGCGCCTGACCGGAGACAGGAGATAGAAGTGCAGGCTGCGCTCGATCATCTCCCCGCGAATGAGGCGCGAGAAGATACCCAGGCAACCAAAGAAAACTCCCAGCCGGATGTAGTAAAGCTGGACGATGCCGGCCAAGACATTGGTGTCGTCACTGATCCAGGATGAGTGGTGCGTGTCGGCCATCAAGTGAATGAGGATGATAAATGTGGGAATGAAAGCGAGGAAGTAAATCCAGCCCGCTCTCCACGAGAAGAGATTTCTTCTCACTTCAATGCGCACCAGGCGGCGCGCCTGAATCCACCACAGACCCCACGGCTGCCCGGCAAGATGTTTCCAAAAGCTGGCCATTTTCTCTCGCATCACAACGCACTCCCGTCCGAGCCGATCAGATATTGGTAGATCGCGCTGGCGTCGTCGTCGGCCGGGGCAACCGCCTCGATTTTGACAAGTCCCTCGGCGGCGATTCCGTTGAGTATGGAATAGAACTGGTCGATGTCCGCGGTGCGAAGGAACACGCCTCTTCCGTCGGCATGGAGCCGGGCCTCGACGCAATGGTTGATGGCAAACATCCTTGACGCCAGCAAGGCGGGCCGGTCGCAGCGAATGAGCACTTGCATGGGCTTTTCGCGTACTTCCTGCCGGACCTGCTGAATGCTTCCTTCCGCAATCAGGTATCCGCCGGTGATGAGAACGACGCGGTCGGAGATGCGGTCGACTTCATCCAGAATGTGGCTGGAGATCAGCAGGTGCATTCCCTGACGGCCAAGTTCCTGAAAGAGCGCGATGGATTCGGCCCGCGCCATGGGGTCCAAACCGTTCAAGGGCTCGTCGAGAACCAGGACGCGGGGGTGATGGGCGATGGCCTGCGCGAGCCGGACCTTCTGGCGCATGCCTTTGCTGTAGCCCGCAATTTTTCGCCCCGCTGCGTCGCCAAGCTGCACGCGCTCGAGGGACTCGATTGTCAACTGCACGGCTTCAGTCTCGCTCATTCCCTGCAGCATCAGGCTATCGAAGACGAACTGCCATCCGGTAATTCCGCGAGGAAACGAATCGAACTGGGTGCAATATCCGAGAATACGAAATAACTCGGGGGAGTTAGACGGAGAAAGTCCGACGACCGAGATACGACCGCTCGACGGTTGGACTAATCCCGTCATGAGGTTCATGAGGGTGGTTTTCCCCGATCCGTTGGGGCCGACCAGCGTGGTGATTCCCGGAGGGATGGTGAGCGAGATGCGATTGACGCCCAGGACTTCACCGTAGAACTTGGACACATCCTCGAAAATAATTTGGTCGTTCATCCGCGGACCACCTCACGGGCACGAATGCGTGCATTCAGCATGGCTGCGCAGATGAAGCAAGCCAAAACGAGCATGACCGCGATCGCTCCGGTGGGCAGCGAATACCGCACCGTGGCGGATTCGGGGGCCCCGAGCAATCGTCGCCAGAGAAGCGACATCATAAAAGGGATGTTGAGCAGGAAGCCCCATTTTGTTCGCAGAACTCCGGTCACAATGGCTCCCACGCCGGCCGGCACAAAGACCGCGGCGAAGATGGCGCCGGTGGCCACGACTCTCCACTTGACCCACGAAGACAAAGCGAGACCGAGAATGGAGAGGAGCGCGACCCAGATCACCGCTCCTGCCAGAAGACCGGTGGCTATGTGGAGATTTGCGGCCGCCCAGGGGATAGGCGAAGAGTAACTCTGATAAGTGAAAAGCAGCAGGCCTGGAACCCAGGTTACAACCGAGAGCGACGTGAAGAGCGCGATAGACTTGCCGAATACATAACCGAAACGCGAGATGGGGTGACTGAGGAGAATGGGCAGCGCGTTATCGGCAAGATCGAACGTAATCAACCGGGGCGCGATCCACGACGAAAGCGCCAGCGCGAACCACGATTGGATTTGCAAGATCACGAGAAACAGTCTTGCATCGACCACCATGACGCGCGATTCACGGCTGCCTATCAAAGCTCGTGCGAGCGGGTTGTTGGCAAGATAGATCCCGAAGAGAAAAACAATGGGAGGCAAGAGGCAGAGTGTGAAAAGTCCAACCGTAATCTTCGACGACCAGGCTTCAGCGAATCCATATTTCGCCAGCACCAGGACGCGCGTCCACGCGGGCGTGATCTTTCCGGCATAGGCGCGATAGTTGTGTTTATAAACTGACATGATCCGCTCGCCCCGCTTCGTTGTCCATTGCCCGGAGGAAGATATCTTCAAGAGAGTCGCGCCGCCGGTTCATGCGCCGAATCTGCACTCCCTGCTCGGATGCAATCACGTACAGATCCCGCGCTTCGATGTTATCGGGAATCACCAGCTTGATGCGCCCGCCTGGAAAGCAGGCACATTCGCAGCCGAGTCCACGGATGCTCACAGAGAACCGCTCGGTGGCGCCAACCGTCTCCAGTTCGATGAAGCTTCGATTCGAGCGGCGCTCCTCTTCGATGTTGCAGAGAGCCGCAATGCGGCCGCTCTTGAGGATCAGTACCTCATCGCAGGTTTCATCGATATCGTGGAGCAGGTGCGACGAGATGAGCAGCCGCACGCTGCCTTCCTTGCGGATTTCCTTGATCAGGTGAATCATGCGCTGGCGCGCGATTGGATCGAGCCCGTTGGTAGGCTCGTCCAGAATCAGCAGCCGGGGACCGTGCGCGAGCGCCTGGGCGAGTTTGATGAGCTGCTTCATACCCAGTGAGTAGCTGTTCACCTTGCGGTATCGCACTTCGCCCAGCCCTACGTAGAAGAGGGCCTCATGCGCGCGCTCCAGCGCTTCCGCGGCAGGGAGGCCGGCGAGTTCGGCCATGTAGCGGACGAACCGCACGCCGCTCATATTGCCGATGAACGAATCATTCTCCGGCATGTAACCGATGCCGCCGCGAATTTGCGCCCTGTCCCGCTGACTGTCGAGCCCAAAGACGCGGGCTGTCCCCCTGGACGGCACGTGAAATCCAAGCAGCGTATTGATTAACGTGGATTTTCCGGCGCCATTGGGGCCGAGCAGGCCAATGGCCTGCCCTTGTAACTCGCCCGTAAGTCCGTCGAGTACGACGCGATTCCCGAACCGGACTTCCAGTCCATTCAGATCGATGATGCCCATGTCACTCTTTTACGTTTGCGTTGGCGTGCTTGTTCCCAGAATCGATCAAAGCCCCGAGTGTGAGCAAGTCAAATCCGAAGAGATGACTGTCGCTGGCCACTTCAATGCGGCTTTCTTTTCCAAACGCGCAGATCGCGGTCGGTCTGGCATCCGCGGCTAGCTGGCTCAGCGCCTGGGCCGAATCTCCACTGAACTTGGAGAGCAGCGGGTTCAATACCGGACCAAGATTCTGGTAGGCAACGGCGGAGTAATTTTCATTGTCATCCTTTGGCAGCAATGCCTTGAACGCAGCCGAGCGGGCAAGAGAATCGCCGCTCGCCTGGGTCTGCAGCGCCTCCATCAGAAGGGCGCGGCTGGGCGCCACAATCATGTAGCCTTCGGAAAAGGTGTATTGCGCGACAGTGCTGCCCGTGGTGAGGTCGCGAACAGAATAGAAAACCTGCCCCCCAGCCTCGCTGGATTCAATGGTAACCGTATGCGCTTCCTTGCCTTGTGCCAGGCTGCGGATCGACTCCGTCAGCCGCTCCAGGGTCTGCTCCAGGCGCACCGGGTCGCGCACTTCAATGACCGCTTTCCACGATGGAGTTGGCAGCACCGGCCCATCGAGCGACAAAAGAAACTCCCCGCCCAGGTTGGCGACCAGATCGTCACGGAAATTGATTTGCAGCTTAGATTCGGCTTCGCTCCAACCCCTGCTCTGTGCGCCCTTGTCCGGCACAGTCATGTCCATGATGTCGTCGGCGATGGACTTGGGATCTTTCGAGAGCAGCGCCACTGCCACCGATGCATTCGGCGTGATAAAGCCCAGCGAACGCATGGGCGCGGGGGCGGCCAGCCAGGAGGCGACCCGCTGCCTTGTTCCGGAGAATTGCAGATTCAAGTGATTGTCAGGCTGTCCATTCAGTTCGCGATGCTCTGCGATCAGATACTGGATGCCTTCCATTCCGGTTTGAATGGCAGCGCTGGCATGATGATCGGCGCGCAGTGAATTGGGCCTGTTTGCCATCATCTGATGCACGTCGGCCGCCAGGATGATTCCCGCGCCGCGGCGATATGCAGCCGCGATCTGTTGTCCAAAGTCTCCCGTCGCGAAACCGCTGGCGCCCGAATTCAATTGCGCGTCCACCTGCTTCAATGTCGCCAGGCTGTTGGAGAAAACCGCCTCGTGCGGCCGGATGAGAGCGTACCCGCCGGCCTTGGTTTGCGATGAGACGCGGGCAGCCGCCAGCGAACTCTCGTCGAGCACGGTGAGCCCAGGGGTTGTATCGGAAGACGGGAACTGCCGTCTGAGCAAATCGTCAAGTCCGCCCTGTTTCACATCGGCAACAATGGCAAAGCCGGGATTGCCGCTCTGCTTGACGCCGACAACTACAATTTCGTCGCCCAGATACCGGCTCATCTGATGAAGCTTTTCGATCAGCGAATCCAGTTCCGCGGTGTTGTTGCCCGGTCCGTGAGCCCACCACTGCTGCAGCGCCGGGCTTTGTTCCAATTGCTCCTTGAAGATGCCGTTAGCCTGGCTCAGGAACTCGCCGAGGTTGGGGATGCTGATGTAGAGCAAAGTGCCGGACGGAACCCGTTGCAGCAAATCGCTGGTGTACCTGAGCTGGGGAAAGGGAATCTGTTCGATCCGGCGCTGGAGCGTGGAAAACTGCGCCAGCAAAGGCAAGTACTTTTCGCGATCATGGCTCCATGCGATCTCCTGGTCGAGAGGCGCCGAACTCAGGTTGTCGCTCGTTGACACCTGATCGCCGGCTTGAATCACCGAGTCGATCCCCGCATGGACAACGTGAACCGACCCTTGCAAAACCGCGACGCGCGAACCCTTGATTCCAGAGTTGACAGAGAACACGGTGCCCGTGACCGCGACCCGGGAATCCGGTGTTTTTACGTATAAATGACCCAGGGTGCGCTTGGCGGCCTGCACGATGACGGCTCCGTTATCGAGCGTGAGGGTCATGCTGTTTCCCCTGGCGCCCACGCCGAGCACGCTTCGTTCGTTCACCTCGACAGTCGATCCATCCGTGAGGCGAAGAACGGCGTGCGCTCCCCCGCTCGTCCGCAGGTGGTCGCCCTCGATCAATTTGTCTCCGGCAACAAGCTTCCGATCACTGCCATTGGAAAAGCGATAGGCTGCGCCGTCGATGGATTGCACCTCGGCCCGGACTCCCGGCGGAATCTGCCAGTACGCCTTGTAGAGGAAGAACGTGCAAGCCACGAGCGCAAGACATGCGGCCAACGCCCAGCCGAATCGCCGCGGCTGCCAGGCAAATGCGCGTGCCGGCGTGGGCGCGGACCAATTGACGACTGTGGTCTGCGAGCCACTGCGGAGAAGGGCGCGGCAGACGCTACAGTCGCGCAGATGCGCCTCAATCAGCAGCGAGCGCGCACTGGAGAGATTTCCTGCCCGGTAAGCAGGCAGCAGATGGGCAACGTCCTTACAGCTTTCGATGGCATTGGCTGTGAAGTCGATATTGAGGCGGTCAGCCACCCGTTTGGCGGACTCCGCAACCTGTGCAGCGTCGGGAGCGTCAGTTTTCATCGCCTGTACAGCAGCTTTCAGAAGCATCTCGTCATCTCGTCTCATTGTTTTCCACCTTCCAATTCTCTGAGCCGTTTCTTTAGCCTGGATCGCGCATGATGAAGGGTCACAGCGACAACGGCCTGCGAAGTTTCCATCAACACCGCAATCTCTCGATTCCCCAGATCTTCCAGATAGCGCAGGGTGAACATTTCGGCCGCCCGCGGAGACAATTCACTGATCGCGAGCCGGAGCCAGGCGCCGAGTTCTTTGCCTGAGGCGTCTGCTTCGGGAGAACTGCCCTGCCCCGCGGAAGCGATGCCTGCGGCGTCCTCCAACGGCCCAACCGGAGCAGCGTTCCGTCGCCGCAGCAGGTCAAGGGCGCCATTGATCGCAGCCCGGTAAAGGTAGCTGCGGGCATTCGAGATCGGCGCCGCATTGTCGCTGGCGAGGCGCAGAAAGACGCCCTGCGCCACGTCCTCCGCATCGGCGACGCTGCCCGTAATGCGGCAGGCCGCGGCAAGAACGCGCCGATGATGCTCCGCGAACAACTGCGAGAGAATTTCACGGCTTTCTGCTAACGGCATAGCTGGGCTGAGTGCGGCCACGGGCTCACCTTCTTGACTGTTCATAGAGATGACGCTCCAACCGAATGATTATTAATCCGGTCGAGAGGGGTTACGGCAAAAAGGCTTTGGGCGTTCCGCAAAAAGGAGAAGAGGAAGGGAAAGTAGGAGGCGTTTCTGCTCTACTGATTCGACAAAGTGTCGTTATCGACTCTTCGGCAGAAAACTTTGCAGGGATTCCGAATCAAGCAATCGGGAGGTCGATGGCGCAGGTCTATCCCGCGTACCAACCTCCCGATTCATTCACAATTCATCCGCTGGTGGGAGCATACTCACGACTCACCGCGCAGGGCTGCGTTCACAAGGAGGGCTCGTTGAAGAGCAATGCCCCCGCTCCTTGCACACCCGCGCAATAGCCCCCCGTGGCAGGCTCAACACGCGGCGCCCGCTTCGTCCCGAAGTGCAGCAGCTTGGTGACCCGCTTTTCAACATTGGCAACCAATCCCGGATGGCCTTCAACGAGGCCGCCGGAAAGAAGCACCGCCTGAGGGTCGAGCAGGTTGAAAATGTTCGCGACGCCTTCCGCCAGATAGTCTGCCAGCACAGCGTAGGCCTTCAGCGCGGCGGGATCTCCGGCACGCGCGAGCCGGCTGATCTCGAAAGCAAGAGCGTCGTCAGTCAAGGACGGGACGGGAATCGCATTTCCGGCCTGTTCCTTGTACTCCCGCAAAAGCGCTGCAGTGGATACGTACGTTTCGAGACATCCGTGGCGCCCGCAATTGCAAAGCCGGCCATCCATGCGGATCGTGTGGTGGCCAATGGTTCCGGCAAAACCATGCTGCCCTACGATCAAGCGGCCATTTGAAACGACGCCACCGCCGATTCCCGTGCCAACGGTGATGGCGACAAAGTCTGACAAATTACGGCCAACTCCAAAATGCAATTCCGCCAGAACGGCGGCATGCGCGTCGTTGACGATGCGCGTGGGCAGATGGAATCGTTCTTCCGCAAACCCGCGCAGGTTGAAGCCGGCCCAGCCAGGCAGATTGTCAGTGGCGGCGAAAACTGACCCGTCCTCCACGTTCATTGCTCCCGCGCTGGCAATGCCCAGGCCGCAAGGAACGACCCCCGCCCCGCGCGCCTGGCCAAGCACCTGGTCAATTGCGGCGGCCAGGTTGGCGGCGATGGCCTCTCTGCCCCGGCTGGCTTCGGTGGGAACTTGTGCCAGAAAAGAGACCTGCCCTTTTCGATCGACAAGCCCCGCCTTAATCGATGTTCCGCCCAGGTCCGCGCCGATCGCGGGCGCTTCGGATTCCGTGGGCCGCAAGGCGCGAAGGAAGTCCCCTGCGATGGTGCCGGGACGGGTAATGGCGGAGCCGACCACCACGCACCATGCTCCTCCTGCGAGGGCGCGCCGGGCTTCGTCGGGCGTGGAAATATGCCCTTCCGCAACGATGGGCACGTGAATTTGCCTCTGCAATTCCGCCAGCAGGGACCAACTGAACGAGTGGTTGTTGCGGGTTTCCTCGGTGTACCCGTTCAGCGTTGTACCTACGAAATCCGCTCCCGCCTCCACGGCGGCGAGTGCTTCCCGCAGCGTGGCTACATCCGCCATCACGGGCAGTTTAAGTTCGCTGTGGATCCGCCGGATTAGCTGTTTCCAGGTTTCTCCGTATGTCCACGTCCGGTTCGTACAATCCAGGGCAATGATCGTCGCGCCCGCGGTTGCCAAGCCTGCTGCTGAAGCCAAGTCCGGAGTGATGCGCAGCGTTCCGTTCTTATAGCATTTTTGGATCCCGATGATCGGTACTTTTGAATCCTGCCGGATAGCGGCGATATGCTCCGCGCTGTTCACGCGAAGGCATTCCGCTCCAGCGCCAACGACGGCGCGCGCAATGCGCCGGATTGTTTCGGTGTCCTCAAGCGGATCGCCGGGGGCAGCCTGGCACGAAACCACCAATTTGCCCTTGAGTTGTTCTTGAATCGTAGACATTCCCTGCCTTGCCTCTTTCGCGCCCTGTCACAAAATCAGAAAAATCCTGGTAAATGTGTCTTGCACTACTATTGTATAGTCTACTATAGAATAGAGTGATTCAGCAATGCCGCTGCGGTTTCATAAGCGGCTGCAAATATCCTCTAAGTACGCCGATTGCTGGAATCGGGAAGGGTATTGATAGACGATGATGAGCACACTTGCGGCAGGCGCCCTGCTGGCGATGATATCCGGGGTGATGAACGGCAGTTTCACGGTCCCCATGCGCTTTCTTGGACGATGGGAATGGGAGCACGTGTGGAGTCTATTTATCGTTATCTCTTGTCTCATCATGCCGGCAGCTATCATAACCCTTGTCGCGCCCCAAAGCTGGTTGCTGATTTGCCACGCTCCTGCGGCTGCGGTTGCCATTGCGGCGCTGGCCGGTTTCGCCTGGGGGTTTGGGGCGCTGATGTTCGGCCAGAGCGTGAGCGCGATCGGCATCTCCCTTGCGAACACTCTGGTGTTGGCAATCAGTTCCGCCCTGGGATCGCTGCTACCGATGGTTCTGCTTGCTCCGCAGAAACTTTTCCAGCCTGCGGGTCGAAGCGTGTTGGAAGGCGTAGCGGTGGTGGTTGTTGGCATCGCCCTGTGCGGCTATGCCGGACGCCTGCGAGAGAAGACTGCCGGTGCGGAGCGGGGCAACCTGGTTGGAAAAGCGCGGCCTGTGGGCGTTGCGCTGCTGCTTGCGACCGGCTCGGGAGTTCTCTCCGCAATCTTCAACGTTGGCTTTGCCATGGCCCAGCCCATTTCCGATTACGGGCAGGCGCATGGCTTGAGCCCCTTCGCCAGTACGAACCTTATTTGGTGGATCATGCTGGCGTCGGGCTCCCTGGCGAACCTGGGATTCTGCCTATTCCTGGTTTTGAAAAGCCGCAATTTTGGGCGATTTCTTGAGCCGGGCAGCTCTCGCCTCTATCTGTTATCTTCGCTGATGGCTCTCTTATGGGGCGGGAGCATTTTTGTTTACGGAGCTGCGGCTCCACGATTGGGGCCGCTGGGGCCCTCGATCGGGTGGCCACTAAGTTTGGCCACGGGCCTGATACTTGCCAACGCCATCGGCATAGGCCTGGGTGAGTGGAAACATGCGCCCAGGCGTGTGCGCGGCTGGATGTACTTCGGTATAGTAGTCTTGTTGATAGCTATAGCCGTGCTTGGCAGAGCGGGCTCCTAGTACCTATCTGCAAGCACATTCAGTGGAGGCAAGATCATGCCGGGGAAGAAACTCGAGGAAAACTCGACGAAGCAGGTAGAACGGGTAGCTCCCGCATTGAATTTTGAACCACTCGATAAGAACAGTTTTACCCCGATGTACTTTCAGATACAGACTCAGCTGCTCAAAACGATCACCTCCGGACAATTGCGGCCCGGCGATCTTCTGCCTAGCGAGGAAGAGTTGAGTCATGTTTATGGCGTCAGCAGGATGACGTCGAGACAGGCTTTGCAAGCGTTGAAGAGCCAGGGATTTGCTTCCCGCCATAAGGGCAGAGGGACGTTTGTAACTCAGCCCAAAGTGGAAAAGGACATTGCCCACCTCTCCGGATTCACCGCGGAGATGCGGGTGCTCGGCATGAAGGCGACTTCGCGTGTGCTTGCGGCTGAGGCCATTCCCGCTACGGCAGAGATCGCGGCCCGGCTTGCCATCGGAGTGGGAATGCCCACCTTCAAGTTGCGGCGCCTGCGTTGCGCGGATGCCCTGCCGATTGCGATTGAGGAAATCAGCCTCTCGCTCGAGCAGTATCCCGGCATTCAGAATCTCGATTTCTCGCGTCTCTCGCTCTATGCCACGCTGCGCGACCGTTACGGCATCCGCCTGAGCCTGGCCGACGAGATTTTGGAAGCCCGCGCGGCAACCCGCCAGGAAGCCGAGTTGTTGGAGATCGCGCCGCGGTCGAGCTTATTGATCATCTCGCGCACGTTGTGGAGCGTCGAGGGCAAACCTGTTGAGACTGCCTGCTCCTCCTATCGCGGAGACCGGTACCGCGCTGTGCTGCGCATCCCCGCAACTGAGGTGGAATAGATAGCACCGCGATTGGGCGGCTTCACTTTGCGTTCGCTGCGAGGATGTTGAGATTTCCCGACCCATTCGCAGCCATATCTTGCAATAGGTTTGTGACCGGATGAAGAAGTTTCATTGAGTTCATGCTTTCCCAGGTCTCAAAATCGAGACCTGGGGCACCCATCAGTGGTACAAAATCAAGCGGTCAGAGACATAGCTCCTGAAACTCCAGAGCGAATCTATCGGGCTTATAATGGCAACCCCGCCCGCGCTTGCGAGCGGGATTCTGTCTTTTGGCCCTTATGCCTGATTTGCCAATTTCCATGGACTGTTGACCCATGTCTCCATCTGTTCGATGGCCGCGCTCTTCTCCATCGCTTCGCACACGATCAACATGCTCAGCGCGCGATAGGAAGGAATGGGAATCGTGAGGTTGCCATCGGAACTATCGGCACGAATGCCCTCCGCTTCGTTCCAGCAGGAGCCGGAAATCTCCCCTGCCAGAATGACCGGATGCTTCCAGCGGGACGCATTCGGAATGCGTATCTGTCCTTCTCCCATGGGGAGAATCAAAAGGCGGCGCGAATGCAGAAGCGATTCCTGATCGAACGAAATCGCCATGACGTGCAAGTCGGTTCCGAGCAACAACTGGCTTCCTTCAAAGACGTTCCCGGAACTCTCGACCGCCTGAACTCCCTTACCAGCCGCTGCCACAATTGCACCGGACATGCGTGGTTGCAGGGTCAAACGCACCTGGGAGCCCTCAATCGGGATTGTGATATTTGCAGCTTGAACTTCCGGGTCATGATTGACGAGCACCACAATCTCGCGACCATCCTGCGAAGGAACACGGAAACAGTGGACCGAACTCTCTTTGGGATCGACCTGCTCCCCCTTCAGATGCAGCGCATCCAGAAGCGCGCCGTAGAAAGCATGGGCATACGGCTGGTAGCGCGGATCGCCATGCAATTCAATTGGATCCGCGCTGAAGATTACCTGCCCACGGCCGCGGTTGAACTCGGTCACGATGGGCGTTCCATCCTCGCTCTGAAGCAGAATTCTCGCTCCGGCAAGACGCGTGGCGATGCCCGGAGAAGCCGCATATTTCGGCCATGTGCCCACTCCGGGCGATGTCTGCATTGCACCTTTGGCATAGGAAATGTTCTGATACCGCTCCGACACGAACTCCACCCCGCATAACTCCTTGAGCCGTTCCGTGCGGGTGCGTTGGCGGAGCGAGTCATAACTCAGGTCGCCCGAGATGTAGAGTTGTCCGCCCCTGTCGACGAATTCCCCCAACTGCTTTACGATCCGATCACTCGGGCAATACGGAAGCGGATAGAAGATGGTCTTCACGTTTGCAGGCAGCGATTCCAGGTAATCGTCGGCCAAAGTTGCGAAGCGCAGGCGTTGGTCGAGCAGCAGGCGAATGCCGTTGAGCTGGCCTTCGATGATGCGCGAGCCCTGCCCGCCCATGCGGTTGTCTCCAGCCAGCAGGACGATCGCTTCGCTGCTCTCAAAGCGCGGGTGCACTTGTCGAAAGAGAAGCCCGCTATTTCGGTAGAATGCGCGCACATCGCGCGGAACAAGGTCGTTCGGATAATTGATGCCCCACTCGAAGGGCAGATCGGCCGGATACTTCCAGCACCAGTTCTGGATTTTGGATGCTCCCAACGCGAATGCATAGTGAGCGACAGCCATAAAGTAAGCTTGCTCGTAGGCTTCGCTGCGCGCCTCGATGTACTCGCCCGTATCCCGCCACGCAGGGTGCGTCTTTACTCCGAATTCTCCAACGTTGATGCCCTTGCCGCGCAGGCTCTGATCCAGGAACTTGCACGTCTGCGGGAAGCGATAATAATCTTCTTCCTTCGTGTTGAAGTATCCGAAGTTAGCCAGTTCTGGCTTATCCAGAGCCAACAGAAGGTCGATTCCGGAAGTTGGCGTCTGATAGAACTCCGCTGTTACCGGGTGCTGCTGATCGACCTCGCGAATGGAATCGTGCATGGCGTTCAACCATCGGCGCACTACTTGCGTTCTGAACCGGAAGTCGTCCAGCGTCCGAACATCGCGCCAATCCTCGCCGCCGCGGCGAATGGTCAACTTGCCGATTGGAGCTTCGGGCGGTGAAAGCGCCCACGCAGAACGCAGCGCCTCGTCGCTTCCATACTTATCGCCGAGATACTTGTTGTAGAGCTTCTGCAGGTCCGGCAGGTTTGGATCGTGCAGCTCAAGATCCCCGTTGAGGTAGTACATGATTCCAGGAGCATCCTTATAGCGGGCCGCAAACTGGCGAACATATGCCCGCTGATCGGAAAGATCCTTCTCGCTGACCGCCGTGTTGCTGAAGATCAACATGCCGGGAAAGAAGATTCCGCCCACGCGCTGCACGTTGAGCAGCATGGCGTCGATCCAGCGCCACCATGCCTCGGTCGGTCGTTGTTGAGGTCCGCGCAGTCCCATTAGATTTTCGTACACATCGATGCAGGAGTCGCGACAACCTTGCGCATCTTCGTGCCAGGTCAGCGGATTCTCATCCTGATCGATGAAGGTGTGCAAATAGTCGTCGGTTCCTTGCAGGAACAGGCTGCGTTCATTCACCTGGAAGTAGTTGTCTTTGAACTCGAAGGGAAGGCCTTTCCGCAGCGTAGCCTGCTTCCAGACGTTGAATCCGGTTGTCATCCGGTCGATCTCTTCGCCATTCTCCGACATTCGAACTGTTATGCGATATTGATCGCTCCCAAAAGAGGCGGGATGCCACGCTGCTTCCATCGGCAAAGTCTGCCCTGGAACGATATGGCTCTGTTGGTTAATCTCGAAGACGCTTTCGCCACCGCCTGCTGCCTGAATCTCCCAGTGTACATTCAACGAAATCGCTTTGTGGCCGTAGTTGCTCACAAGAACGCGCAATTGGACGAGCTCGCCGTCTCGATAACAGGAAAAGTCAGTGCCGCACTCGTGCAGGAAGCACTTGCGCGCCATGCAGCGGCCAACGGCGCGAAGCGTTGCTTCGCCAAGAGCGGAACCGGCGGCAAAAATATCTTTGTTGTCCACTCCGAAGAATGCCCACGTGCCGCGCGCATAATATCCGTGCGCATGGTGGACGAGCGCTCCGGCCGCGCCGCGGTTTCTCCCGCAATGGTCCGTGCATTGAAGCAGTGGAATCCAGCGGCTATTGTTCATCCCGACGACCGCGGTGGCGGCATAGCCTTCAAACTCGCCAGGCAGTTCTGCAATCTTCCCAAGAACCGATTGTTCCTTGGCCGCCCTGATCGCCGCCACGCGCTTGATGCGGAAGTCCGCATCGAACATACCGATTTGCCGCGGGCTTATGACCAATGAGTCTTCGGGATAGCCAAACTCTGTATTGATGCGCACTTGCGGCGACCGTGGCTCAAGGCGGAATCCTGCACCCTCGACCATACCCGTCGCGTTCTTCAATCCAATACGGACCCGCAAGGTGCGCGCAATTGGAACCAGATAGAACATCTGCTCAATCTTGTGCCAGTCGCTGGAGCCTCTGATTTCCTCAAACGAAGTCTTCGCTGCATAAGCGAGTTCCCCTGCGCTATCAAGTTGCTCCACACCAACATACGCACAGCCGCTCGGGGCGGGTGTAACATCGGCAGCGCGAATCCAGCATTGAAAGAAGAACTGTTTCCCGTCGCCGCTGGCCGGTAAGTCAAACGACCAGCCCGCGTCCTGTTCCCACAGATTCCGCGGAACCTCGATCTTTGCGCCGTTTTGGGGGCCGATGCCTGGAACAACGGCAGTGACAGTGGAAGCATATTTCGGATCGGATAACTTCCAAGCGCTGCCCGTTGCGCCAACGTCTGAAAGCAGATTGGGCGCGGAGTCGTGCTTCAGAATATTCTCGTTGAATTCCCAAGCGCCTGCGCTCTTTAATAACTGCGAGCGGAAGGCATATCCGCCGGTTGTGAATAAGTCGCCCCCATTGGCCAGAAAAGCTTCCACCGCGTCCCGCGCCGCCAGTGGAAAACTCTCGCCGTAAGGAAGCACCAGCAGATCGAAATTGTTTCGATTGAACTGGCCTTTGCCGGCCAGGCGCTCGGCAGTCACAAATTGAACATCGTGTGTTTCGCTGAGGATTCTCCCCAACACTTTGGGATCGGAGGCCGCGCCGCGAACCGGAAACGTGTCCTGCAGGATAGCGGCTGCCGGCCGCGTCCGGCCGCTAGTTTTCAGCAGGTCTTCGTGCGCCCACTGTTCAGCTTGGCCAACATCCAACACGTCGTCCAACTCCGCGGATTGATCGCCTTCCACGAATGTAAGATCGGAAAACCATGCCTTTCCAGATGCGCGATACACTCCAACCACAACCTCAAACCAGGTGGTCGTCTCTGCGCAACGAAATGCCTGCGAGAATTTCTTCCAATCGGAGGTGCCTGTGAAGTTGCCGCAACGCTGTTCCGGAAGCTGCTTGCCATCAACCGTGAACTCTGTCGGGCGGCCTTGAAACTCAAACTGCGATGCGGTAAAATACGCGCCCGCGTTCTCTTCCTGTTGGACGACATTCAGCGTCTTGACCCAACCGCTGAGCGTATATGTCTTCCCACTTTCCGGACCGAGAACCAGGAAGCGCGCATACTCTCCCGACTCAGAATCGATGAGCACGGAGCGGCGCCCTGCTCGCCTTGATTCGTCGACAACCTTCGCGCCCGCGGTGAACTGCCATCCCCAGGCCGAGCCAAGAAATCCGCCATCATTTAACAGCGTGACCTTTTTGCCTGCGCGCGCCAGCGATTCTCGAACAGACGCCGGAAGAGCCGCACTCAAAGCACTTCTGCTAACAAGCGCCATGCCGGCCGCACCCATTGCCTGAAGAAACACACGACGTGTTTTCAACCCAATTGCGGAATTGATTTCTGACCCGATTGACATGCTCCCTCGTTCCTCGTGCTCGACCTTTTTCATTCCTCTGTGTCCTCAGGCAATCCGTGCTTGAATAGGCTTGCGGGAGCCAACTCGACTTTTTTGAATGCGCCAAAGGATGGCCGCACCGCCTTGGCGCATCGCATGGTCCAAGCCACAGGCGTATCCGCTCAATCTTTCAAAAAGTAGCATAGAACTCCAACTCATGTTTCTGTCGAAGCTGCAAGCCTACATCGCATGAGTGCCCGTTAGGTACAAGGAGACAATCCATTCGACAAATTCGGCTCTTTTTGCATTGCCGCTTTTGCTACCCGCTCCCGAGCCAAATTGGCCAAGGCGCGACCATTTCACGGGACTGCTCAAGGTATCTTCCGCGAAGTCCGGGACCGTGTGCGTCTTCCCATCCAGATAGAGTTTGTGCAACGCACGAACTGCCTCCCGGCCTTCGATCGCTTCCTCCGGATGGAAGCTCAACGAATCTTTGGGAAGTGCAATCAAGCCCAACACAGCGGCTAACTGCGCACTTTGAAAATGCGGCGAATCGACGGGCACATCATCAAACCACACCAGGGGCTGCCCGGATAAGATCAACTGACGCTGAAGTTGCCGCAACTGCACTGCGTCAGTGTCAATTTGCTTGACAGCAATGTGATTTTTCACGGCCATCGCCGCCGTGGCGCCGGCCGCTGTGCCAATTGCCCACTCGGTCGGATGCACCCGGTAAGCGCCATTTGTGATATGACTTGTGCCAATATTCTTCGAGGCAGCCAGTAGATTGTCGATATTGTTTGGGATCAGACTCCCCAGAGGAATCTGGAATGGCTTGGCCTCAGGAAACTTCGAGGCAGGGCCGCAGGAATGAATATCGACTGGATACTGGCCGATGCCTACTGTGTCGTCGAATTGAACGGCGCGCGCTTCTTTTGTTGCAAGGTCTTGTTCGTGAACAACTCGAAGAGCCTTCAGCCGGCGTCCTTCTCGCACATATGGAAACTGCGACAGCCCATCCGCGCTATCCATCTCCGAAGTTACAATCTCTAACTCCGGATATCCTTTGCCTCGCTTATCATCGCGGGGCGCATCGTGCTGAAGCCACCACACAAAAGCTTGTGACACCTGTTTCCCATGCTGCAGCGCCTTGGCCTGCTGTGCCGGATCGGAGGACAACAGGTCGGTATCGCAGACATCGTTCCCATCCCAATTGATCATGCTCAGGTCGGTAGGAAAGATGCCCGGTTTGAACTGGTCCTTTGCAATCACACGGCGATAGGTCCAGAACGACCCAGGGGTATTTGGAAGTTGCGCATACATCGCGTACGGCAAGGTTGCGTTGTCGGCATCGGTCGAGTTGAAAGAGAAATGGGATGCGCAATTGCTGTATGCGGTGGGTTGTTTGTCCAGAGGGTTCATGCCGCTTTGCCCCAGAACAAATGTATAGGTGAAGCTCTGCGCGGCATTCGGGTCTGCCCTGGTGGGAGCATCCGGTTCACCGGTCTGACTTTGCGACTCCGCTCCGGTCACGTACTCCGCCCCCGCCATCGGCAGGAACTCTCCCAACTCGGTTGCATCAATGAAGACTGCCCCCGTCAGGCGCAATATCTTGTGCGTCTCGAAGTTATATACAAAAACGCTCTTCAAGCGGCCCGCATTCCGCTCAACAGCGTAGGGCGCGGTACGCGTGAGAACCGTAAGACTACCGCCCTTGATGAAAAGGGCGAGCATTGATTGAAGAACTTCCTGGTCCACAGCAGGTTCAGAACACTCGTAGCTCACCCAGCATAGCCCCGGGTTGAATGCGGTATCCGCCTTCAACCCCTCGCGCAAGAACGGGGCGTAGTGCGATCGAATCGCCTGTCGAAGTTGTTGAAACCGCCTCGACGATCCGGATGTCTCGGTCCACTGATTGTCGTCGAAGGCCGATACCCCCTGCGAAGTCAACTGCCCGCCAATCCAATGCGTTGGCTCTGTCATGCATACGTGAAGGCCCTGCGACGTGGCCTGAAGCGCGGCGGCGCTTCCTCCCAACCCTCCGCCGAGAATTACGATGTCACAGTGTTTTCGAGAGATTCGAGAAGGCGTGGAGATGGAGAGCACAGCGCGAGAAGGATCGCCTTCGGCTCGCACGGCCAGAGGATCCAGAATCTGGATGGCCTGACCCGTTGCAGGCGGGCAAAACAGCGCGTGGGCAATGGAACAGCAAAGGAAGCAGAGAAGTAGTTTGGAATTCATGGCCGATTCATGAGCCTTATCCCAGCCGGGAGACTGGATGCAATCGGAAATCTATCAGGAAAAAGCATGCGCTGCCCGGAAGGTCAAGTTCGAGGCAGCGCATGGTGGAGTGGAAAATTAGAAGACGTACTTGAGCGCGAACTGCACCTGGCGCTGTGGGGAACGCGTGCCGCTGATCTGGCCGAATACCCCCCAAGTTACCCAGTTGCTGGGGTTCCCCAAGCTGGTGATGTTGAGTGCGTTAAAGAAGTCCGAACGGAATTCGACCTTCTGCCCTTCAGTGATGGTGAACGCCTTGAACAGAGAGAAGTCAGCCTGGCGATAACCGGGAGCGCGCTCGGTGTCGGTATGCGCGGTTCCATACATGTTGGAGAGTTCGTTGCCGTACGCGCATTGTCCATTGTCAACGCCCGGGCATGGCGTCGCCGAGGGATCCGTTCCGAACCAATAGATCTCGGAGCGATTCTCGATTTTCATCTTGCGATATTGATTTCCGCGCTGCACCCATGGAACGTTGTTGGAATTCACGAAACTCCAACTCGTAGCGTTCACGGGCAGTCCGGTAAAGAATGTCCCTGTAGCTCCGAGTTTCCAGCCTCCGACAGCTTCATTCAGCAGCGGGTTCCAATTTGCTCCGAAGGCCTTGCCGCGGCCGAACGGAAGCTCATAGACACCGGTTCCAGTGAGGGTGTGGCGGATATCGGTGAACGATGGCCCATAATCCGCCATCGGGTCGTAGGGGTTTTGCCAGTAATTGCCTGCACCGGCTACGCCAAGAGTTCCATAGAATCCCGGATAGTTGGTCATGGCCTTGGCATAGGTGTAATTGAGCGTATATTCCAGGCCCCGGGATGCGCGATGGCGAAAGACCACCTGCAGCCCGTTGTAATTCATCACCGATTGCGAACTGGTTGTTTTGACGGCGCCGTTCGGTCCGAGTTTGGTGCCGTCGGCCCCGACAAGATTCTGGTACGGAGCGGTAGTCGGATCGCCAATTGCCTTCCACTGGTTGGAATACACGGCGTCAATCAGGTGTCTGCCAACTTGGCCTACATACCCAGCGGATATCGAGGAGTCGTTGCTTAGCTCATACTCCATGGTCAGGTTGAATTCCTGAGTTAGAGATGGCTTCAGGTTCTTGTCCCACGCGTAATATGTAGTCGTTGCGGTAGCGGGAACCGTCGCTCCGAACCCGCTTTCAACCTGGATGGGATTCCCGTTGGACGTGGCCGAGGGTGTCGAGGCTTTGTCGTCATAGGAATAGTTGTACGGATAATTCTGCGTCAGGCGAAGAGCAGTTCCCGTGCCTTCCAAATAGTTGGTGACGCCATAGCCGCCACGAACCACCCAGCGAGGATCAGCCTGGTACGCAAAGCCGATGCGCGGCTCGAAGTTGGTACGGGTCGGGTCATACAAGGCCCGGCTGTTTCCGTCCTTCCCCGCGAACTGCAGAGCCAAGGTGTCCGGATCGACGTTCACTTCCTTGTTGTTCACTTCGTAGATCGGCTGGAAGAATTCCCAGCGCACCCCGAGATTGAGGGTCATCTTGGGATCGATCTTCCAGTCATCCTGAACATACGCGCCATTTCTCCACTGGCGCTGTCCCACATAGCCATACGAAGCACCAATAGTTGCTTCATTCGACCGGTCAAGCTCGAAGTCCGCAAAAGAAGTACCCGTGGATCCGAGTTGGCCGGTGTAAGCGCCCGTGTAGCTGAACTCTCCCAATGCGCCGGAGTTTCCAGGAAAAATATAGTTCTGCTGGTAGCGGAGAAACTCCACTCCGGCCTTGACCATGTGATGGCCCTTCTGCCAGTTGATGTTATCGGCGTAAGTGAAATTGGTCTCGTGCATATCGACCATCCAGGCCAACGAGCCCACACCGCTCACCAGATCGGAAAAGGACATGTAGGAGAACCCAGGCTGCGACTGCCCGCCGGGAATGCCGAGCATCTTGTTGCCGTTCAGACCAAACACGCCCGTCGGGTCGGTGGTGTTTCCTTCGTCATAGATGGAACGGGTGATGCCGGCGCGCGCCTCGTTTACCAGAGATGCTGAGAACACGTGCGCCCAACTGACCACGCCACCCGTAAATGGATAGTCGTCCGAACTGGGGAAGCCAATCGCCAGCAAGGCCTTTGGCTCGCCGTCATCGGCGTGTCCACTCGTAAAGCGGCCCATCACCGTATCGTTCCCGCTGGCTTTCCAATCGATCCTAACATCACCCTGATCGTTGCGATTGAATTGCTTGTAGGTGCCAATGTAGTTGTTGGTGGCCACCGTCTTGGCCTGCGGGGCCTGGTTCGGCTCCGGGTAAAGCTCTGGATGAGCGAAGAGATATGCGGCGGCAGGATTCACAATCGCCGGGAGTTGGTTGTTCTGGTAGGCTGGGAATCCTTTCGTTGCATCGTACGTGCCTTGGGTGTCGTACAACTGGATGTTGAGCAAGCTGAGATCGGAAAAGTCTCCTGTGCGCCAGGCTGCGGGGGCGACACTGGTTGCGGCCTGACCTCCCGTGTGGTAGCGCATGCCTTGATAGTTCACAAAAAAGAACAGCTTGTCCCTCTTGATGGGGCCGCCGAAGGTTCCATTAAAAAGGCTTTGTGTGTAGGCGTTCCTTGCCGCGCCGGCAAGTTTGTTCGACCAGGTGTTGGCATCAAGGTTGTCGTTTTCAAGGTAGCCGTTCAGGCTTCCGTGAAATTTGTTGGTGCCGCCTTTGGTCACGGCAATGACCTGGCCACCATTGGCATTTCCGAATTCCGCGTTGGCGTTGGTCGTAATCACCTGGAGCTGTTCCAGGGCGTCCGGATTAGGGTTGTAAGCGGCCGTGTTGTTCAGCGTCTCATTGATCTCCACGCCGTCGAGGATGAAGTTGTTCGTCATCTGCCGGTTGCCGTTGAAGGCCGGAATGCTGTCGTCCGATGTATAACGCTCGTCTGTGCGTCCCGAAGGAAGGCCGCCGACGCTCATGGCGGGTTCCGTATTCACTGACCCCGGTACAAACGCCGTCATGCTGATGAAATTCTGCCCGTTGAGCGGAATGTTCTCGATTGTGTTCGCGGTGATTGTCGTCGCGACGGTGGCGTTTTCGGCGTTCAGGATGGGCGCCATGCTTTCGCTGACGGTCACAACCTCCGACGCCGCGCCCACCTTGAGCTTGGCATCGATCTTGGCAACCTGATCGATCTCCAGTGCGAATGGTCCGACGGCGTGGACACTGAAGCCGGGTGCGGAGAATTTGATCTTGTACGACCCAATTCTCAAGTATTGAATGTAGTAAATGCCGGACTCATTTGTGACAGCATTGTTTGTGACCCCGGTAGCGAGATTGACGACAGCGACGTTCACTCCTGAGAGTACTGCGCCAGTTGGGTCTGTAACGGTTCCCGTCACAGACCCGGTAGTGGTCTGAGCAAATACCATTGAACTCAGGCACAGACATATTCCGAGTAGAGATCGGGTTAATTTTCCGGCTATTCGCATCGGCCTTTCCTCCTTGAAACGTGTTGCAGGTACAACTTTGAACTTGGATGTTGATTGTATAGTCAGCAATACAGGATGTCAACAAGAAATCCCGCCCGTCTTTGGGCGAGCCGCAGGTCGGCTCTCTAGGAGACCCCAAGGGATTGAATTTGCAGGAGAAACTCCCGCTTCGGGTGCGACCGCATTGCTCGGCCCGCCTCGCCGGGCCCGACCGATTTGGAGGAAACGGGGAGGCTGAGCGTAAGAATGCGCGCAGTACCAACCTATCGAATACGGTGCCGGAAAGGCGCTGCAATCCGCACGCATCGGTCGATTCAGGAGAGCAGGCCGTTCCTGATGTTCGAGTCGCGGTTCGCGCATTCGAGAGAGAGCCGGAGGGTTTAGCCCAAGAGGAAATCCCCGGTTTGGCGAGGCCGTCAGGTCCGTGCTTTTGGCCCTTTCCTACCGAAGAAAGGACACTCAACCGCGGTGCCAAGCGACGCGGGAACCCGCTTCCTTCGCCTATTTCGATGGGCGGGACGGCTGGCGACGAATGCCGCAGGCTCCGCAAGGAACACCATACCGCTCTGCATCCAGAGGTCTCGGAAGCCGACAGGACAGGGCATAGGCCGTTCCAGCTTATCGAGATCATCAAGCGAGTGAACCGGCCAGAGCTTCCGGAGGACGCGTTGAAGGCCAGCGGAAATCGCCTTCCGAGCAATATGCACCCACTCCCCATCAAAGGCATGAACGGTTAAGCGGTTGATATACAAAGGGTTGATAGAGTCGCCGAGATTTTCGACGTGGCTGGCCGGCATAATCTTCTTTCTTTTCTTTATGTTGTATAGACAACAGAATGTGCGGTCTTGTACGATCTCCCTCCGTGGCCATCTCCGGACAATCGAACCAATTCTGAATTTCGCCCACTGATGGCCAACATCCCGAATAAAGGAAGGCTCAGTAGCATGTCGACAAAGCGCACGATCTCTCACGGAACCATTCTGCTGCTCCTTGGCAGCGCACTCGGATGGGCGCAGCAGGCACAAATCGGAGGATTGGTTCCAGCCTCAAACCTGGGGAACAGCACGGCGATCCCCAAGCCAACTCTCTCGCTGCAGGGTAGCACGTTGATCCTTTCCGATTCCCCTGAACAGATTATCGACGGCATGGCCTTGCCGGGCGCGTTTTATCGCGACAAGGTGAGCGGTGTCTTCAGGGTTTTCTACCACCATCAGAACACCCTGCAGAACGACGTCTCTGTCGGAATCGCGATTACCAACACCAGCCAACGGGCAGAAGCGCTGTTTTCACATGGCCGCGGCGCCGGCGTGAACTACTACCCTGCGGTTGCAGGGCAGATGGCGCTATCGGGCTTTCTCTCCAGCCGTCATGCGACCAGTTTTGTTACACTCCTGCTACCCGGCCAGAGTTATTACTCCACGCAGGATAACGTGGCGGGAGATACCGCCTCCGGGTTTGAAGAGTATGTTCTGGTCTCGCTGGCGGACCAGGCGGCCCTCCGTTCATTGCCCTTGGCGCTGCTCGATTCTCTCGGTGACAAAGCACTCACCGAAGCGAGCCGCAACTGCAGCTTGCCTCCCTTTCCGGCGGGATATAGCGCTGGAACCGCAACTGTAACAACGTTGGTTTATGCAGGCACGCAGCCTGCTGCGCCAACAACGCTGCCAATTCTACCCGCAGACGACCATATTCGCGGAACCTTCTCGCACTTCGATCGCCTCGGAATCTTCACGATCTCCGCTGCCTCGGGATTGCAGGCTCTCGCCGTCAGCACGGCGGCTCCCGGCCTTCCCTGGTCGAACGACATGCCCGGGGAATATGAGTTGGGCGTTGATGCCGTGGACGCAGGGCAGCAAGTCTACAACAACGGAAACTATGGAGTTCTCTATCGCTTTATCGTGCAGATCGAGAACGGTGTCCCGCTCTCCAACTCACCGATGGGTATCCTGATGCAGCCAACGGGCGGCGCGGGAGAATATGCGATGTCGATTGACAGGCACACCATGCTCTCTCCTTACGTGGATTACACGTCGGCCTGGTGGTTCGGTGAACTGACCTCCCATGCAAAAAGCGCGGTCGTCAACATAGAGACCAGCTTGACTGGGGGCTCAGCGGGGCCGCAACAGTTGCTCTTTGCCCCCAAGTTCAACGGCCAGTAAAACTGGCATTGCATTCGTCGTTCAAGGATCTCGGTGCGCGCGAGCACGGCACACAGTGCTGGCGCGCGCCGAGGCATTTCAAACGAGTGCTTTATCGATTGCCGGCGAGGAGACTCGCCCTATTTCCACTCCAGCACCATCCCGCCATAGGCTTCTATCTGCAATTTCCAATTCGCTCCGTCGCGCGCAACCGCATCCTTTTTTCCCGACTGAACAAGATACATACTATGAACAGCCGGCGCAGCCTTTAGATTGATCGTCTGTGGAAGGGCGCTATGGTTGGTCAACACCACATAGCCGTGGCCATCTCCGGCCAGCGTGCCAACTTCCACGGAGGAATTGTCTGTTTGAAACAGCGCGGCGTGTCCTGCCCAATTGCGAAGCGCCTGATAAATGCGGTGGGTCGCCTCCGGCTGGTCGAAAGCGGCAGGAGTCGCGGCCAAATAGGACTCCAGGGGGTATGCCGACAACAATACCTTCCCTTTTCCGTACGCATGGGCCACCAAAGCGGGACGCCCCAGTTGGTCGACGGCTATCACTTCCGCGCCTCGGAGAGCAAGGGCTACGCCCCATTTTCCCGCAGGAACTGCGTAATGAAATGTGTCGCCGACGTTCAAACCGCCCAACGGTGCAACCACCTTCAGAGTAAGTTCCGATGGAACGACAGAATCCTCAATGCGCGCTCCAAACAATGCTTCCATCTCAGGAATAGCCGCATCCGAAGACAGCGAAGCATACAGCGCCCCGCCATTGGCGACGTATTGCCTGGCCTTTTCCCAGAAGTCGCTGTGGACATGCACAATTGGATTGCTCGAACTCGTGAGTGGAGAGGGCAAGATCAGCATTGGACGACTTGACCATTCACTGTATTCGCGCGGGAAGTCGGCGTTGATACCCGCCCGGCGCGCCAGAATGAATGCGGAAAGCCACGCCCCTTGCAACTCTGCATTTGCGTCGGCGTTTCCTCCCGGTCCGCCTCCGGGCATTGCATCGCCATCGAATACCGATGTATAGGGAATCACCTCCGCCCCGGTAAGGCCGAGATGTGAGAAATCTCCGTGAGGCTTGGCCCATTCATCCGGTACAAGGATTGCCGCGTCCGCGGAAGCCGGGGAAATGCCACTTAGATCCATCTGCGCCACGACGTCTTCGAACTTCTTGAATTCGGTCGCTTGCGGCCGATCCTTGCCGTCCCATGTGACCATGCCGAACTGCGTCTCATGAGGCGAGCGCAAGTAGGGCACCTTATGGAATTGCTCCGGAGCCGCGTCGGTAAAACACCACAGGAGGAAGCCGTTGGCGCCGGCGCCAAGGCTTGAGTAGAGATTGGCGCGCTCATACAGCGCGATGCGCTCTGGCGTATATTGCGCCGAAGAGGCTCCCAATTCCTGGACCATTACCGGGCGTCCCGCGCTCCCGGAGAGCGCGGTTTCGTACGCCGCCCCATAGGTCCCCCGCTCTGAAAGCATAGGGTCCGGGAACAGGCTCCGCGCATAGATTGTATACGGATGAACGCTGAGGAAATCGACTTCCGGCGCAATCGCATCCGGGCGAAATGGGCCATGATCCACGTCCTGCATCGACGTGCCCACAACCATAGGATGGTTCCGGTCATACTTGCGGATTGCGCCGCCAATCAGACGCGTCCAATTGATTGCCATCGCATCGGTAGCGCCTCCCGAGATCCAGAATGGCGGCTCATCGGTCAAGTCCCACGCCAGAATTGCGCTCTCATTGGCATAGCGCCGGGCAAACTCGCCCGCGAGATTTGTTTCCAACCTCAGCATCTCCGGGTCGGATTGCGGATTGCGCCCGTGACGCCACGGAACATCCCAATAAGCCTCGCCAACCTCTCCGCCAATAAACAAGGATGGATGAAGATATAGCTGGTATTGATGGGCCAGTGCAATCAGAGAATCGAGTTGATGGAACGCTTCTAAGTTATAGTCGCCCGGCCGTGGCTCAAACCACGCCCACATCAAGTCAAGACGAACAGTGTTATACCCCAGGTCGTGCATCTTGCTGAAGTCCGCTTCAATGGACTTCGGATCCCATTGCACTGGCCATTGCAACGCCGCATTGGCTGGAACCCAATGCACTCCAACCGGGATAAATCTCTTTCCGTTGATTGAAAAGTAGTTCCCATCCAGCTTGACCCAGGGCAGGCGATGCTCTTGCTGGCCCTGGCTCGATTGAGAAGACTGCGTGGGAGCTACGGGCAGGGAGCTCTGCGCGAGCAGCGGCCCGGTACTACACAAGGTGGGCAAACAGCAGACAGCGAGGCGCATTGCGCTCCGCCAGAAAATGGCCATGTCTTTCTCCTGGTTGGCCATCAAGAGAGCTGTAAGTGTGTCTCTCCGTTGAGCCAGATTCGAACGTATAGGGTAGCATCTCGTATCGTCGCTTGGACCGGTTCCCGGCGATACGCGCCCATTCTGGCAACGGGCGAGGGGACATTTCCTTGAAAAATGCCACTGGAGTACATGGGCTTCTGCCCAACCGTCATCGTCCGCGAGTTTCCGTAGCGGAGATCCGGCTAAGGGGATTTACTGGTTGGCATCTCAGCACTCTCGATTCGAGAGCGTGTTCCTGAAAGTCGGAATTCTCGCTCTCTTTGGTCGCCATATTCCCGGTCAGAGGGCGCACCGGTGGCCCCGGGGATGAATCGAACCAGATCGGCGAAACCTGCATCGGCACGAACATTGTTTGCAAGGATGACCGCTCTAACCCCACTGCAACGTAACAACGGAATTGTGCGGCAGCTTTACAGGCACTGACTTGCCTCCAAAGCGGCAGTCGATCTCGTGTTCGTCTCCCTGGTTGGTGAGAACAAGAACGTAGTCTCCATCGGGATTGGCGAAGGCGACGTGATCGATGCCGGGCACGGTTCCCTTGCTGGCGATGACGCGCGCACCGCGGCGCACCGTTTTCGAGTAATGCGCAAAGGCCCAGTACTGCCCGCTGCGCGTGATCTGCTGCGTCTTCGAGTCCAGGGTGACGACTCCGCCGCAGCGGAAAGGACCGATGTTGGGCGTGCCGTTTTCGTCCAGGACAAGATTCCAGGCCACGATCGAGCGCGCCCAGTTCTTGAGGATTCCCGCGTAGGTGCCTGACCACTTTGCCCAGTCGGTCGTATAGTCCTGGGCAGTGATGAAAGAGCCGCCCTCGGTCCAGTAGGCTCCCTTGGCGGGAAAGGCGTTGTGGACCCTGGTCATCGCGTCGGGTGTGCCCATATATCCATGCCAGGCCACGCCGTCCACATATTGAGCCAGAGCCGGATCGCTCAGTTGATCCATCACGCGGCCCCACAGATCGTAGTTGTGGTCGAGAAGCCAGATCCTGGTGTCGAGCGACGCACCACGCAGGGCCGGCCCGAGAAACTCCTTGATAAATCCGGCTTCGTACTCCTGCCCCCAGATGGCGGCCGGCATCGCCCCGTCCTGGTCGGCGTCCACTTCGTTCTGGGTGGTCACGGCTCCGATATGTACCCCTTCGGCCTTGTAGGCTTCGAGAAACTTGACGAAGTATTGGGCGTAGGAAGCGAAGTACTTCTTGCGCATGGACCCGCCAAGCAGTGAACCGTTGGACTTCATCCAACCGGGCGGGCTCCAGGGACTGGAGAACAGGAAGAGTTCCGGATTGGTATTGAGCGCTTCACGCAGCGTGGGCAGAATGTAGTCCCGGTCGTGGGCAATGCTGAAGTTCTTGAGCTCCGGATCGGGCGCCGGGGAGTCGTCGAAGGTGTAGGCGGTGCGCGAGTAGTCGCTGGAGCCAATGCACGTGCGGCCCAGGGAGAGGCGAAGTCCCCGATCCCCGACCAATTCTTCCATCAACTGCCGGCGCTGAGCCGGCTCCATGCGGCTGAACAGGTAGCAGGAGGCGTCCGTGAAGGCCCCGCCGAATCCCAGGATGCTCTGAAACCGCTGGGTGGGGTCAATCTCCACCGAGGAGGAGGATGCACCGGAGGCGGCCTGCCAGGGCTGAAGGTCCAGATTCTTGAATCTGACTTCGCCGGTCGTGATCCATGCGCGGAGCTTCAAAGACGCGGAAGTAGCCAGACCCCACGAAGACAAACCATTTGTGCAGGCCAGGGAGGCGGCGAGAGTGGCGGCCTGCCGCACAAAATCGCGTCGAGTGCATGATTTCATAAGTTGCGTACCAAACTTTCGCGGTCATCCCGCCCCATGATGTTGTCGGCAAGACGAGATTTTTCTATGAGTTGCGCAGATTTTCCGGCGGTGACCCTGGAACCGGGGGACAAACCCATTGCGTCGCTGAGCCGCACCGTGCCACGCAACCACTGTAGTAGCAAACAAACCGATTGTCTAGGGAGGAAACGAGAAAAATCATCCGCTTGACAACGGTATTTGCGGCGTGTTCTAATCCGCTTCGCATGTGGATCGCGTGGCGAATCATCAAAAAACAAGCGTTTGTCTTGAATTTTGCGCTTGGATTGTGCCAACGGATTGCATGCGGGTCCGGCGGCGGTCGCAAGTAGGGCTTCGAAGGCGGTAGACCAGACCGCCTGAAGGCTCGGTTCGGGCCGGAGAAATGGAAATGTTCAAGTTGTAAGCAATTCTGGAGGCAGTTGATGAGAAAGATGATGCGATGGATTCTGCCCGTTCTTCTGATATTTGGAAGCGGTGCATGTCTTGCACAAAGCACGAACGCGGGCGACATTCGCGGAAGCGTGACCGATGCTTCGGGAGCACTGATTCCCGGGGTCAAGGTCACGGTATTGAATGTCGACACGGGCGTTTCAAAGGAATACACCACCAACAATTCGGGGCTGTACGATACGAACTCGATCATTCCCGGCCATTACACAATCACCTTTGCGGCCGAAGGCTTTGACCTTTTGGTACGCGGGCCCGTCACGCTGGAGGTTGGTTTCACCACGGTCAACGGCGAACTGAAGGTCGGTTCGACCAAAGAGCAGGTGACGGTCACCACCGACGTGGCGCTGTTGACCACCGAGACGGGCGACCAGTCGACCGTTCTGGACGCCAAGTCGATGGACGAACTGCCCCAGGTTACCCCGAACTGGGAGAGCTTCGTGATCCTGCTGCCCGGCGCTGCGGGAACCGCCAGTTCGAGCCCTGGCCAGGAAGCAGCCATCAACGGCAACCTTCCCTATAGCAACGTCCTTTCCGACGGCGCTTCGACCACCCTTGGCCAAAGCATGAACGCCAGCACCACGACATTCGAAGACGTTGCAGAATTGCAGATCAACACCTCGTCCTTCTCGGCGCAGTATGGAGTTGGCGGCGTCATTTTCAACCAGGTCACCAAGAGCGGCACCAACTCCTTCCACGGCACCGGGTATGACATCATCCAGAACGGCGCCTTCAATGCAGCACCGTATACGGTTGGCGGTGGAGGAGTATCTCCGAAGCTGCGCTACAACAACTTCGGCGGGTCGCTGGGCGGTCCGGTTTTGAAGATGAAGAAGATGTTCTTCTACTTCAATTACGATCACATTATCAACGACGGATTCGCCGGCGGCCTGAATGAGTACACGGTTCCGACTCCGAAGATGATGACCGGCGACTTCAGCGAGATTGCCGGCACGACCACGCTCTACGATCCGACCACGCAGACTATCGAAACGGACGCGAACGGCCACTCCTACCCGGTTCGTCAGCCCTATATGTCCAGCACCGGCGTACCGAACGTAATTCCCACCAGTGAACTGGATGCGGTTGCCTCGAAGTTCATCCAGTGGTATCCGACGCCGACCAATCACATCGCGGGCGGCAAATTTCTGTGCGGAACCTCAGACACTCCCGCTTGCACGCGCTTCTCTGCGCATGGCGAACCGTTCCACAACTTTGGTTCCGACCTTTCGAATCCAAGTCCGACCACACGGTATTTCGGACGTCTGGATTACGACGTCAAGCCGACAAACCGCGTGACGATGTCCGAGGTGGAGACTGACAGCCCGGCGGTTGCAAACGGAAGCGGAGTTGAAGCCTGCCCCATCGGTTGCGGTATCTCAGATGTTGAAAACAACAATGCCCAAATTACCGACGTGTGGACCATCGGCCCGCGCATGGTGAACGAAGCCCGTCTTGGCTATACCTATCAGTACAGCCAGCAAGGCGACGACAGCTTTGGCAAGGGTCTACCCGCGCAGTTGGGATGGAAGTTCGCCAAGACTGACGACTTCCCCGACATCGATTTCGAGGACGGCGACTGGGATCCAGCCTGGATCAACAAGCAGGCCAACGGCGGCAACCTTTACAAGGAACACGTCTTCGATCCTTCCGACGTGGTGACGTTGATCGTCGGCAAGCACATCCTGCACTTCGGCGGCGAAGTGTTGATGTACCGGAACGACTCGAATGTGTGGGCCGCAAGCCAGCAATCCGGAGCATTGGCGTTCGGCGGAAACTGCGGTTGCAATCACGACTACACTGCCGAGTGGACAAAAAACAGCGCGGGAGCCGCCAGTCTTTCCGGTGGTGGCTGGGCGATGGCCGACTTCATGCTGGGCTATGCGTCGGGCTGGAGTGCGTCTGTAACTCCCGAGTTTGGCGCTCGCCTGAAGTCTCCGCAGCTCTTCATTCAGGACGATTACAAGATCCGTCCGAGCCTCACCGTGAACCTCGGGCTTCGCTATCAGATCAACCATGGCTGGAACGAAGTTCATGGGGATCTCGACACCTTTGACCCCAAAGTCATGAATCCGGCAACAAACACCCTGGGCGCCTCGTGGTTCGGACAAACGCACGCCAACGGGCGTACCGCGATGGAAGCAAATGTATTCAACACCTTCCTTCCGCGCGTAGGGTTCTCCTGGCTGCTCGACCCCAAGACCACCTTGCGTGGCGGCTTCGGGCTCTACGCATATAACTGGAGCGCGGATAACTACGGACAAGGCATCGGAGGGCCATTCGGCGGGTCGGGCAGTGCCAACGACGGCACCGGCGGTATCACCCCGATCACCAAGCTCGACGGTCCCGGGACGAACTTTGTAACCGGTCAGGCCTTGCCCTATGTGTCGGACAATACGGCGCCTGACGCATACAACGGTCAAAACGTGTCCTACACGGATTTCCACACTCCGGTTCCAAAAATCATGCAATGGAACCTGGCAGCCCAGCGCGAGTTGGCTTCGAACGTGGTGGTCGAACTTTCCTATGTGGCCAGCCATGCATATAACCTGGTATTCGGCGATAACGGTGGAGTTGCACTGAACCAGATACCGCAGAGCGAATTGCTGTCCACTGGCACCAATTGGGCGGCCGTTCCTTACCCGAACTATTCCTCGCCAAACGCAGAGGGCTCCATCACCGGATATACCAATAACGCCGTGGCGAATTACAACTCGCTTCAGGCGCAAATCACCAAGCGGTACCATTCCGGCTTCAGTTTCAACTTCAACTACGTCTGGTCGCACATGCTGGACTCGGGTGACTCCTCTGGCTGGGGCAGCCACGCGGGTCCGCTTTCGTATCAGAATTCGTATAGCCCAGCAGCCAACTACGCCAGTTCCAACTTCGACATCCGCAACAGCTTCAAGGGCTACGCGGTTTACCAGTTGCCGTTCGGTAAAGGCAAGCCATTCTTGAGCCACAGCGCTGTGGCGGATGAGGTTCTTGGTGGTTGGCAGGTTTCCGGCACGATGATTCTTTCAACCGGCAACCCGTTCAGCGTGTATGCCACCGGCAACGATACTTATGCAAACGGCGGCGGCTCCTATCCTAACTGGAGCGGCCTTAGCACCAAGCCTGCGCACAAGTCAATCGGCACCTGGTATAACCCGGCGGCCTTTTCTCAGCCTGCCAATGGCACCTTTGGCAGCGTCAAGAGAAACTCTCTCTATGGACCTGGGATCAACGTCGTTGGCCTAGCCGCGCATAAGGAGTTCCCGCTGGTTCACGCATGGGACCATGATGTGAAGCTCCAGATCCGCCTCGATTCAACCAACGCTTTCAACCATCCGAGCTTTGGTCAACCCACTCCAAATCTTGAAAAGTCCAGTGGCGGCGCGAACACACCGTATACTACGACCGATAAGGGTGATGCCCAGATCAACAGCGTCGTTGTGGGTGGACGCGATGTCCAGTTCACGGCCCGCGTAGTGTTCTAACCCAGAGTTACTGCTTAACTGACTGGAGAGGCGGCCCATGGGCCGTCTCTCCCTTTTTTGGGGCTACTTTCGGCGCTTTTTGCCATGGACTAGAATGAGGTTGAGATGAATCTAAAGTGCGCCATCGGATGGATCGGGACGGGGCTCCTCTTTAGTTCCGGATTGTGCCTTGCACAGGCTACGAGCGATACGCAGCAGCAGATTGCCCAGCACAACCGGAAGATTCAGCAATATCTGCAGGAGAAGAAGCCGGACCTTGCCATTCCTGAGTTGCAAGCCCTGGTTGCGCTAGATCCGAACGACGCGGATGCGCGCGGCAATCTCGGTGTCCTGCTGTTTTTCAAGGGCGATTGCGCCAATGCCGCTCCACAGTTGCACGCGGCGACGACCGAGCGCGCGGGGCTGTGGCGCATCCAGGTTCTGCTTGGCATCTGCGAGCGGAAGCTGGGGGACATGGCAAGTGCGCGTGCGGACTTTGAATCCGCCTTCCCGCATCTGGAGGACGACAAGGTTCGCATCGAAGCCGGGATGGAACTGATCGAAATCTACACCAGCGCCGGCGACCTCGATAAAGCTGCGGCTATCGTCGAACCATTGCGCGCCCACGACCCAACCAACGTCAGCGTGCTTTACGCGGCCTATCGAATCTATTCGCAACTCGCCGGCGAGGCGATGCTGAGCCTCTCGATGGTTGATCCGGACTCCGCCCAAATGCACCGCGTGATGGCCCAGGAAGAGACGCGGCGGGGAAATACCAACGGTGCGATTGCGCAATATCGCAAGGCAATTGCCATCGATCCTCATTTGGCGGGCATTCATTTCGAACTGGCCGAATTGCTCAATACTTCTGGGGATGTTCAGATCCAAAAAGAGGCCATGCAAGAGTACCGTGTTGCTTTAGCGGCAAATCCCGCGGATGAAAAAACACTCTGCAGGCTGGGCGAGATCGATGCGGCAAAGGGCGACATTTCCCAGGCGTATGCGGAGTATTCGAAAGCGGTCGACTTACAGCCCGCGGATGCGGATGCCAAGCTGGGCCTTGCCAATGTGCTGATCGAGATGAATCAACAGGACAAGGCGCTGACATTGCTGGAACAGATTATTCAGTCGGATCCGGCAAACGCAACCGCGCACTACCGTCTGGGCATGATCTACCGCAAGAATGGACGATTGGAAGATGCCCAGCGCGAGGTGGCGCTCTATAAGAAGTACAAAGAAATGAAGGTGAAGCTGGGCGCCATCTACAAGGAAATGGACATACAGCCAAGCGTCATCCGCCCCGACAGGCCGGATGAGAAATGACTCCGCATAAATGTCTGCCGCTGGCGCATGGGTGGCGCGCAAACTCCATTGCAAGGGAGTCGGAGAGTAAAGTGAAACGGCCCACACATCTATCCGATGCAAGCTGCCAAAAGGGGCCAATGGCACCTGGTTGGCTCAAGGCGCGCCAACAATTTGCCGGAATCCATGGCTGTCGTCTTTCCAGGTGGATAATCCTCGCCGTGTTCTTCGCTGGCGCCTTCGCGGCCATTGACGCGCAAAAATCGCAAACGCCTGCCGAATCCGCGCTGATGAAGCAGTTCCACCAGGCACTCGCTGCCGCGGAGCATGGGGATGAACGCCAGGCCTTGGCGCTCGCAAATAGTCTGGTCGAACAGCATCCGGACTTCGTGCCCGCTCTCAAGTTACAAGGAATGCTTCTGGAGGATAAGGGACAGAGCTCTGCGGCCGCGCTGTCTTACGAAAAGGCATTCAAGTTAGCGCCGAACGACGCGGACCTTCTGTTCAAGGTGGGCGTCTATCGACTCCTTGCTGGGGATAAGGATGAGGCGATCAAGCTTTTGCTTCATCATCTGCGCCTCGAGCCAAAGGACGGAGACGCGCTCTATTACCTGTCTCAGGCTTATCATTTGACCGGTCACGACGATCTGGCATTGAAAGCGATCCGCGAGTGCATTCAGCTCGAACCAAACAACGCATCGGTGTGGCAAAAGTATGGGGAGTTGCTTTGCAGCACCGGAGATAGCCAGACCGGCATTGGATGGCTGCTGAAGGCCCAACAAGCCAACCCCAACCTCGATCGCATCGATCTTGACCTTGGCATTGCGAACCTGAGCAATATGGATGTTCAGAACGCTGAGAAGTATTCAACCGCAGCTGTCAAGCTTCATCCGAATGACTTCGATGCGCAGGAGTTGCTGGCTTCAGTCCAGGTAAAGCTCGCCCAGTGGCAAGAAGCGAAAGTGGCCTATGAACACGCACTTGCGCTGAAGAGCGACGATCCAGATGCCTTGATCGGCCTTGGCCACTGCGAGCTTGAGTTGAAAGACTATCAAAACGCGATCGCTACGCTAGACCGCCTATTGCACATCGATCCGACGAAGATATTGGCGCACTTCTATCTTTCTCGCGCTTATGCGGGGCTCGGCAATTCGGCCGAGGCGCAGCACCAGGCCGCCCTTCACCACAAGATGATGGAACAGATATCTTTTGCTCCGTCAGCGTTGGGCTCCGAAGAAGACAAAGCCGTCTGGTTCCAGGCGCGGCAGCTGCTGACAGAACACCGCGAGGATGCGGCGCTCAAGTTATTCAAGGACAATGCCAAAGGGACATCCGCCACGCCAGGGCATTCCGCATTTCTTGTGGGAGCGCTCTATTTGTACCTGGGGGATTCAGCGAATGGCTTGCGCAATTTGAATCGAGCCCTGGAAATTGAGCCAAAAATACGCGGGGCGCACACTTATATAGGGATATTCGATTTGCAGCAGGGAAAGCTGAGTGAAGCGGAGAAGGAATTCGAGGCAGAGATTGCAAACGACCCGAATTATCAAACTGCGGTCGCAGAGTTGGGTGTGGTGCGTTACAAGCAGGAAAGATGGGCAGAAGCCGCGGACCAGCTATCGAGGTCTCATACCCGAACTCCCGCCCTGCTGCTTACCCTCTGCGACACCTATTTCCATCTCGGCAAAATTGCGGATGCAAATCTGACAGCGGAGATCGTGGCGGCATACTCGCGAGACGATCAGGAAATGATGGAGAGTCTGATCGACTTGTTGAACCGTAACGGGCAAGAGCAGCTTGCGCAACGCTTGGCGGGAACTCCAAAGCCGTGAAGGGAGAATGTTATTGACGGCTCTCGGTGATGGTAAGAACCTGGTCCGCCTTGACGTTGGTCAGAACCTGCTTTATTCCACTTGGCCAGGCAAGCTCGATTCTGTCGATGACGGTTGCATCTCCCAGGCCAAAGTGAACCCGCTTGTCGCTGGATGAATTGAAGCCCACGGCGGTGGTTGCCTGATTGAACTGGCTTCCGTGAGAAGTAGTGATTTTGACTTTTGCGCCCAGTCCGTCGCGGTTTGACTTTGTTCCGATCAACTTGAGAAGGATCCAGTGATTTTGCGTATTGGATCGATTCATCAACAGTTGAGGCGGCCCATTCAGAACGGACACCACAATGTCGATCTTTCCGTCGTTGTTGAGGTCGCCAAAGGCGGCGCCGCGATGCGCGGCCGGAACGGAGAAGTCTGCGCCGGCCGAGGCGCTCAGGTCTTCAAACACAAGATTACCCTTGTTGCGAAACAGCCCGTTGGAAAGAGGATAGGGCCGATGCGCAATCTCCATTGAGTTATCGGTAATCTCGGCGTCGGCCGTAAACAGATCCTTATTGCCATCGTTGTCGAAATCGAAAATCCCGGTGCTCCACGCCGTAAGACGACTGGTTATGCGCGTGAGTCCGGATGCGCCGGATACATCCTGGAACTGGCCGTCGCCGATATTGTGATAAAGCTGAAAGCTGTCGCCAAACATCGCTGTATGAAAGATGTCCGGCCTCCCGTCATTGTCGATGTCCCGAAAATCCACACCCATTCCAGCTACCGTCTTCCCGCTTTCGTTATATTGAACGCCGGCCAGCATGGCGGCATCGGTGAATGTTCCATCGCCGTTATTGTGGAACAGGAAATTCTGAAACGTGTCATTGGTGATGAAGATATCGGTAAACCCGTCGCCATCATAATCGGCAAATGCCACGCCCATGCCTTTGCCTATGTATTGAGAGATGTGAGACTGCTCGGAGACGTCGGTAAAAGTTCCGTCTCCGTTGTTGCGGTAAAGTATGTTTGGCGTTCCCTGAAACTCATTGGGAGAACAGTAGGCGGGCACGCCCTCGGCAGGGCAACTCTTGGCTGTTTTTATGTCGTAGTCCAGATAGTTGATGACAAGCAGGTCGAGAAATCCGTCGTTGTTGTAATCGAACCAACCCGCAGCCACAGACAGCGCTTTCCCGTACTTGGGAATGACGCCGCCGACACCCGCTTTCTCTGTCACATCGGTGAAAGTGCCGTCCCCGTTGTTATGGAAAAGTTGATTGCGGTTCACGCCGGTAACATATAAATCGACAAAGCCGTCGTTGTCGTAGTCCCCGGCGGCCACTCCCATTGAGTAGCCGATGCCTTTCAGGCCCGCGCTCTCCGTCACATCGGTAAATGTACCGTCGCCGTTATTGCGAAACAGGCGATTCCAGTAGCTGGGGTCGCTCTTTTCAAGCGACGGAATGGCCGCGCCGTTGGTGAAGAAGATGTCCAGCAATCCATCGTTGTTGTAATCAAAGACCGCTACGCCACCCATCATCGTTTCGATCGAGTAGTGCTGCGGGCTGACGCTGTTTTTGAGCGTGAACTTGATCTTCGAAGCATCAAGGACGTTCTCAAATTGGATCGGCGATGGGGCCTGTGTCCCCTTGGCTGCGGTTTCTTTGCCGGGAGGGACGCGACGCTGCTGAGCCGCCCGATTCGCAGTTGAACCCTCGATGGGAAAAGCCGCGGGTGCTTGTGCGGTCAGGGTTGGAGCACCACAGAGAAGGCAAAGCGCCAGTGTGGCGAGCACGAATCGGGCCGCATTCATCGAGTGAATCTCAGCCATGCGAGAGGCGGTTTCGGGATCATGATGATGCAGTTCCTTGCGGCGATATGGGTTCATAAAGGTATAAGTCAAAGGCCGTCAACCCGCCGTATGGCCGCAACGGAAGCCAACGCATCGACCCCCTCCAGCCTTTGTGTCAAAGTGCCGCCCAGGAGCCACGGAAACGTGCGGTTGAATTAATCATACATGCGTTGTCGCAGGGGATTGGAGCGCCGTGGTGGCGTTTGTGATGCGTGCGGACTGAACTCCGGCTGGACCCGGCGGATGGCTGGACCATGAGAGGTCCAGGGCTTGAATCAGCCGCACTCGACCAGCACGGAAACAGGCTGCCGCAGTTATTCAGCCCGGCTGCTAACTTTGTTCCGAGGATCGAACTGCGCCATGTTGTTGCATGAACAAGTCCGTCGCATGGATAGATGCGATGTTTCTCGCATTCTTAGAGGAAATCGAAGGTTATGAATGTAAAATTGACAGTGCGGTGCAATCGCAATCGCAGAGGCAAGTGAGATCTATCAATGAAGGATTCCGCAACCGATAACGAAAGCAAGGAACCTGCGCAGCCCGTGGTCCATCAGCCGGTTAGCCTGAAGCAGCTGGCAGCGCATCTAGGGCTGAATCCAGCCACGGTGTCGGTTGTCCTGAACAATGTTCCCGGGCGATCGATTCCGCAAGTCACGCGGGACCGCATCAAGGCCGCCGCGAGGCAAATGAATTATCAGCCAAGCCTGCTGGCGCGTTCGCTGCGCAACCGGCAGACGCTGACCATCGGTATTCTCGTACCCGAACTGGGCGACGGTTACCACACCGAAGTGATGAGCGGCATCGGCGATCAGCTCATCCAGGCCGGATATTTTTATTTCACCGCGCACCATCGGCACAAAAAGGCCCTGGTGGAGGAATATACCCGCATGTTCATTGGGCGGGGCGCGCAGGGCATTATTGCTGTGGATACCTTGCTGGAGCACAATATCCCGGTCCCAGTGGTGGCTGTGGCGGGTCATCGTCCCATCGAGGGCGTTACCAACGTCGTGCTCGACCACTACCGTGCGGCGGAGCTTGTCTTGACGCATCTCTACTCTCTCGGACACCGCAAGATCGCGTTCATGCGCGGGCAGCCTTTCAGTTCCGACTCGGATGAGCGCTGGAACGGGCTGGTGTCTGTCGCGCAGCGACTGGGCATTGAGATCAAGCCGGAACTTGTGGTGACTCTCGACCGCGATATGACTTCGCCGGAGCTAGGCTATCCAGTAGTGCAGCAACTCCTCGCCACCAAGCAGCCGTTCACGGCCCTGGTTACGTTCAACGACATCTCGGCGATGGGTTCGATTCGAGCGCTGCAGGACTTCAATCTGCGCGTCCCGGCGGATGTTTCGGTCATCGGCTTCGACGACATCCGGGCGGCGGCGTATACGTTGCCGCGCCTGACCACGATTCATCAGCCGCTGACGGAGATTGGCAGAATCGCAACCCAGAGCCTGCTCAATCGCATCCACGGCACGGCCACTTCGCGCGACAAGATTACGGTGGAACCGACGCTGGTTGTTCGCGAATCCACAGGCCCGGCCAGGGATTAACCAGACAGCGCAACTGGAGCGATCTTCGAAGTGACCAGCCGGGCGGGCCCAATTCTGCCCCCAGATGGCGGGATTGCGTTGCAATTCTTCTTTACAAGCACAGCGGCATAGCTTTCCGGTTTGCCATTTGGCGTGGTTTCATCTCAAAATCCAACATTCAGACAGCGACAACCGCGCTGCATGTTCAGCTATAGGCTTGGCAGGCCGTTCCGACCATCGCCGGACCGGCCTGCCGTTGACCACCTTGTCAGCCGCCAACCTTCTATTGGAACTGGAACCAGTTCACGTTGGAGATGCTGTCTGTCGTTCCGCCTCCGCTGAAGACGACATACAAGTCGTGCACGCCCGAAGCGCCGGTGACAGCCGCATTGACCTTCTGCCATGTTTGCCACCCTCCGGTAACCGGCAAGGTGACCGTTGCGATGGGTGTGCTGGTCATGTCGTCAAGATAGAACGTGGCGGTTCCTCCGTTGCCGTCGCTGGCCGTGCGTACAGTCACCGTGCTGACTGACATGCCGAAGTCGACGTTCTTGTAGACGGCGTAAGCGCCGGCCGTGATATAGCCCAGATCATATTCGCCCGTCGAGTCGCTGGTGGCCTCGGTTTCCAGCCCGATCTCGCTGCTGTAACTCGATCCCTGGATTTGCGCGGTGGCCGCGGTCGTGGGTGTGCCGGCCTGCGTGCCAGTCCATGTAAACGTAGCTGCGGCCAGAGCGGGCAGCGTGTAAGAGAACGACTGCGTGCCCCATTGCACTTGGAATGCCTGGCTGCTTGTTGTGCTGTTGAAGGCGACCAATGCCGTCGAGCCATCCGGATTCTGGAAGGCCACGGTAGCAATGGAGGGAGTGTTGCTGGAGTAGATACGCACCGCGCCCGGCAGCACGTACTTGCTGTAATGACCGAGCGTGTAAAACTCGATATCTTTGGTGATCGCGCCCGTTGTGCTGTTGACCGTCACAAGCGGCGTGCAAGTGGTGCAGCCGCCGAGTCCGGAGACATTCTGCGAGAGATTCGGCCCGAGGTTCTCGTTGAGAGCCAGGCTCCACTTCACATAGGACTTGGCGGAATTGCGCAGGACCTGCGTGATCTCAAGAAAGTCGGTGCTGAACTGATCGGTGACCCAGGTCCCGCCGGAGTGTTCGGTTTGCCACGTGCCTTGCGCCGGGTAGAGATTCTGAACGGTTTGCTGCGCGCCGGGCGTGCCCTCATACCCGTGCCAGGCGGTACCGGCCACCTGCGTCAACTGCTGCGCCGTCAGCGCTTGCAGCACATATTCCGGATACGACGGCGTATCCCAGTTATGGTCATAAACAAAGACCTTGGTGGAGAGATTGGCGTTGGCCAGTGCGGGCAAGACATAGCCCTGCAAGACGGCCAGTTCCGTCGAATCGGCCATATACATGCTCGGATAGGACGTGGTGTTGTTCAGCGGTTCATTTTGTATCGAGATGTAGTCGATGGGCAAGCCGGCAGCCTGGTATGCCTGGATGTACTTGACAAAGTAGTTTGCGAACGCTGTTTCATTTGCCGTACCCAGCAACAGATTTCCGCCCATCATGGTGCCGCTGTCCTTCATCCACCCGGGAGGGCTCCAGGGATTGGCCATCAGTTTCATCTGCGGGTTGAGCGTTTTGGCTTGTTTGATGATGGGCAGAATGTAGGCCTGATCGTGTGCGATGGAGAAACTTGCGAGGGTGAAATCGGTCTTGCCCGCCGACAAGTCGTCGAATGAATAGACGGAGCGGGCGATGTCGGACGCGCCCATGGGAATGCGCATGAAGCTGAGGCCGATGCCCTTGCCGCTCCAGGTGAAGAGGTCGCTCATGGTGGTGGTCAATTCGCCGGGCTGCGCAACCGTGTACAGAAGATAGGCCGCTGAATCGGTAAAGGCCGCGCCAAAACCATCCATGGACTGGTACTGCTGCGCTGCATCGACAACGATGGTGTTCGTACCCGCCGCCGCCGTGCTGGTGGAGAAGTTGACGTTGGGCTGAGCGGCCATCAGTTCGGTTTGGGTATCGTTGCTGAGTACCACGGTTACGGGCGACGCCGAGCTGGGCAACGTATAGGTGCCCGTAGCGACGGCGCTGGTCGAATAGCCTGGGGCGACGGCGATGGCTTCGATGGTGGTGGTGGACGAAACCGCGATGGGCGCCGATGCGGAGTAGAGAGAGGACTTGGTGGTGGGCGTCGAGCCATTGGTCGTGTAGTAGATGGACGCGCCGTTCGTGGCGTCAAGCAGGCTCACTGTCTGGGCCGAGGTATAGGTTCCAGGAGCCGGAGAAAAGGTGGGCGTTGCCGCAGCAGGCAGATTGATGGTGTAGGTGCCGGAAGCAACAGCGCTGGTTGAAAAGCCAGGGGCAACGGCGATAGCTTTGATCGTCGTGGTGGATGATACCTGGATAGGCGTCGAAGCCGAATAGAGTGTGGACGCGGTGGTGGGCGCGGATCCATTGGTGGTGTAGTAGATCGACGCGCCCGTCGTGGCGTCGGACAGGCTCACCGTCTGAACCGAGGTGTACGTCCCCGCCGCCGGGGAGAACGTGGGACTTGCAGCGGCGGGCAAATTGATGGTGAAGGTGCCGGACGCGACGGCGCTGTTTGAATAGCCCTGGGCAACGGCAATCGCCTGGATGGTGGTGGTGGACGAAACCGCGATGGGCGCTGATGCCGAGTAGAGATTGGACGAGGTGGTGGGCGTCGAGCCATCGGTTGTGTAATAGATGGACGCGCCGGTCGTAGTGTCGGCAAGAGTGACCGTCTCAGCCATGGTATAGATGCCGGGAGTGGGAGAAAACGTGGGAGTCGCGGCGGCCGGCAGAGTGATGGTGTAGGTGCCGGAAGCGGCGGCGCTGTTCGTGTAGCCCGCGGCAACCGCCATGGCTTCGATGGTGGTGGTGGACGAAATTGCGATGGGCGCAGATGCGGAATAGAGAGAGGACTTGGTCGTAGGCGCCGTTCCATCGGTCGTGTAATAGATCGATGCGCCTGCCGTGGTGTCGGAGAGGGTGACCGACTGGGCCGACGTATAGGTCCCTGGGGCGGGGCTCAAAGCCGGCGTCGCCGCGGTGGGATTCGTTGTCACAGTGCCGCCTCCGCCGCTTCCGCCGCAACCCGCAATGCAAAACGCTATGAAAACAACCGCAAGAAAACCTCTGCGCATGGCCATCCAATCCTTCCCATCCTGTCATTTGTGGCTCAATGGCCATGCTCGGGGCAGTCGCCGGAGAGCATTGGACGTCATTGATGCCAGCTCAGGAACCCGGCGCCGTTTGCGATTCCGCGACAGTCCGGACACGAACTGCCCCGCTTGTCCCGGGAAGCGCCCGATCTCGCAGCGCGGGAACCGACGGTACACAATTTGCCGAAGACAAACGATTTGCTTTCGATGTTGCCTGATTCCTGAGGTCGGTTACGGAGGTGGATTATCGATGGTTGAGAGAAGCCTTGTCAAGGAGAAAAAGACGAACTCCCCAAAAGGAAACCGTTTGTCTTTGCGATGTGCTTCGGAAGGATGAGGGAGGGAACTGCAAGGCGGGCAGGAGTGCTTCGGCGCCGGAGCCTGCAATGAGCGCTAAACACTCGATTTGTCCTCATTGGACGGAGGCCTTGGAAGCTCGTCGAAGAGGTCCCACAGTGAAGCGCACGCCCTTCGGCGCAGTTGAGAACGGAGCAATCGCCTCCGGCCGCGATCAAGTCGGAAGCATTGGTTGAACAGGCTGCGAGGCGAAAGCGAAGCTCAGGGGTGCAAGGGCGCTCCCTGGATCGAGGACCGCGCCGGACGGAAGCACAGGGCAAGCAGGAGGACCATGAGGAGAGCGGCGCCACAAGGCGCAATCAGCCCGTAGCGCAGCCCTCCCAGGTGCGCCGAGAGCAGGCCGGTCAGCCATGGGAAGAACGCCGAGCCCATCCCCGCAACGGCGAAGATCCATCCGCGCGGGGAGCGCTCCAGCAGGAAGGACAGAAGCAATGGATAAAGCGGGCCGATGCACACGCCGGCGAGCCCTGAAGCCACCTGGATCAGCGCCGGGGTGTGGACCGCAATCAGCAGCGCGACGGAAGCTGCGGCGCCCCAGAGCGTGGCGCGAAGCACCCTTTGCCGGCCAATGATAGCCAGCAGCGAAGTGGAAAAGGTCAGCCGGCTGACCATGATTCCGAGCCAGAAAAGAGAAGTGGTCAGGGCTGCCGCTCCGGCGTGCTCGGGATCGGCGCGATGAGAGTAGGTGGTCAGCCAGCCGCTCAACGAGCTTTCAACGCCCACGGCACAGGTGGCCAGCACCACCAGCGGCAGCAAAAAACCCGCAATCGCAGGGCTGCGCCGACGCGATTCATCCAGTGGGGATGGAGCGCGTGGCTGCCGCTCGCGAAAGAGCACCCAGGCAAAGAGCAGCAGAAACAGTCCTTGAAAGAGGAAGAAGAGCGGGCGGGGATTTGCGCTGCGCAGAAACGGCAGGAAGAGGAGGGGGGCAGCCGTGGCTCCGGCGGCCCAGGCAAAGTTCAGCCGCTCCAGCAGTACGGCCCTGTGCTCACCGTAGCGGTCGGAGATGAGCAGGCTGGTCGCGGTCATCGCCATGCCCAGTCCCGTGCCGAAGAAAAAGAAGATGGCAAACGACGTATGCGGACCGGCAAATGCCAGGGCGCATGCGCTCACCACGAGCAGTCCGTACCCGGTCAGGATCGAGCGAACGCGATTGGCCCCGGTCAGGATTGCGCCCAGGGACGAACCCAGAAACTGCAGGAAGAAGAGAAAGCCGGCCGCGTCGTCCTTGAGCCCCCATTTTTGCGAGAGCACCGGAAGCAGCACTCCCAGCATGACCGTTCCGGCGCCGGTGAGACCAAAGCCTGTTCCCAACACGAGGCTCGACACACTCCACCGGCTCGGAATACTTTCCAAGGGCGCGCCACTCTGGTTCGTCATGGGTCTCCGCTGCTTGCCCTCGGATTATACCCTGCGTGCCGCGTCCCCGAAGAGGGCGCGGCATGCAGCCAAATGCGCATTTAACCTCAATTGAAGCCGAGAACCGGATGCGGCGCGTACGGTTCCTCAAGAGAAGCGATCTCCTCCGGCGTCAAATGCAGCGAGAGCGCCGCCACGGCGTCTTCAAGATGATGCGGCTTGGTTGCGCCCACAATCGGCGAGACCACGGCCGGCTTGCCCAGCAGCCACGCCAGCGCAAGCGATGCACGGGCAACGCCGCGCTGTTCCGCAACTTCGCCCAGCCGGTCCACAACCTTGTGGTCGGCCTCTTCGGTCTTCGTGTACATCCACTTCGCAAACTGGTCGGTCTCAAAGCGTTTGGTGGTTTCACTTTGCCACGGGCGAGCCAGGCGGCCGCGCGCCAGCGGGCTCCACGGAATGACGCCGATGCCCTCAGACTGGCAAAGGCCGATCATCTCCCGCTCTTCTTCTCGATAGAGCAGGTTGAAATGATTCTGCATGGTCACGAAGCGGGTCCAGCCATGGCGGTCGGCGCAATAGAGCGCCTTTGCGAATTGCCACGCGTACATGGACGAGGCGCCGATGTAGCGCACCTTGCCGGCCTTCACCACGTCGTGCAGTGCCTCCAGCGTTTCCTCAATCGGCGTTTCGTAGTCCCAGCGATGAATCTGGTAGAGGTCCACATAGTCGGTCTGCAGGCGGCGCAGGCTCTGGTCGAGCTCGTAGAAGATGGCTTTGCGTGAAAGGCCGTTGCCGTTGGGCTCCTCGCGCATGACGCCGTGAACCTTGGTGGCGACGACTACAGCTTCGCGACGGGTGTTGGCCTTCAGGAACCGGCCCAACACCTCCTCGCTGACGCCGCTTGAGTAGACATTGGCAGTATCGAAAAAGTTGATGCCGAGATCGAGCGCCTGGCGAAGGAACGGCTGGCTCTCTGCTTCGTTCAGAGTCCAGGCGTGTCTCCCTGCTTTTGGCTCGCCTGTGGCGGGCTCGCCATAGGTCATGCAGCCGAGACAGATGCGGGAGACCTTGAGTCCGGTCTTGCCAAGATTGACGTAGTCCATTGCTTCTCCTGGGGCAGTGCGGATGGTCCGGATCGTGGGGCGACCCGCGGACCTCTGTGTTTGCTCTCCATATGAGTCTACTGCCGGCGGAAACGACGGCGTCTCTTTCCAGCTTCAATCCACATTGCGATCGGCTCCCATGGCCGACGCTGCATTTTGCATGTACCGACGCAAGGCATAGGCGCCGAGGGCTACGATAAGAACGATCGAACGGAATGCCGCTTTGAGCCAATTGGCTCGGCTAGCGCGTCCAACACTCAGTAGAGGCGAAGTGCACCGGATTGGTGACCGTGGGCCTGGTTGCGCTCAAACCTCGAAGGGAGAAATTCGCATGAAGAATCCAGGAACGGTCCTTTGCGTTGCCGCCTTTGCGCTGCTCGGGAGCGCGCCGGCGTTTTGCCAAAGCGAAAGCAACCAGGGCCAGGGGCAGGCCGTCGTGACGGTCCTCCCCAAGCATGAGGGCGAAGTACCTTCGAGCGTCGCCAATCAGGATTTGGCCGTGAAGTTGAACGGCAAAAACGCCAAGGTGACGAAATGGACCTCGCTCCAGGGCCCAGAAAACCGCCTGGAACTGGTTGTGCTGATCGACGGTTCGGCCCGCAACAGCCTGGGAAGCCAACTGGAGGACATTACGCGCTTCGTCAAGAGCTTGCCGCCGAATACGAAGGCCGCCATTGCGTATATGGAGAATGGAAACGCCGTCTTTGCCGGACCGTTGTCCGCGGACCACGCGCAGGTGTTGAGCGCGCTGCATTTGCCAGGGGGCACACGCGGCTCCGACGCCAGCCCCTATTTCTGCCTCTCCGACCTGGCTAAGCGCTGGCCCTCCGGGGATCGCGATGCCCGGCGTGAAGTGGTCATGGTAACCGACGGCGTGGACAACTACCAGAGGCAGTACGACCCCGACGACCCGTATGTCCAGGCGGCGATCAAGGATTCGGTCAGGGCCAGGCTGGTGGTCTATGCGATCTACTGGCAGAATCAGGGCCGCGCCGACAACACCGCCTACGCGAACAACACCGGCCAGAACCTTCTGGGCGAAGTGACGCAGGCGACCGGCGGCAAGAGCTTCTGGCAGGGGACAGGCAATCCGGTTTCATTTGCGACGTATCTCGACGAATTGACCCGCCGTTTGCGGAATCAGTATGAGCTTGGGTTTATCGGCCGCCTGGACGGCAAGGCTGAGATGGAGTCTCTGAAGCTGAAGCTGAGCGCTCCGGGAACCGAGATCGACTCACCGCAGCAGGTCTTTGTGTATCCTGTTGGCTCCGAGCAGAAATAGGGGCAACGCGAGTTTGGGTCGGCCAAAGCTTAAGGGATGCCCTGCACAAGCCGCTTTGTAACAGGGCACGACTTCAGTCGTGCCGCAAGCCGAATAGAATCAATCGGGCTTCAGCCCCTGCAAAACTGGACCTATTGCGATTGAACTTGTGGGGAGGCTTCTTAAAGCGGCTGCAAGGCGGGTGGGCGCGTTTCCCCACTCCGCCTCGCAACCGGCAGTCAAGGTTTGTTTCCCATCAGGGTCCCACATGGAACCGGGAAATGTGGTGAAGGATCCCAAAGACGTTCAGGAGCCACAGAACGACCACAATCACCACGACCAGATTCAGGATTCCCTTGATCGTCCCCTGCATGGGAATGAAACTGTTCACGAGCCATAGGAGAACTCCTATGACAATCAGCGTGATCACGACACTGAGAAGTGACATGCCGCACTCTCCATTCAAAGAGTAGAAATGCACAGGACTTCATCCGGTGGGCCGACCGGTGCGGGCCAAGCTGGTGCTACTTCAGCGGCCAGATTCACCCATGAGGTGATGCATGGCGCGGTCATATCCCTGGCGGAAGCCCTCGCGATAGTCCTCGCGAAGGTCGCGCGCGACCCTGGGGTGACGGTACTCATCGCGGTTATTCACGTCCGGACGGCGGTGATTGTCGAAGTCCTTGCGGGCGCCTTCGATGCCATCGTGAAAGCCCTGACGCTGGGCCTCGCGAAACTCTGCCGGAGGCGCATCCCATCCGCCGCGGTCCTGGCCGTAACCTGGTGACGCCAGGGGCGCGCCATGCGCCGTGCCGGTTGCGAAGTATGCCGCTCCCAACGAAAGCGAGAGCACTGAAAGAGCAAACCATCTGATTTTCATTGCAAAGATCTCCCTATTTGAGGTAGAGATGAACCAAACACCGGCCGCGTTGCCTCGATGACCCTCCTGGAGGGGGGGCCGCATAGGCGCTAACGGCTGCATGTCCCTTATTCTCCGCTTCTCCACCGGGTTCGCCGTGTACCGTTTTGCACAGGCTCTGGAGGTGGTGCGGACCGGGCACATTCCTGACAGATTGGACCGGAGACATGCTGGAGAGCCGTGGTGAGCAGGATGCAGCACCGGACCTGCCGGGCATCGCAGGGATGGGCACGACGCGTCGCGCATAGCTATTCCTGTGGATCAAGGATTTCGCACACTCATCTCCTATCTCCCAGTGTGCGCCGATCGGGAGTTATATTCTGCAAACCAAATGCGGTGGGACAAGCCGGACGGCGGGCGACGCTCGTTCAATGGATTGCGACGGGCCATTCCTTTTCCCGGGCCGAAAATTCGGGTACGCCGGTGCGGTAAGCGCCAAGAGGTTTCGCCATGCTTTCCAACTCCTCTGCGTGCGCGGACAGCCCGCAAGGATGTCCTTCCGTCTCCAGCAGGTGGGCATTTTCCCGGATCATGGTGAACAGCGGACTGGCCAGGGCCTCGCGCAGGTTTGAGGTTCTGACGTTGTGCGTGGCCAGAGCGGAAACGGGACAGGCGGTGACGTCGCCGCTCGGGTTCACATGGGCGAACCCGCGTCCGGCGGAAACGCAGCCCCCGAGCGTCTCTTCATCGCCCGGCGAGTGAATGATGTAGGCGCCTCCGGTTTGCCGGTCCCGATATCGGACAACGGTCTCGCGGAAGCGTGTCCGCTGTTCGGCAGTCATGAGCGCGCCGCTTTCGCAGCTACCGGTAGGAACCTGCCCGGTGGGAATCTGCTCAATGAACATGGCCAGCGGTCCGCTGTGGGCGATAAGCGCGTCGATGTTTTCGGGCCGGGACCAGTACTCGATGTTTGCCGATCCGACGGTCACGGCGATACCCGTTAAAACACCTGCTTCCCGCAGCCGGTCGAGAGAGCCGAGGGCCTTTTCGTAGACGCCGCGGCCACGGCGCAAGTCCGTCAGCTGCTGATCACCCTCCAGGCTCACCACCACCACCGTGTTGGAGCAGTTCTTCAAGATCTGGTAATCGGCGGGCGAGAGAGCGGTGCCGTTGGTAAAGACAAGAAAGAGCCGGTCGGGATGATCGCGGAACAGTTTGGCAATGCCCGGCAGCATGAATGGCTCACCGCCGGCGATCATGAACGCCATGACGCCCAGCCGAACCGCCTCGTCCACGATTTTGTACCAGTCGCGAAGAGCGAGTCCCGGCCGGTCGGGCGTTTTGGTCACGGTGCCGACAGCCCCGGCATAGCAGCCGATGCAGCGCAGATTGCATTTGGAAGTGACGCTGAGGACCAGAAAGGGCGGCACTTTCACCCCGTCGGCCAGCGCACGGGCGCGCACGCGCTTCGACTGCCCAATGGTTCGCGCCAGGAGGAGGAAGCCTGGAAGATACCGAGGATGCCGCACAACCCACGGAACGAGAACGCGCGACAACTGAGGATCAATCTCCTCGATGCGGCTCGTGAGGCCGAAAAGGCGGTTCGCGAGGAAGTCGGTTGGTGCGGCGGGGGATTCAGGAATGGCACTCATATCGCGGTATACGAGTTTACGCGCTTTCTTGTTCCCTTCGATAGCGGCGCCGGCACTCGATTCGCAAACCTGGAGGTCCGCAATCCTGGAACACTGTCAGCGGCCACTCCGGGGCGCGGGCGATGCTCTAGAATGGACAAGAAACGATCTTCGACATAGGACTCCCCTCTTATGACCGCAGTTCTGAAGTCCACACTCGCCTCTTCCGTTGAAAAAGCCGCCAAGCAGGCTGGCCTGGTGCTCGTCTCCGCCACACAGGGAACCGATTTTCACGGGCACCCTACCGCCGTCTTTCAGCTGGGCCTGGCCGGCGCACAGGCTGGTCTGCCCGGAAGTGAGACCGGCGGGCGCACGCTCAAACTCGAACTGAGCGAGGCCTTCCGCTTCGACAAGCCCGAACTGTTGCCCACCATGACGGCTCACCTGGCGGCCGAGGCAAAACGATTGCGCAATCCGCGCCCTGACTGTTCCGTGACGCTGGGCGGGCTGCCGGTGGCCTTCGGGCAGTTCCAGTGGCCGTTTCACCGCTCGACCTCCGGCGCGGACACCTACATTGTTCATGGGGATATCAACTTGGCCGATGGCGGGACGCAGAACCTGCATGCCAAGATTGCCGCATCCGTGACGCTGACCTTTGCCGAGATTGTTCCGGCTATGGAGCAGCCCTATGCGGAGACCTTTGTGTACAACGCAGTGCGGAAGACGGTGGACCTGGGGCAGTTGGAGTTTCTGAAGTCCGGCAATCGGCAGCCGGTTCCGGTAACCACGCGCTACTACAGCCGCTGGCAGAAGAAGTTTCTGTTCACCGAGACCAACGACCAGGAGCGGCTGGAATACCTGCTGCGGAAGGTCTATTGGCTGAGCGGCGTGCTTGGCGCGGGGCAGCCGGTGTGGATCGCCGACCCCAGGGACGCGCAGTACTTGAACACGACCGAGGCCGACCTGCTGCGCATGGCAGGGGACGAGGCTGGAGACGGGCTGATGGTGCTGGACGGCGAGTTTGCCGCCGCTACGCCGCAACTGATGGCCCGCGCGCCGGAGTACCAGGCGAAGCTCGAAGCCGCGCTCAACTTTACCAAGCCCCAGTTCAACGAGTCGATGCGGGCCGGTCACGCCAATATGTAGATCTCTGCCGGAAAGACTGCCAGTTTTGCGTCGTTCTTTCCCACCCTTCCGCGATAAAACTGCGGAAGGATGGGGCACGGGGCATTTGTGCGGAGGTCGGCGCGGGCTTATTCCGGTTGTCGGGCGTCGATGCGAACCAGGCTGATCCGATTGACGGCAAGGATGGGACAAAAAGCGGACCGCGGGGAAGGAATTCCAAGTTCCGCAACCGCACGGCGTTGTGTGCATCCAAATGGGCATGGAATATCGACTTCTTGGAGGCTCAGGCCTCAAAGTTCCCGTTTTGAGTTTTGGCACCGGCACGTTTGGCGGGGCAAATGAATTCTTCAAGGCATGGGGCGCGACCGAGGTGGACGAGGCCCGGCGGCTGGTGGACATCTGCTTCGAGGCCGGCGTGAACCTGTTCGACACGGCGGATGGGTACTCGGACGGCCGGTCAGAAGAAGTGCTGGGCAAGGCGCTCGAGGGGAAACGAGACAAGGCGCTGATCTCGACCAAATCGGGATTCCCGACTGGCGCAGGCCCGAACGATCTGGACTCGTCGCGGCATCACTTGCGGCGGGCGCTCGAGGGTAGTTTGCGTCGGCTGGGTACCGACTACGTGGACATTTATCACCTGCACGGATTCGACGCGCTGACGCCGATCGAGGAGGTGCAGGACACGCTGAACAAGTTTGTCCGCGAAGGCAAAGTGCGTTACATCGCCTGCTCGAACTTTTCCGGCTGGCACCTGATGAAGTCGCTGGCCGTGGCCGAGCGGTATGGGTGGACGCGGTTCGTTGCGCACCAGGTGTACTACTCGCTGATCGGGCGCGAGTACGAGTGGGAGCTGATGCCTCTGGGCCTGGACCAGAAGGTGGGTGCCCTGGTATGGAGCCCGCTCGGTTGGGGCCGGCTGACGGGCAAGATCCGCCGCGGCCAGCCGCTGCCGGAGGTGAGCCGGCTGCATAAGACCGCCGAGGCGGGACCGCAGGTGGAAGACGAGCATCTCTACAAAGTAGTGGATGCGCTGGACGCGGTGGCTGCGGAAACCGGCAAGACCATTCCCCAGGTGGCGCTCAACTGGCTGCTGCAGCGGCCGACGGTTTCATCCGTCATTGTGGGCGCGCGCAACGAGGAGCAGTTGCGGCAGAATCTGGGAGCCGCGGGCTGGAATCTGACCGGGGAGCAGGTGGCGGCGCTGGATAAGGCGAGCGAGCGGCCTGCTGTCTACCCCTACTGGCACCAGCGGAAGTTCTTTTCTAACAGGAATCCGCTGCCGGTGTGAGAAGACAGGGAACAGGGATCAGGGAACACGTACGCTGCACATGGGCTTGGATTTGGGAAACGCCGGGATGTGGTTGGCTGAAGAGGCGAGAAGTTCGCCGATGGTCATGCGGCGTTCTTTGAGGGCCAGCGCCAGAATTTCTCCCGCGACTCTGGCGTCCTCGAGCGCGTCGTGGGCTTTGTAGGCGATGCGGAAGGTGCGGGCCAGCGTGGGCAGTTTGTGATTGGGCAATAGGGGCCACGCCTGGCGAGCCAGCCAGCAGGTATCGAGCCATTTGCGATAGGGAACGGCCGGGATTCCGGCTCGGCCGCAGGCACCGGAAAGCGCCGAACGGTCGAAATCGGTGTGGCTTGCAACCGCGGCTCCAGACAGCATGAGGTTCACCGTTGAGCAAACCTCGCTCCAGCAGGGGGCATGCGCGACCATGCGCGGCCCGATTCCGTGAAGATCGATGTTGAAGGGAAGAAACTCGTCGCGCGGGTTGACCAGGGTTTGCCAGCCATCGACCATTTTTCCGTTCGCGAAAGACGCGATGCCGATCTGGCAAATGCTGTGCCGGAACTGATTGGCGGTTTCCACATCCACGACAAAATAGTCCACCATCATCAGCGGCCGCTTTCGGTTGGAACTTCGCCATTGAGGTAGATTTCGGTGGAATCGAGGTAGTTCTGGGCGTATTGGAGGATGAGGGCGTGGTCGGCGTCAGTGAGCTGGCGGCGGAGCTTGGCGGGAACGCCGGCCCAGAGTGTGCGAGGCGGAACTTGGGTCTGCTCGGGAACGACGGCGCCAGCGGCGATGATGGAGCCCTCCCCGATGCGGCAGCCATTGAGGATGGTGGCGCCCATGCCGACCAATACCGCGTCTTCGACTACGCAGCCGTGCACGGTGGCGTTGTGGCCGATGGTGACCCACTCGCCCACGATGACCGGGTAAAGGTTGCGCTGGCCGTGCAGAACGGCGCAGTCCTGCACGTTGGAGTTAGCGCCAACGCGGATGGAGTGGACGTCGCCGCGCAGGACGGCGTTCATCCAGACGGAAGAGTGCTCGCCGAGCGTCACGTCGCCGATCAGCTGGGCGGAGACGTCAACGTAACAACTGGCGGGAACCTGGGGCAGGCGCCCCTGGTAACTTCGGATCATGGTTGCAAGGCCTCCTGGGGCAAGTTTAGAGCATGATGCGGACGGAGCGGGCGTGGCGGAAAGGCGCCCGTCGGGGTTTGAACACTCGCAATAAGCGGCTAGGAATAGCCAGAAAGTGAACCGACCGGGGATCGATCTGCGAAATCTCGCCGACGGCCTTCTTGGTCCCGCAATGCGGTATGTCGGCCGGTTACCCAGGCAGCGAGCCGTTCGAATCGGAACCTGCGGGTACCAGAGTGACTGATTTGAGGGAGATTCCGTGGGTTCTAAAGAGGTTACGAAAGATTGGACTGCGACGACCGACGGACGAGCCAGATTTCCAGTATCATAAAAGTGCCCCTTTGGCAGGTTTGGAGGTGGGACCCTTTTGGCAGAGGTTCGCGTACAGGAAGGCGAGCCGCTCGAAAATGCGCTGCGCCGGTTCAAGCGGAAGGTACAGCAGGAGGACATTATCAAGGAAGTCAAGCGTCACTCCTACTACCTGAAGCCCGGTGAGAAGCGTCGCGTCAAGGCAGCTTTGGCGCGCAAGCGGAATCGCAAGAAGGCTCGTAAAGAGCAGGACTAGTTACAAACAAATCGTGACTTAGGCCGCCCCGGTAACTCCAGAAGACGGTAAATTGGAGTTACCAAAGTTCCCGAAAAGGAGCTGGGCGGCCAGTTACGTTTTATGCCTTTGGTGTCATAGCTCTTACGCGTATTCTGTGGTAGTGTTATGCGAGTCTTCCCGGCCTGCCGGGCAGACGAGTAACTCGCCGCCGAATCGTGGCGGCCCGGGCCCTTGTTGGTTAACACAGCACGAAGACAGGGAAATGGGACCGGCTAATTGTGTTGAGCCACGGCCGATTTCTGAGTATTCCCTTCTTTGGGGAAGCCGGCCATGGAATTTGCGGACAGAGTTTTAAAGTGCGTTGATTGCGGCGCTGAGTTTGTGTTTACCGCCGGCGAGCAAGTTTTCTTCCACGACAAACAATTCAGGAACGACCCCAAGCACTGCAAACAGTGCAAGGCAAAACGCGCCAGCGGGAGTTCACGCGTGCGCCCGGAGACCCGGACCAACTGTTCGGAATGCGGCGAAGAGACGACGGTCCCCTTCAAGCCCACTCAAGGCAGGCCGGTGCTGTGCCGCTCGTGTTTTCAGAAGCTGCAGCCGAAGCCCAAGCCAGAGGCTGAAACTACGCCAACGCCGAGCTGAACAGAAAATCCCCTTTGAATCCCGATGGAAATCCGGCAGCGCGCACCAGCGTAGCCAGTTGCGCCCAATGACGCTGGCCGTGGAACAGCGCATGGGCCACCATCTAGCGCCGGGAAGCTTTCCGCGATTCCGGCGGCAGCCAAGGATAATCCAACTCCTTCGTCTCATCCCAATTCTGGGCGGGGCTGTCCAAAATTGTGCGGAAAACCTGCATGGCTTTGAGATGCAAATCAAATAGCGCATCCAGCGGGCCGGCGGGAACGTCTCCCCTGGCCAGCTCAGGAAGGTCCGCAATGCGCTGGCCCCAGCGCAATTCCACCGCCCAGATGTGCCCCACGAACTGCTGCACGTTCGCGGTTCCTCCAATGCCGCAGGGCAATTCCAGCAACGCCGGATTGGCGTCGAGGTGCGCTTTCCAGAAGTTGGAGGACTCCTGGCTCCAGGTCAGCAGCTCTTCAAGCGTGATGGCAGGTGTCATTTGGTTTTCCTCAAGGCGCGGTGCCCAATGTCGCGGCGGTAGTACATCCCGTCGAAGTGAATCAATTCCAGCGCCTGATAGGCGCGGGCCAGGGCCTCTTCCAGGGACGGGGCGGCGGCCGTAACGCCGAGAACGCGGCCTCCACCGGTGAGCAGTTGGCCATCCTGATGCGAAGAGCCGGAGTGGAAGATCTGGACTCCTGGCACCTGGGCAGCGTCGTCGAGACCGGTAATGGGGAAGCCGGTCTTGTAGCTGCCCGGGTAGCCGCCGGAGCTGGCTACCACGCAGGCTGAGGCGCCGGGGCTCCAGCGCAGCTCTGTTTCCGCCAGCTTGCCGTCGATGCAGGCTTCCAGCGCGTCCACTAGGTCGCTCTCAAGGCGCATGAGGATAGCCTGGGTCTCGGGATCGCCGAAGCGGGCGTTGAACTCCAACACCTGGGGACCGCGAGCGGTCATCATGAGGCCGCAGTAAAGCACACCGGTGAAGGGCGTGTCCTCACTGGCCATGCCATAGATGGTGGGCACGGCGATGTGGCGCAGAATCCACTCGGTCATGGCAGGCTCGAGCATCCGGTCGGTCGAGTAGACGCCCATGCCGCCGGTGTTGGGGCCGGTGTCGCCCTCGCCGATGCACTTGTGATCCTGAGCGGGAACCAGCGGAGCCACGTGCTTGCCGTCGGAGAGACAGAGGAAGCTGATCTCGTCGCCTTCGAGGAACTCCTCAAGAATGACCTGCTTTTCTGTTTCGCCCAGCAATGCACCCGTGAAGATGGCGCGAGCGGCCTCGAGGGCAGTGCGCCGCGACTGGCAGATGACCACTCCCTTGCCGGCGTGCAGGCCGTCGGCCTTGACCACGATGGGTGCATGGAAGAACTCGATGGCCTTTTCCAGATCGGCGATGCTGGTGCAGACCGCGTAGTTGGCGGTGGGAATCTTGTGCCGCTGCAGGAAGCGCTTGGCGAAACTTTTGCTGGTCTCAAGCATGGCCGCGGCCTGCGTGGGTCCAAAAACCCGCAGGCCCCGTTCCTGCAAGGCATCGACGATGCCCAGCGACAGAGGCACCTCCGGCCCCACGATGGTCAGGTCCGGGTGCTCTTCTTCGGCCACGCGCACCATCGCGTCCAGGCTTTTCAGGTCCACGGGAACGCAGCGCGCAATCTGCTCGATGCCGCCATTGCCTGGGGCACACACCACCTCTGTTACCCGTTCGCTGCGCTTGACCGCCCACGCCAAGGCGTGTTCGCGGCCTCCCGAACCCAGAATCAAGATCTTCATTTTTGTTTTCCTGCTCTTCCTGATGCCCATAGAACCCGAAAGGTTATCTGAGCAAACCGGGGTTGGGAAGTCAAACCGGGAATGAGAAAGGGGCAATGGAAGTATAATCCTGCCATGCTGAAACGCCTTTACATTGACAATTTCCGCTGTTTTGTGAACTTCGAGTACAAGCCGGAGCGGAAGCAACTGCTGCTGGGGGCAAACGGCAGCGGCAAATCTTCGCTGCTGGAGGCGGTGCGGCTGCTCAAAGAGTTCATCAAGGGACGGGACATACCGTTTACCCCGTCCTCGCGCACACGCTGGCAGGACCGTCCCTTGCAGGTCTTCGAGATTGAAGCTCTCATTGAGGGAAAGCTCTATGGATATAGAGCCGAGATCCGGTACGCATCCACATCGAATGCTCCAGCGGTCAGCCTGGAAAGGCTAACCGTGGAAGGAGCGCCAGTCTTCGAGTTGGTGGATGGAGAGATGCGCTCATATTTGGAGGGGAAAGTCCAAACGGTGTTTTTGCGCGGAGAAGCCACTGAGTCCTCGCTACAACTGGCCTCGTTCGGAAACCTCCATGTTCGTCAGTTTGTGGAGTGGGTGGATAGAGTGCATTGCTTCAAGCTTGACGTTTATGAAACCAAGATGGAAGAGACTGCAGATGCCGCCAGTCTCTATCCCGATTGGGAGATGGAGTTCATGGCATCTTGGTATCGCCGTCTTATCGAGGCCGACCCAGACGCAAACGATGCCTACCGGGCTTCAATGAGAGAGGTTCTTTCGGGCTTTACTAACCTCAGGTTCTCTGCGGAAGATGACGGCGTAAGAAAGCTCCGTGCGGACTTCACATCGCCCGCTCAAGGAAAGCTGACGTTTTCTCTTCATGAACTATCCGATGGCCAACGCAGCCTGATCGCTCTCTACATGATCCTCCACTTCCTCATCGCCAAGGGCCATACGGTCTTTCTCGATGAGCCGGACAATTTCATCTCCTTGCGCGAGATTCAGCCTTGGCTGTTGGCCGCCGAACAAGTGGTCGAGGATAGCAAAGGCCAACTCATCCTCATCTCGCATCATCCGGAGATTCTGAATCAATGGGCGCAGGAATATGGCCTTCGTTTCTTCCGCGAAGAGAATGGCCATGTACGAACCGAAAAGTTCAAGACCGATCCGGACGGCCTGCTGCAACCTTCGGAGTTGATTGCGCGGGGCTGGGAGAATGACTAGCCCGTCGCTGGTACTGGTGCTGGCCGAAGATCAACGTCAAAGGCAATTCATCTATAGGTTTCTGGTGCATGCCGGAGTCGATCGGCGCCAGATGAGGATCGAGGTGTCCCCTTCAGGCCAGGGAAGCGGCGAGCAGTGGGTGCGCAAGAATTTTGCGCGGCAAGCGAGGAAATGCAGAGCCAGAAATGCGCGAACGTCGACAGGCATGATCGTCCTGCTCGATGCGGACAAGCTCTCGGTACAAGAGCACCTGATTGAACTGGATGCAGCGTTGATTGCCGCAGATGAGCCGAGATATGATCCTTCGCAGGACACGATTGCAAGACTGATTCCCAAATGGAGTATTGAAACCTGGATTCTTTACTTAAGCTCGGATGGAAAGCCCAAGCCGCCTGTGAGTGAGGACAAACCCTATAAAGGTTCAAAAACAGAAGAACAATGGTCCGAGTTGATTCCACGGGCTTCAAGGACGTTTCACGCCTGGTCAAAGGCGACGGCTGAACGACCTGCCAATCTGCTGGATTCACTCGAACGCGGTCTCGATGAGGTTCCGCGAGCCCTTCCCGTGAGGCGGTGACGCGCCATGGTGCAGACCCGGATCAAACCGTACTTCGAAGAAGTGGCCGAGAAAACCAGGCGGGAGTCCCAACTGCATGTCTACCGGCGCAACCAGGCTTTGGGACTGATGCTGGTGGCCGCGGCGGCCTTCCTGTGGTGGCTCTTCCATACAAATCCGACGTGGTTTTTGCCTCCGGGCTGGTGGCGGCCGTGACGCGCGCATCTTCCGACGGACCTCGTGCAGCTTCGATTCCAGCAACAGGAACCACTTCATCACCCGGTAAGCGAACGGCCAATTCCGAGCCTGAACCGCTGGCCGTGCTGCTGCTTGGACCCACCGGAAGCGGCAAGACCGCGCTTTCGCTGGCTCTGGGCGAGCAGTTTGGCGGGGAGATTGTCAGTTGCGACTCAGTGGCCGTGTATCGCGGAATGGATTTGGGTACAGCTAAACCGACAAAAGAGGAGCGGGCGCAGCTGCCGCACCACCTCATAGACGTGACGGACCCGGACCAGCCGTTTACCGCGGGCGAGTACAGCAGACAAGCGCGGGAAGTTTTGCGGGAGATTGCCCGTCGCGGCCGGCTGCCGATTGTGACCGGCGGGACGGGGCTCTACCTGCGCGCGCTCACCGAAGGCCTGTTTGCAGGGCCGGAGCGGCAGGATGAGTTGCGGGCGCGTCTGCTCCGGAGCCGCAAGAGGCACGGGGAGGGTTGGCTGCACCGGGTGCTCGGGCGGCTCGATCCGGCCTCCGCCGAGCGCATCCACGCGAACGATGCCGCCAAGCTGATTCGCGCCATCGAAGTCTGCCTGGCAGCGCGCAAACCGCTCTCGGCGGTGCTGGGCGACAACATGCTGGCGCGCGACCCGCTCACCGGCTTCCGCCTGCTGCGAATTGGCTTGAATCCGCCGCGGCGCGCGCTCCCGCCTCGCGAAGGCCTCTATGACCGGCTCAACCGGCGGGCGGCGGCGATGTTCGAAGCCGGGCTGATCGAGGAGACGCGCGGGTTGCTGGAGCGCTATGGGCCGGTGAAGGCGCTGGACTCGCTGGGCTACCGGCAGGCGATGACCGTCCTGAACGGCAAAGAGAGTCTGCCCCGGGCAGTGGCCGCCGCGCAGCAGGGGCATCGGAACTACGCCAAGCGGCAGCTGACCTGGTTCCGGCGGGAGCCGGAGGTGGCCTGGATCGAGAGCTTCGGCGACGAGCCGGAAACCCTCCGCTGGGCTGCGCAACTGGTGCGGACCAGCCTGGCTCCGAGTTTTACTGTTGGGGGCCGGGCCTAGCAGCGCCGCGCGCCGCGGGTGCGCCGGCTGGCGGCGTCATATCCACAATCTTGTAACCCTGCGGAACCTCAAAGAAGGAGGGCGCCGGCTCCTCGCGTTTGATGTCGGAAAGCGCGACGGTCTCCGTGCCGGTGCGGGGATCGGAATGACGCAACAACACGTTCATGTGCAGATCCTCTGAGTACCAGTACTCATCCACCACCGTCAGCGCCGCGCCGGTTCCGTTGGCCTGGGCCGGGATTGTGAGCGTGCGGCGAGTGCCTTTGGCGTCGAGGTTATTGATGGTGTTTGAGCCCAGATCCTCGATCGTCACACGAGGGTTATTGGCGAAGCTGGGAGCCCGGAGCGGCTCAGGCAGTACCTGTTGGCGCGCAATGCGGGTGGCAAGATCGTAGAAGGTGTTCAGGCGAGTCTGCGGATCGAAGATGTGAACCTGAACGAGTGGTGGCATACCGTGGAAAGACTCGAGCATCATGCTGCGATTCTCGCCGTGGATGCGCCCCTGGGAGTCGCGGCCAATCAGATTGATGGTGTGCAAAGTCTCCGTCGTGCCATCGGGAAGGGGCTTCTGGCTTTCGACGAGAACTGTTGCGGAGAAGGGCGCGCCGGCGACCGGCGTGACAAAAACCAGGCCGAGGTGGGTATAGGTGTTGTGGTAGAGCGGAGGGGCTCCGGTCTCCGATTGCTGGACGGGCAGGGCTGCCATGCCAGCCGCCAGCAGAATAGCGGTCAAGAGGAGAGGACGCTGCATACCAGCCTCCTTGGATTGCGTCGCCAGAGTACCACAAACCGAAAAGGCCTGCGGCTGGAAACGCGCGGCGTCCATTTAGACTAAGCGGTGGTAGGGAAGCGCTTCGCTCAGAAAGAGCGCCCCGGAATGGAGTTTTCCCTTGGCAGAGACGATTTACGACGTGGCAATCATCGGCGGCGGCCCCGCCGGCTACACGGCGGCCATTCGCGGCGCGGAGTATGGGCTGAAAGTCGCATTGATCGAGACCGCGCCCAAGCTGGGCGGCACTTGCCTGCACGTGGGTTGCATTCCCACCAAGGCCTTGCTGTTCAACGCCGAGATCTGGGACCACCTGAACCACGCCGCGGAATTTGGCATTGTGGGCATGGGGACGCCCACGCTCGATTGGGCCGCGGTGCTCAAGCGCAAGGACTCGATCATCGCCAAGCACGTCAAAGGTCTTGAATTCCTGATGAAGAAGAACAAGGTCGCCGTGATCGCGGGCTACGGGCGGCTGACCGGCCCGGCGCAGGACGGCGTGCACACGGTCGAGGTGACCGCGGCGGGCGACGGCGGCGCAGTAAGTCAGGTGCAGGCCAAGAACGTAATTCTGGCCACCGGCTCCGAAGCAAAAATGCTGCCTGGACTGGAAGCGGACGACCGCATTCTGACCAACATCGAAATTCTCTCGCTCGATCAGGTTCCCAAGTCGCTGATCGTGATTGGCGCGGGCGCGGTGGGCGTCGAGTTCACCTCGCTGTTCCGCACCTTCGGGAGCGAAGTGACGCTGGTCGAATTCCTGCCGCGCGTGGTTCCGGTGGAGGACGAAGAGATCTCAAAGGAGCTGACGCGGCTGTTCAAAAAGCGCGGCATCGACGTGAACACCGGCGCCAGGGTCGAAAAGGTCGAGAAGACCGAGGCCGGCGTGAAGGTGACTTTTACCGACGCCAACGGCAAGACGCAGGTGAAGGAGGCCGACAAGGTGCTGGTGGCCGTGGGCCGGGCGGGACGAACGGAAAATGTCGGCGTGGAGAAGACGCGCATCGAGATCGAGCGCGGGCTGGTAAAGGTGAACGAGGCGCAGGAGACTGCGGAGCCGGGCGTGTTTGCCATCGGCGACATTGTGGCCGGGCTGCCGCAACTGGCGCATGTGGGCGCGATGAGCGGCATGGTGGCCGTGGCGAAGATTGCCGGGCGCAAATTTCGCCCCGTGCGCCGCGACCGCATTCCTGGCTGCACCTATACCGAGCCGCAGATCGGGTCGGTGGGATTGACGGAGACACAAGCCAAGGAAAAGGGCTACGAAGTCAAGGTGGGCAAGTTCCCCTTTGCCGGCAACGCGAAGGCCACCATCGTGGGCAATCACGACGGATTCGTGAAGATTGTCTCCGACGCAAAGTACGGCGAGATTCTGGGCGTACACATTCTGGGGCCACAGGCTACGGAGTTGGTTGCGGAGGCGGTTGCGGTGATGGAGTTGGAAGGGACCGTGGAGGAGATGATGTTCACCATCCACGCGCATCCAACGCTGGCAGAGTCGCTGCTGGACGCTTACGGGGCCGTCGAGGGAATGGCGATCAACGCGTGAGGCAGCGAGTTAGCCGCGCTGCGCGCGCGTCAGCGGTCTTATTGTAGACAGTCGAGAGACACTCCTCCACGCTGACCGGTTTGTCGAAAGCGGGCTGCGTTGCCATGGAGACAGTATCCTCCGATTTCAGCCGTTCTGCCAGAGAATCTCCGATGGAACCCTGCAGTGGAACGAACGCTTCCCCACGGCTACCCGCCTCATTCTGCTGGGCCTAACTCCTGACTAGGGCCCCTGCCCTGCTCCGCTGCGACTCCCAGCTCATGTTCCCCGCGCCTATAATTGAAATCAGACCCTAGTCAACGCTTCCGGACGCGCGCGGGATCCTAGGAACCGGCGCGGCGTGCCGGTCGGAGGAGGATTTATTGGCGCCGTCATCCGACGACTCGAATCAACTACAGCCTTCATCCGCCTTACCCCGAACTTTGCAGCAGAAGCCTGCGACAATACCGGTCCAGGCGGGCAGCAGCGTGCTCGGCAATATCGGCGACAACGCCGTCACCGGGCGTGCTGAGTACATTCGTTACAGCACCGACGAAGAGATGATCTGGCAGGAGGCGCCGTCGCTGGCTCTGCTGCTGCCGCGCTTTATCAAGTACGCAATTCTGATGACGATCGTGCTGCTCTGCTGCTCGGCGGTGCGGAACATCGTAGGAAGGAATCCGGCGGCGCAGGCGGCGCTGAACCGCGTTGGCATCGACTCTGCGACAGAAAGCCGGGCGGCCGAGCCGGTGCGGAAGCCGGGACACAAGCCCAGAAGCGCGCACCGAGCCCTGGAGCAGCCAGCCGACACAGCTTCGTCCGACGGAACAACGGATAGTACACCGGAGATGGAAACACCGCGAGACGAGCCTGCAAATGGGCTGGACCACATTCTGGCCCTGGTCAAACTTGGCTTCGCCGCGCTGTTTACACTGCTGTTTCTGGCTTACCTGCTGAAGCTGAAGACCACCAAATACTACGCCTCAAGCCAGCGGCTGATCGTCGAGGAGGGCTCGTGGCACTCGGTGAACCGGCCCTACGAGCTGCACCAGTTGGGCGATGCGGTGATCCTGAAGCCGATGATGCTGCGCATGTTTGGCGTCTCGAACCTGGTGATTACCAAGCCGCAGGTGGAGCTGTATGGGCTGCGCAACGCCGAATATGTCCGGGACATTCTGCGCCAGGGCGGGCAACTGGAAGCGCAGCGGGTGGACAAGATTCGCTTTCGATAAAAGACGGGGTGCGTCCAGCCCCGCCTGTGTTCTCAAATAAGAATCGGCCCGGCAGTCCAGTATGCTGAAGCACACTGGACTGCCGGGCCGCTCTTTTTCGCGCTGTTTCTCTAGAGTTCGATTGACTGGCTGGCGACCAGCGCCTTGGCCTTGGCGATGAAGTCGGCCAGTGGCATGGAGCCTTGGTCGCCTTTGGCGCGGGTGCGGACGCTGACGGCGTTCGCCGCTTCTTCCTTGTCGCCGAAGACGAGAATGTACGGCGTCTTCTGGTTGGCAAAGTCGCGAATCTTGCCATTCATCTTCTCATTGCGGTCGTCCACTTCAACGCGCAGGCCCGCGGCCTTGAGCTCGGCCTCGACCTTCTTCGCGTACGCGTGGTGCCGCTCGCTGATGGGCACCAGACCCACCTGCACCGGCGCCAGCCACAGCGGAAAGGCCCCGGCGTAGTGCTCGATGAGCACTCCGAAGAAGCGCTCGACCGAGCCGAACAGAGCGCGGTGGACCATGACCGGCTGATGCCGCTCGCCGTCTTCGCCCACATACTCAAGCTCAAAACGCGCCGGCAGGTTGAAGTCGAACTGCACGGTGGAAAGCTGCCACAGGCGGTCCAGCGCATCGACGAGTTTGATGTCGATCTTGGGACCGTAGAAGGCGGCTTCGCCGGGGATGGTCTTGTAGGGAATGCCCTTGCTTTTCAGCACCTTGTCGAGCGAGTGAATGGCAAGATCCCAATTTTCGTTCGATCCCGCGTAATGGGCGCGGTCATTCGGGTCCCACGTGGACAGCTCCACCTTGAATTCGTTGAACCCGAAGGTCTTCAAGACTGCCTCGGCAAAGTCGATGCAGGCGGCAACTTCGCTTTCAATCTGGCCGGGCGTGCAGAAGATATGCGCATCGTCCTGTGTAAAGCCGCGGACACGCAACAGGCCGTGCATGGTGCCGGAGCGCTCGTAGCGATAGACGTTACCTAACTCGGCGTAGCGGGCCGGTAAGTCGCGATAACTTTTGGGCGAATTCTTGTAGATGAGAATATGGAACGGACAGTTCATCGGCTTCATGCGATAGTTCGCATCGTCGAGTTCCATGGGAGTGAACATGTTCTGCGCGTAGAAGCCCTCGTGGCCGGAGGTCTGCCACAAGTTCACGCGGGCCACGTGGGGCGTGTAGACCAGCAGATAGCCGCGGCGCAGGCACTCTTCGCGCATCCAGTCTTCCATGACCTTGCGGACCATGGCTCCCTTGGGGTGCCAGAAAACCAGCCCCGGACCAGCCAGTTCCTGAATGCTGAACAGGTCAAGCTGCTTGCCCAATACGCGATGGTCGCGCTTGGCCAGTTCCTCCAGCCGCGCAAAGTGCGCATCCAGGTCCTTCTTGCTGAAGAAGGCCGTGCCGTAGATGCGCTGCAACTGGGGATTCTTCTCGTCGCCCAACCAATAGGCGCCCGCCAGGTTGGTGATTTTGACGGCCTTGACGCGGCCGGTGGAGGGCACATGCGGGCCGCGGCAAAAGTCCATGAACTTGCCGTTGCGGTAAAAACTGACTTCGTCGCCGGGCACGGTGAACTTGGTCACGAAGTGGGTCTTCATGAAGTCGCCGTCACGATCGAACTCCGCCAGCGCCTGCTCACGCGGTTCGCTTTCACGAACAAACGCGTCGTCCCGGGCCACCACCTCGGCCATTTTGGCTTCAATGAGCACCAGATCTTCGGGCGTGAAGGGCTTTTCGCGGTGGAAATCGTAGAAGAAGCCGGAGTCGGTGGCCGGGCCGTGACCCAGCTTGGTCTCAGGAAACAGCTCAAGCACGGCCGTGGCCAGCACGTGCGCAGCCGAGTGGCGAACCACCTTGAGCGCCTCGGGGTCCTTTTCAGTGACCAGCTCCAGGCGCGTGTCGGCGGTGAGCGGCGTGGTCAGATCGACCAGGCGCGGAGCGGACGCGTCTTCGGCGGCATACATGGCGGCTTCCGCCGACTCGCCGTCGGAGGCAGCGCTCTGCTTGATTGCGCCATTGAGAGGCGTCAGGCGGGCAACCACGGAGGCCGCGGCCAGACGTGGCGAGATGGAGTTGGCAATCTCGAGAGGCGTGGTTCCGGCGGGCACTTCGCGAATGGCCCCGTCGGGCAGGTGTACGGCAATTGTCTTCGTGCTCATGATAGATCGGGGTCCAGTGGAGCCGCGCCATGAGGAAAAGCACGGCCAACACTTTGAGGATAGAAGGACTGAGGGCCTCAAGTCGAGTGGGGCGGAGCCTTTCCCGTGAATACCCGCCGGCCCGGAACCATTTTGTCCCACAAATTGAGGATGAATTCTTGCCCTCAAAAGGCCGCGTATCCTGCCGGGATGGGGCACGGTCAACGGTCGGGCAAACTTCCTACCGTTATCTGCGTGGCGGGAACAGGTCCGGCCTGAACGAGGGAACCAAATGCAGGTACTTTGCAAGAGCATCAACGGAAGCGCCGAGGCCCACTGCTGCATGTGCGGCAAGGGATTCATCATTTTCTGAGAGCGGCAGTTGCGCATGGATCGCGCCGAAGCGCCGCGCGAGATTCAGAAAGTACTGCTCCGCCATCACCGCACCGCCGCGGGCCTGCAGGCGCACCCGCAAAGCAACTTCCTGGTTCCGCAATGGAACGGGCCCGTCGCTCTTTCCCGCGCGGCAATCCCAGGCTACGTGCCCACCTGGTCTCTGTGACATTTTCTGCCGATAGAACGAATACCGATTGCCTCAGAGGGACGATTTTCCGCAAAAGATCAGGAAGCCGCAGGGCAATCGGCTTGGACGAGGAATCGGCTTCATTGATGAAAGACGGCCTGGCCCCGGCGGCACGGATTCGTGCCGGGAAAAGACAAAACCAAGCCGGGACCGAAGAGAAAGTGTGTTTCTGGAGTTTCATTCGTAGCTTTCGGGCACGACACTGAACTCGATCAAAGCAGCCTTGGTTCCGATGCCGGCAAGCGACTACACCCTTTGAGGTCATCGCGGCCGGCATCTCTTTTTGGGGCGCGTTTTTTGCCTGGGCTGGATTCGATTCACGTAACCGCGCGATGGGACGGGCTCATCTGGCTGGCTCAGGACGTTGCCGAAGCCGTGCGAGGCAATCAGATTCCGGCTCATCCCCCGGGGCCGGACGAGTATCCTGTCGCTCCAGTTGAGTATCCTGTTGAAGCGGAGCTTCCACAGATTCCTTCTCTCCTGGGCGCGGCGCGGGTAAGAGCCTGACGCTGGGCGAGTTCGCAAGAGGACTGCGGTTGCTCTTTACGCTGGACCGGTTGGAACAGGCTCGCATGACTTTCGCACGCAAATCCGCAAAACCCCGCCCTTTTCTGAACGAGGCCGGCCTCTTCGACTACGCGATCAAGGCCCTCGGCCGCCAGATGCGCACCGAGGCCCAACTGCGCCGCCTGATGGAAACCCGGGTCGAGCCCGGCGAACGCGGCGACGGCACCATCGCGGCGGTTGTGGCCCGCTTGCATGAGTACGGCTACCTGAACGACGCGGCCTTTGCCGAGACCTACGCCCGCCTGCGCCAGGAGAACGAAAAGCTTGGCGTGCGCCGCGTGCGCCAGGACTTGCAGCAGAAGGGCGTGGGCACCGAACTGATTGCCCAGACTCTCGAAGCCCGCTATGGCCAAACCAACGAAGAAGCCCTAGCCCGCGAACACCTGGAGCGCAAACGCATTCGCAAGCCGGAGAACGAGAAAGAGACCGCCCGCGTGATGCGTCGCCTGGTCACGGCGGGCTTTTCCACCGGCGTCATCTACAAGATCCTCCGCCAGTGGGACGTTCCGGAAGAGACCCTCGCCGTTCTCGACAATCTGGACGAGGAAACGCACGAGGAGTAGCCGCCTGCGACCAGGCCTGGTCCGTTGTTTGGGAGGCGCCCGCGCATTTCGTTTAGAGCAGAACCAGAGTCCCTGTGTCCTGTTCGGTGAATGCCAGGTCGCCGCTCCCTGATGGTCGCGTCGACTTGAGTGCACTCCCCTCGGGATAAACCAACTCTGGTTCTGCTATAGGCTGGGCAGATGAGCATCTTCGATGAAAAGCGGGCGGAGTTGGAGCAGCACGAGTTCATGATGGGCGTAGAGCGGGGCCGGCTGGCGGTGGCGCTGGACCTGCTGACGGATTCGCTGATCCTGGTGGGCCAGCATGGGGTTTACTGCAATTCCAGCCGCAATCCGGCCAAGCCGGCGCTGGACCTGCAGGCCGTTCTGGCGGGTATGGAGGGGGCCAAGGCCCTGATCCAGTCGGTAATGGAGGAACTGCGTGTGCAACGCGAGGCCGGGCGGAACGCGAGGTCGGCCGCAGACTCGAGAGCGGGCTGAAAGCCGGGGCGCATGTTGAACTTGGATGGTTGTCGCCCTTCAGGCTCGTCTTGTGTTGGTGAAGAGTAGGATTTGACCCCCGACACAAACAGTTGCTAAACTCAAGATGCGGGGTGGAGCAGCCCGGTAGCTCGTTGGGCTCATAACCCAAAGGTCGCTGGTTCAAATCCAGCCCCCGCAACCAAAATAATCAATAACTTACAGATTCTGGTCGCTTTCGATAAGTCCCCGTTATCCCCCATTAGGAACAGACTGCTATTTACTATGCAACCGCAGCCACCACTTCGGTGGGTAAATCCTGCGGGGTAGGGCCAAGCACCAGTTCTACAACCTGACTGTTTGCCCGGCGTTTGGTTTCCGTCATGGCTCGCCCGTAGACGTTCATCGTCGTCTGGATCGAGGCGTGACGCATCAATTCCTGTTGCACCTTCATCGGAGCACCCGTCTCATCGAGCCAGGAGCGATAGGTATGGCGGAATGTGTGCCACCCAATCTCCTCTCCCAACCCGGCGAGCTTCGCAGCCCGTTTGATCTGCGACTTCTGCAAGCTCT
>Ga0181520_10000695_pt1 | contig 72496 bp, 58 predicted proteins | sample PEATcosm2014_Bin_29_FD_132451 | JGI IMG/M metagenome (GOLD analysis project Ga0181520, IMG submission 132451) | Peatland microbial communities from MTU Mesocosm Facility, Houghton, MI, USA - PEATcosm2014_Bin02_30_metaG | ecosystem: Environmental > Terrestrial > Soil > Wetlands > Peat | place... | reverse complement strand
GCGGTGATAGGCTGGAACACTAGAAATCGACAGATCGCCGGCGGAGGGAGCAGGGGCCTTCAGGCCCCTGAATACCTTCTTGGATAGGAATGGCTTTAGCCACGGGCATTCCCTGACCCCTGATCCCCGACCCCTGTTTTGCAGATCATTACCCGCCCTCGGCGCACACTATCCATAAAAGACAAACACCCCACCTTGCTCCCTGGGATTGAAAAAAAGCCATGCGCACCGTTCGCAACATCACCGTCAGCGTCACCCCCGAGATCTATCACCCCTTACATGGGGGAAAAAAGAGATTTCGGACTGTGAAACTGTGGAATTGATATAAATTATTCATTGCAAAAGAATTACAAACCAAAATTCAAGCCGGTACAGCGCCTGTATGGCTGTAAAAACAAAAACCCCCTCGTAACAGACTCATAATAAAAATCTTAGAGACCGGCCCTCCAATCCCGTACAGCGCCTGTAAAACTGTAAAACTGCAAGACTGTACCCCGCCCGGCCCCAGCCCACGTCCGTCGAATTCACCCCGCCGGACGGGTCCGCGCCTCACAGCCTCTTGCTGTCGACGCTGCTCAGCGTGACATCGTCCGCTGCCCGGCTCCAGCCCATGCGCAGATCCTTCACATCATTGAGCGCGAAGGCTCCGCCCGCGCCGCGCGGCGCGGTCACGGCAAAGAAGTCGGCGCGCTCCACGTCGCTCAGGTAGAACGCCGGCCGCGCATCCGGCGTGGTGTTGGCTATCTCCACGTGGCTCATCTCCACGTTCTTCATATGCCTCATAAAGAACCCCGAAGCCGGAGTCGTTCCGAATCTCCCCGGGTCGGGATACCCATCTTCAAGCTCCGGCACCTGGGTCTCGGCCATCTCCGCCGTTCCTCCGCCAACCGTCTCAATGTAGATGTTTGAAAACTTCACATCCTCAATCGGCGCGCCCGGAATTCCGGTCAGGATCGAGCATCCCCGCTGGGGCGCGCCATAGCAGTCTAAATTGCTCACAAGAATTCGCTTGAGCGTGCCAATCCTGGTCGTGTCCTTGGGGCCCCGGAGCCGCTTTCCCAGGCGCATGAACATGGCTCCCGAGCCAAGCTCGCGCATCGTGGTATTGGTGATCGTGATGTCTTCAAGCAGTGCGCCGTCCACCGATTCAAGGGCATAACCATCGCAGCCTTCGAAGACGCAATTCGAAATCGTGATGTTGATGAATCCTCCATTGGACTCCGTGCCGCACTTGATGCGGCCGGTGCCATAGGGCCGGGCGTTCGCGGGGAATCGCTTGAAGGTTCCATCGAGCACCGAGCCCAGTTGGTAGCAGCCGGTCACCAGGCAGTTGGTAATGGTCACGTTCCTGGTGGGACGCGCGTAGCCGAGAGCGTAACTGGACTTGGGGCAGATGCCATCGTCCCAGGGCGAGTTCACCGTGCAGTTGGACACGCGCACGTTCTGGCAGCAATCGATATCCATGCCGTCGCGGTCGGTGTCGATCTTGAGATTGTCGATGGTGACGTTGTCCACCCCGGTGAGCAGCAGCCCAAAATGCCCTCCCTTGAGCACCGAGAAATCGCGAAAAATAACATTGCGGCAATTTTTCAGCGCAATCGCTTTGTTCCCAACTCCTTGCTGCTCAGCAATATAGGCGGGGTAATCGCCGCGCGCTTGGCGGCCTCCTCCAAAGCTGAGCCCCTTGCCGAAGAGGAGCCCGGGGCCTGTGATGCTGAAGTCATGAATGTTCTCTCCCCACAGCAGCGAGTTGTGCCAGTGATTGTGACCGTAATCCTGGTAGGCATCCCACTCGGTATTGGGTTCGGCAGCATCGTACGTGCCTCCGTGATAGCCGGTTTGCTGTCCGGGAGCCGGGGAGTCGGCGGCCACGATGGCGCTGCCCTGCAGCAGGTGCAGATGCACATTGCTTTTCAGGTGAATTGAAAAACAGAGATACATACCCGCCGGGAAAATTACAACTCCACCGCCTGCCGCTTCGGCCGCTTCGATGGCGTGATTCACTGCGTCGGTATCCAGGGTCTTGCCGTCCCCGGTGGCGCCGAAGTTGCGGACGTCGAACAGGCCCGCTCCTGGTCCGATGGCCTTTTGTTTGTCGGCCGCAAAAGTAACCGCGGGAATTGCGGCTGCGGCCGCACCGAGACCGCCGGTACGCAGAAAATCGCGACGAAGCGAGTTGAATGTATTCACTGAAAACTCCTCCTGGTGTGGGCTCTTGTGAAATATGGAATTGTTGCGCCGGTCTGGCTCCCGCGAGGCATCGAGCACTTCAGTTCACGCAGGGGAAGAGCGCGCCTTTTATTCCTCCGCCTTTTCCAGACGCACATTCAAGAGAAGGCAGGGGGTTTTCCATTCCGCTTTCAACTTCCGATTGTAGCGCCTCAACCAGAACACGGTGAACGCAGGCGCTCAATGAGCCACCAGCCGTGTGAAGGGGGCTACGTAGGCCATCAGGAAAACGAAGACGCCTACGAGAGACGCCAGGGCCAGACTGTGCAGGAAGACAAAGCGCAGGATCGTTCCCTCCTGGCCATAGGTCTGCGTGGCCGTGCTGGCTACGACGATGCTGGGCGCCGCGATCATCTTTCCCATGACGCCGCCCGCGGAGTTGGCTGAAGCCATCAGCGACGGGGAAATCCCGATCTGTTGCGCCGTCATTTTTTGCAGGCTGCCAAACAGCACGTTCGCCGAGGTGTCAGAGCCGGTGCTCGCCGTTCCTAGCCAGCCGATCAGCGTGCCGAAGAATGGATACAGGGTTCCGGTGCGCGCAAAGGCCAGGCCGAGCGTGGCGTCGAGCCCGCAGTAACGGGTGATGTAACCCAGGGCCATCATGGCTGCAATCGTCACGACGGTAAACCGCAAATTGAAGACTGCTTTTACAAACTCAGAGGCCAGAGATCCCGGACCGAGACCCATCATGAGTCCTGCCAGGATCGCCGCGAAGAAGATCCCCGTTCCCGTCGCGGTGAGCAGGTTCATGTTAAAGATGGCGGGCTCGCCAGTGGGCATCGGCACCACCGGTGGAATGCGCAGCACAATGTTGTGCAGTCCGACGACGATGATCTTGAATGTTGACACCCGGTCAGCCCACTGCGAAAACTGCGGAATCCCCCACGCGAAAACCACCACGCTCAGCACCAGCCAAGGCAACCATGCTTTGAAAGTCATAGAGAGGCTGTGGTCGAATCGCTGAGTCGCCTGCCCGGTAACGTCCTCTCTCATCGCGTTGAGTACGCGCTTCGGCTTCCAGAAGCGCAAAAACAGAACCAGGACCGCGATCGTTGCGATGGCTGCGACGATGTCTACAAGGCCCGGACCATTGAAGGTTCCCATCAGGTACTGGGTCAGCGAAAAGGTCAAACCGGCGACCAGGATCGCGGGCCAGACCTCAACCATGGCGCGAAAGCCCGCGTAGACCCAGATCAGCCAGAAGGGAACAAGCAGGCAGAAGGGCGCCAGGATGATTGCGATGATTTTGGAAAGCACGATCACGTCCAGGCCGGTAACCGCGTGCAAGGCGACGATCGGGATTCCGAGGGCGCCGAAGGCGACTGGAGCTGTATCAGCGATGAGGGTCAAGCCGGCAGCTTCGAGAGGGCGGAATCCAAGGCTGATGAGGATGGCGCCGCAAACGGCTACGGGAGTGCCGAAGCCCGCGGTACCCTCAAACAACGCGCCCAAGGCGAAGGCGATGAGCAGCAACTGCAAGCGGCTATCGTCGGTGATGTTGGTCAGGCTCTGCTGCAGCGTCACGAAGCGGCCAGTCCTGATCGTGAGCTGATAGAGAAAAATAACAGGCAGAATGATCCAGCAAATTGGAAAGACTCCGTAACCTGCGCCGTAAACTGCCGAAGTGAGCGCCAGGCGCATGGGCATGTGGAAGATAGCGGTGGCGACCGCGAGCGCGGTCAGTAATCCGGCAACGGCCGCAACGTGCGCCTTGAGGCGCAGCACGGCCATGGCGCCGAGCAGTACAACGACCGGCAAGGCAGCACAGGCGGTGGAGAACCACCACCGGCCGAGTGGATCGTAGCCCTGTGCCCATTTTCCAGTAGCCGGATTGGTCTTGAACAGATAGAAGGAGGCAACGACGACCAATAAGGCAACGGCGATGAAGGCAATCGAGGACACTAATCCGGAGTGGCCCTCCGATTGAGGTGCAGCCGAGCGGCGCGAAGAGCGATTTGATTCCATTCGACCTCGCAGAGGGAAATGCCACGGCCTCTTGCCGGCCGAGTCACGCGGGCAAGGGGTTCTAGGTCGATTTCAGTTTACATAGGGAGATCGAGGTTTGAACTGCGGCAGGGGAGTTGGTCCCGGTCGAGGCTCGCCGCGAGTTGTTCGCCGGCAGATCAGCCGCCAAGGTGTGCAGACCGAATGCGGACAGACAGAAATAAGAGCCCCGAATGTGATAGCCTTCATGGACGGGAATCCTAAATGATAGAGCTGACGAACGTCATAAAAAGCTATGGGGCAGGGAAGACCGTCCTCGCTTTAAATAACATCAGTTTGTATATTGGACCCGCTGAGAGGGTGGCCGTGATGGGGCCATCGGGTTCGGGGAAGTCCACCCTCCTCAACTTGGTTTGCGGCCTCGATGAGCCTACGTCGGGTTCGGTAAAGGTTGAGGGCGTGGAGCTATCAGGCCTCACCGATGACGGGCGCACCCGGTTGCGCCGAGAAAAAATCGGCATGATCTTTCAAACTTTCAATCTACTTTCCACGCTGACGGCATTGGAAAACGTGGCTTTGCCGCTTCGCCTGCAGGGATTGTCAAAAAAGGAAGCGGAAGGCTCAGCGGCGTCGATGCTGGGCCACGTTGGCCTGCAGGGCAGAACCGCTCACCGGCCCGATGAACTTTCAGGAGGAGAGCGTCAGCGGGTGGCCATTGCCCGGGCGCTCATCTTTCGTCCCCCGCTGCTGCTTGGGGATGAGCCAACCGGCAATCTCGACTCAAGGACTGGCGAGGAGATTCTTCGTTTGCTGGACGATCTTCAACAGGAATACCAGAGCACGCTGCTCATGGTGACCCATAATGCCGAGGCGGCAAGCTGCTGCAACCGGATCGTTACGCTTCATGACGGCCGGATTGTACGGGATGGTCCGTCAGGCAGCTCGCCCGCCAGAGAAACGTGATGATTTCGGCGCTATGGCAAGTAGCCTCGCGGCAGTGGGGCACGCACCGGCTGCGGGTCGTCTTGACGACGCTGGGGATTGCTCTCGGCGTTGCCGTGTTTTTTGCGATCCGTACGGCGAATGCCGCACTGCTGGATTCGCTGACACTGACCGTTGAGCGGCTAGCCGGAAAATCGACCCTGGAAGTAACCGCGGGTGAAACGGGCTTCCCCGAGAAAATCCTCGACATCGTGCGGGACACGCCGGGCGTGCAACTGGCCGAGCCGTTGATCGAAGTGATTGCACGCACCGCAATTCAGGATGAAGGAAACCTGCTCATCCTGGGTGTGGATACGACGGGCGACCAGCAATTGCGGCAATATGAATTCGACCAGTCGCAGACCCGGATCGCCGATCCGCTCACCTACCTGGCGCAGCCGAATTCCATTCTTCTTTCGCGTGCATTTGCCGAGCGGCACGGTTTGCAGATTGGGAGCCATCTTCCGATCTTCACGTCGCACGGCAAAATGGATTTCATCGTCGAGGGGATATTCAAGCCCACCGGTGTGGGAGAGGTTTTCGGCGGCAATATTGCGGTGATGGACGTCTACTCCGCGCAGGTTGTCTTCGATCGCGGCCACAACTTCGATCGCATCGACCTGGTGACTGCGCCCGGGATCCCGGTGGCCGAGGTTCAACAGCGTTTGCATGCGCGCTTGCCGGCTGGAATCGACGCGATGCGGCCGGAGATGAAGGGGCAGGCGCTGGAGAACGCCGTGACCGCGATGCGCCTGGGAATGATGATTACCAGCTTTATTGCGCTGCTGGTGGGCGTGTACATCATTTTCAACTCGTTCACGATTGCGGTGAATCAGCGCTGGAAAGAGATCGGCATTTTGCGCGCCGTGGGGGTGGAGCGGAGAAATATCAACGCCATGTTCCTGGGCGAGGCGCTGTGCATGGGGCTGGTCGGTTCATGCGTGGGGGTCGTCGCCGGCTTTTACATTGCAACCGTGGCGAACAAGGTGATGGGCTCGGTTGCAGCTTCGGTTTATGGAATTGTCTCCATCGCCGTGGCGCCGAAACTGCATTGGAGCATGGTGTTGGTTTCTCTTGCGCTCGGCGTCGCTGCGTCGCTGGTGGGCGCCTGGATGCCGGCCAGGGCTGCTTCCTATCTCGATCCCATTCTTGCGCTGCACAACATTGAGTCGCGGCAAAAGGAGTCGGCGCTCGGATGGGGACGGGTTGCCCTGGGCGCCGCGCTGCTGCTGATCAGCATGCTGCTGATTGAATACTCTCCACTGGGCGTGGGGATGGTGTTTCAGTTTTCCTATGCCGCCATACAGCTTCTGGGACTCACGATCCTTCTGCCGATGCTGGTGCATTGGGCGGCGCGCGCCATCCGGCCAGCGATGGACCGGCTGGGCGGGTCGGAAGGAGCACTGGCGGTGGACGCGATGATTCAATCGCCGCGCCGTAGCGCCGCAACCGTGGGCGCGCTGATGGTTGGCCTGATGTTTGTGTACTCGACAGCCGCGTACATCCAGAGCTACAAGCACATGATTGGACGCTGGACCAACACGATGCTCAATGCGGACCTGTTCGTATCCACGTCCACATTATTGCGGTCTACCTCTTACCATTTCAGCGAGGACTTGGGCAATCGCATCGCGGCCCTGCCGGAAGTAAAGCGGATCGAAAACATCCGCTTTACAATTATTCCTTATCGGGGAGATACGGCGGCCCTGAGTGGATCGGATCTGCTCTCCTTTCTTGACCGCTCCTCCGCGGCGGTTCTTGGCGGCAACAAGGAGACTCAAAGAGAGCTGCTGCCGCAAGGCAAAGGTGTGCTGGTTTCAAAGAATTTCGCCGCGCGGTGGGGAAGCAAAGTGGGAGACTGGGTGCACATCGACACGCCGGCAGGCTCGCTCGATTTGCCCATTCTTGGAATGGTCGAGGATTACCGCTCAGATAAAGGCACAATCTTTGTGGACAGGTCTGTCTACAAGCGTTACTGGAACGACGATGCCGTGGATTTTATCGATGTGACCCTGAAGCCTGGGCAAAACGCAATCGAAGTGAAGCACAAAATTGAACAATTGACGGCGGGGCAAGAGCACGCGATTGTCTACACCAACGTGGAATTCCGGGACTGGATCGGGACCCTGGTGGACAAGTTTTTCATATTGAATTACATGCAGCTTGTGGTTGCGGTGTTTGTCGCGATTGTGGGCATTGCCAACACCTTGATTATCTCAGTGGCGGAACGTCGCCGTGAATTCGGAATCATCCGCGCGATTGGCGGTTACCGGGGCCAGATTCGCAAAATGGTGATGCTGGAGGCTGTATCAATTTCGGTGGTCGGCGTGGTCGTGGGTGTCATTGCAGCGCTGTTCAACATCGAATTCTTATCGCACACGGTATCCACTGTTTTGGCCGGCTATGACGTGCCGTTTTACTTTCCGTGGCTTCTGATTCTGGAGTCGTTTCCGGCCGTGGTTGCGGTCTCATTGCTTGCCGGCTGGATTCCTGCGCGGCATGCGATGGAGGTCCCGGTGATTGAGGCGATTGGCTATGAATAGCGGGGCGGGGCGCAGCTTCGAAATTCTGAAGCCGGCGATGCTTGTCGGGCTGTGCGCGGCGATGTGTTTCTCCGCTGGTGCCTTCGCGGCCGGTGCGGCTACCGATGCACGGAAAATCATGGAGGATGCTTACCGCCAGGATGCAAGTCCCGACATCATGATGAAGGCAAGTTTCCAGGTATTCGACAACCAGGGGCACAGCGCGAAGAAGGACTTTCTGCTTCGCCGCATCGCTTCACCCGGAGAAAGCAAAACGCTGGTAGTTTTTACGGCGCCTAAGGAGATTCGCGGCGTGGCGTTGCTTTCAATCGATGAGCAGGGCGCGCAGGAAAGGCAATATGTTTATACGCCCGCTACCCAGCGCGTGCGCAGCGTTGTTGAGCAGGAGCGCTCGGCGAGCTTTATTGGGACAGATTTCAGCTTTGAAGATATCGGCGTGCACGCGCTTGACGATTTCAGTTACCGCATGATCGACGACACCGAGACGGTGGATGGACACAAGTGCTATAAGTTGGAAGCGAGGCCGACGGATGCCTCGAGGTCTCAATATAAAAACATTTATTACTGGGTTGCGCAGGATGTTCCGGTGATTCTTTTTGCCGAAATGTACGATGCGCAGGGCAGAAAGGTACGCGTGCTTCACGCCACCGATCTCAAGCGGGCCGGAGGCGTTTGGGGGGCGCGGTACACGGAGATGCGTACCCTGGCCGACAGCACCAGAACCGTTTTATCGATTAGCGATGTGAAGTTCAACACCAAGCCCGACGAAAAGCTGTTTACGCCAGAGGGACTCTCGGATGCGCTGGCGCCCAGGGCCGGCAAGTGAGAGCTCAAAAGAGCCAACGCCGTCCTTCATGCGGCCTCCGCGCGCTTTTGCGTCGGCTACAGCGGTTCCACAGTTGCTGTATCCCGAAGCGATGAGGCTAAGTGACTTTTTTATCAAGAAAAAGCCACCTCGGATAGCGCCAGAAATGGCTACAAGTACTGTGGAACCGCTCTAGCCCCGGCCGATTACCTCAGTAAAGTGTTCCTGCAGAGAGCGCCGCAGCAGTTTGCCGTTGTGATTGCGCGGCAAACTGCCGGACTCGACAATCCAAATTCGGCGCGGAGCCTTGTAAGCAGCCAGGTTCTGCCGGCACCAATCCAGCAGGTCCTCTTCGCTGGCCAATGAGCCTTTTTTCAGCTCCACCGCGGCGGCAGGAAACTCGCCCTTTTCCTTGTGCGGCAGACCGAATGCGGCTACGTGGGCTACGGCAGGATAAGCAGCGATGGCCTCCTCGAGTTCGCGGACATAAACGGAGTAGCCGCCGGACTTGATCACATCCTTCATGCGCCCGACGAGGCGGATCATGCCGAAGTGATTGCGCGTGGCCAGGTCGCCGGTGCGCAGCCAGCCATCGCTCGTGATCAGTTCCTGGTCGTTGATCTTGTCGTTCCAATAGTGCGGGTCGAGGCCGCGGCGGCGGATCTGGCACTCACCGGTGACGCCGGCTGGGAGGGTGCGGGCGCTTTCGTCGGCCACGCGGATTTGAAATGGCGGCACCGGGAAGCACAGATCGCCGATGCCAGGCAAAAGTGAGAACTCGACTCCCATCATGGCCAGGCCTCCCAGTTCCACCATGCCATAGCCATTCACGAGCACTGGGGGAATTCGGCGTCCGCCTGGCAGCCGGACCAGCGCGCCGAATTTTCTAAGGCTCTGCCGAACCTCAGAGGGGAGATTATCGCTGGCCGAGAGCCACAGGCGCACGCTCTTAAGCCGGGCAGGATCAGGGTTGCTGTTGACCAGCCGCGCGAACATCGCGGGCACCCCGACCACGGCCGTGACGCGATTGCGTTCAATCAGATCCAACGCGCCTTGGACGTCGAAATGATCGAGAAAACATCCACGGATCCCGGCCATGAGGCCGTAGAGCGCAATGCTCACGGCCATGATGTGGGACCATGGCAATGCGATAAACGCCAAATCCCGGGGACCGAGGACCAGGCCGGCAATGACGGTGGATGCGCGTCCGCCGAGCAGCGCACGACTGGAAAGGGCTGCTCCTTTGGGAAAACCGCTGGTGCCGGAGGTGTGAAAAACAGCTACGGTTGCCGACGGGTCGATGGCGGTGGGAGGAAACGGGATTTCGGCGCGAGCGCCTTCGGCAGGAGCGCGCAGGAATCCATCCAGCGTCTCGGTCTCATCATCCGACTGAATCCAGGTTTGAACATTGAGTGCGCTCTGCTGGCCGATGCTGCGTTCAAAGACCGATTTCTCAGTCACCAGAATCTCAATGCCGCTGGAAGCCATGATGCGGCGGACTTCATTGAGGGAGAGCATCGGGTTGAGCGGAACCGCAATGCCGCCGGCGCGGATGATGGCCAAAAACCAGCGAAAGCAGCGCCGGTCGTTGCTGCGATAGGTGGCCACGGGCTGGCCCGGCCGCAGCCCAACGGTTTCACGGAGAAATGCGTCAAAGGCGACTACTTCAGAGTGCAGCTCGGAGAGTTGATAAGGCCCGTCCTTCTCGATGGAGACCACGCTGTCACCGTTGCGCGCCAGCAACTCGTCGAGGAGATTGGCGACGGTGACGCTGCGGTCGCGAGACAGCCGATAGGAACGTACGATGTTCATTGGGCAGAGACCGGCTTACGCCCCCAATCGCTGGATACGCAGTAATTGAAGAGGCGATCAAGATAGTCGAGCACGTGGGGTGGCTTGAGTCCGGCGGGCGCCAGCAGGCGCTCCGCATTGGTGGTGTCAAACTGCATGCGCATCGTAAAGTAGTCGCGATAGGCTCGGCCGTCGCGAAGCACGCGGCGCTTACGACCCCATAGAGAAAGAAACAAAAGCGGCCGCAGCACGGCGAAAAAGAATCCTGGATCGACGTAACGGGGTTGGGGCGCGTTGAAGTATTCCATGGCGCGCTGAGCGATCTGCTGGATGGTGGCGCTGCCCTGTGGCCCGGCGCAAATATGAAGAGTAGCGCCGCGCGCGGCGTCGTCAAAGGCGGCCCGCGCCACCGAGGCGGCGACAAAGTCCACGGGCACGATGTCGAGCACTGCGTCAGGATAGCCGGGCACGGTACGCCACAGTCCGCGCGCGTAGATTTTGAGCGGCCAATACATCATTTTGAAACTTGAAGTCACGCCGGTTTGCGAATCGCCCACGATAATGCTTGGACGCAGAATGACGCAGGGTAGTGAGCCAAAACGCGAACGCACCAGCGCTTCAGCTTCAGCCTTGGTTTGTTCGTAGGTGTTGCGATAACCCTGTCCGATGGCGAGCTCATCTTCGCGCACAAGGTCGGAACGCTCGCCGGCCACATAGGCCGTGCCGACGTAGGCCAGGCTGCGAAGTCCGCGAGCGGCGGCGGCAAGGTCCAGCACGCGCCGCGTACCCTCGACGTTGATCCGGCGGGCCTCTTCAAGCGAGTGATCGAAACGCACCGTGGCCGCGGAATGAATCACGCGGGTTGCCTCAGTGGTGAGCTTCTGGTACGCCGCGGGCGCCAGGCCGCAGTTGGGCTGGGCTACGTCGCCGGAATAAACCTGAACACGCGCGCGCTCAGAAGCAGGCACAAAAAGATTGGCGCGCTGTTCGCCTGACTGGCCCGGCCTGTCGCGGATGAGCAGCGCCAGCGTGGCATCCGGGTTGCGCTCAAGCAGTTCGCGCACCAGGCGCACACCCAGGAAGCCGGTTGCGCCGGTGACGAGAATGAGTTCTTCGCTATTCATGCGGAAAGATGCCTCTGTTTGCAAGTGACTCGAACGCCGGCCAAGAGTGACCTTTGGTTTCCGGGCAGCGAGAAGATTGATGTTCCTATTATAGTGGGTGAGCCGTGAGGAGACCTTCGAGGCCCGTGTCACAAACGTGTCGAAGCCCGGTGAACAACAGCCGGGCAAACACCCTGCTGGAAGCAGGGCATCGTTCAATTCAAGCGAATCAGGCGCTGATCGGCTCCAAGTTGACGGCGGCATCCAATTTAGGTGCGCCTCCACCAAGGATCAGACCTCGCAGAGGGCTTACGTCGCCGTAGTCGCGGTCCCACGCGAGGATGACATGACCGTCCTGGGGCGCAACCTTATTCGTCGGATCGATATCCAGCCAACCAATTCTTCGACAATACGCAGACACCCAGGCGTGGGACGCGTCTGCCCCCACCGGCCGCTGCTTTCCAGTGGGGCGTGGGCTGCAACTGGACGAGTTGCGGCCCGAGCGTGACCTTTCGGTCGTACCGATACCGCGTCCGATGATGCGTCGGCTTGTTCAGAGATTCGTTGCGTCTAGCAGCGGACCGCGCCGGCTGACGACGCAACCATTCAGTCTATTGAACGGTTTCTCAGCGAGCCGCTTCGATGCAGGATTGACACACTCATATCGAAGTGAGAAGGTACGAATGATCGACGCTTTGATTCGTGCCGATTCGCAGCCATAGGAAGGGACCGTTTGTTGCTATGACCAAGACAGCAGTGCATCATCCGGAAAAGACAGCAAACACGGGCAAGTATTCCGCGGGGATCATTTGTGACGGATGGCTTTATGTGAGCGGTCATGCGTCCCAGGATCTGAAAACCGGCGAGGTGATCAGTGGGAGTACAGGCGAAGAAACCGCGCGAACGCTGGCGTCCATCGGCAAGGTTTTGAAGCAGGCTGGATGCAGCTTCGATGACGTTGTTAAGTGCACCTGTTACCTGGCGAGAATTGAAGACTTCAATGAATTCAATGAGGCCTACTCGCAGTATTTTCCGGTGATCGCGCCGGCGCGCACTACCGTTCAGGCGGTTTTGTGGGGCGGGTTGAAGGTGGAAATCGATGCGATTGCTCGAATTCCGGGTTAGAAGGCTTGAACGGGGTTTTCCCGTCGGGCAGGTGTTCAATTCTCGCCGTCATAACAGCGACTGGCATTCGACTTCACGCACTTCGAACTCTGTTTTGCTTAAGGCAGCCATGAAAATGCTTTTCGATCGGTCCAGATTATTTCTTAGCCTCACCGCAATCACTTTGATGGGGCTTGCATCGGCAGCGGCGCAAGCGCCAACCAACGGCCTGGCCTCCACGCCTCCCATGGGATGGAACAGTTGGAATCACTTTGCCGCCAAGGTCACGGATGCTGACGTGCGCGCAACGGCAGATGCCATGGTGGCAAACGGGATGAGAGATGCCGGATATGTTTATGTCAACATCGATGATACCTGGGAAGGGGAACGCGACGCACAAGGAAACATCCAGACCAATCAAAGATTCCCCGACATGAAGTCGCTCGCTGACTACGTTCACTCCAAGGGTTTGAAGTTGGGGATCTATTCGTCTCCCGGACCGAAGACCTGTGAAGGGTACGAGGGCAGCTACGGCCATGAAGAGCAGGATGCCGCATCCTATGCCCGCTGGGGAGTGGATTTCCTGAAGTACGATCTCTGCAGCTACATGGACGTGATGAAGCTTCATGATCCCAAACAGGATCCGCAGACTGCGAACGCGATGATGAAGGCGGCGTACGAAAAGATGCATCGAGCGCTGGTGAAGACTGGCAGGCCCATCGTGTACAGTCTTTGCCAATACGGCGTCGGCTCGGTGTGGGAGTGGGGACCGTCGGTAGGCGCTAATCTGTGGCGCACCACAGATGACATACGCGATCTATATCGGAGCATGGCGCTGATCGGCTTTTCACAGGCGGGGCTGGAAAAGTTCGCCGGCCCGGGGCACTGGAACGATCCGGATATGCTGGAGATCGGCAATGGCGGCATGAACGCCGATCAATATCGCACGCAGATGAGCCTTTGGGCGATGTTGGCTGCGCCCCTCATTGCCGGAAACGATCTGTCCAAGATGGACGACGTCACCAAGAGCATTCTGATAAACAGGGAAGTGATTGCAGTTGATCAGGACAGGCTGGGAATCCAGGGACATCGCATCGGTCCGCCGCAAATCTGGGTGAAACCATTGACTGGCGGAGCCAAGGCCGTCGCAATTTTCAACTATGTTACAGACGATGAAGCCGAGCCCACGACGCTGCTGATGAAAGATATCGGCTTTACCGGCCCGGTTCATGTTCGAGACCTTTGGGCCCACAAGGATATTGGTATTTTGCGCGATTCCTACACTTTCACGGTGCCCCAGGGCGGAGTCGTGATGCTGCGCATCTGGCGCTAGGGATTCTTGACGCATCCCGCGAATTTCAATCGTGGGATGCGTCATGAGAACACTGACCGTCTCGCGTTCGAGTTCAACCCGGCCCTGAGATGCTCTCGTACGCTCAACTTCACGCGCGCATTGATCGGAATCTCCAATTGCCGGCCTTTGGCGCCGGGGAAAGTGCCCAACGTTCAGATTATGTGTTCAACAGAATGGACAGGCTTCCCGAGTGATGAGCTTTGATCATTGACTGCTATTCGATGCAAACGTAGCATCGGTCACAGATGGATACCGCCGCAGGCCAATTTTCCGCTGACAGTGTTGCACCAGGAAGTTCCCGCGGCTTCATCGGAAAAAGCCCGATGCTTGCCTTTGCAGCGTTGATTGCGGTCAACGCCATGTGGGCTTTCCAGTTTGCCGGCGCCAGGATAGCCACGCGGGAGTTGGGCGCCGTGCTCGTCACGCTGGTTCCCCTGGCAATTGCCACGCTGTTGGTGCTGCCCTTCTCCGGGTTGAACAAGGATATCTTTCGGATCAAAAATCGCCGCATCCTGCTTGATGTATTTTTACTTGCGACGGTCGGCGTTTTGCCGGCGCAGCTTTGTGTTGTTCTTGGCGTGGAACGGACGCTCGCCTCAAACGCAAGTGTTCTATCCCTGACCGTTCCGATACTGACGGCCCTGAGCGCTTCTATTTTTCTTCACGAGCGAATGACCAGACTGCGCTGGCTTTCGTTTGCGATCGCGATATGCGGGGTCTGCCTGATATCTTCCCGCGACTTCCGGGATGCTCACCTCTTCCAGCCGGACTACCTGGCCGGAAATCTGCTTGTGCTTGTCAGTTGCGCTGGAAGCGCATTCAACAACTCCTATAGCCGTCGCGCGCTTTCTCATCTGTCACCGCCTCAGGTGCTGGTGTGGACGTTTATGATCGCCGATCTGGAACTCCTGCTGATTGAATTGGTCTTCGACCGCAGTGGATGGAGGCAGCTAGGGCATCTAGCGCCCTCGGTCTGGTGGAGTCTTATCCTGATCGCGGTTTTCAGCCTGGGGCTATCGATGCTGCTTTATTTTTCAGTCATCCAGGCGGTGGAAGTGATGAAGGCAGCATTGTCTGTTTACCTTTTGCCGGTGTTCGGCCTTCTGTTTTCGTCGATTCTCTTGAGGGAACGGATAACGATCACGCTGGTAACGGGTGGTCTGCTCATTTTTTTCAGCTGCTTCCTGGTCACCGTATACGAAGAGCGGCAACGAATGAGAGGGATAATGCAGAATGCAGAAAGTGGAGACTAACGGCATTGTCCCGATCGTCCCAACACCACTCGCGAACGACAGCAGGGTTGAACTGAAAGGCCTCTGTCTGTTGCTCAAGTTTGTGGCGGGTTCCGGCGCATGCGCCGTTTCTCTTCCTGCATATGCGAGCGAGTGCCGCTTCCTCAACCGCAAGATCCGGGCTGTGGCCAAGGGCCGGCGATCGATACGAGCGAAACTTGAGGGAAACGGCGAACCTGCAGGGTGTGGGGCGGCAGAAGCGGAATATTCCGCAGATCCTGTGCACAAGGAGACGTGTTGATGCATCCCGGCCGTATCGTCTTGCAAAATGGCATGATTGTCGACGGAACGGGGGCCGCTCGTTTCAGCGGAGACGTTATCGTGCAAAATGGCCGCATTCTTTCAGTCAGCCATAGCCGGCACAGGATCTCTGGACGCGATTCTCGGCTTGAGGACGAGGTAATCGATTGCACGGGAAATGTAATCGCACCGGGGTTCATCGATGCGCACAGCCATTCCGATCTTCAGCTCCTGCAAAATCGCACCGAGAAACTGCTGCAAGGCGTGACTTCTGAGGTAGTGGGAAACTGTGGCTTCTCTCCTTATCCGGTTTCGCAGGATGCAAAGGTGCTGCGCGACTTCGCAAACGGTATCCTTTGCGGCGATGACGAATGGAAATGGGAATCCGCCTCCGACTATCTTCGCAGTGCAAGAAAATCCAAAGTGGCTACGGTTACGTCTCTTGTGGGTCACGGGTCGATGCGGATCAAAGTTGCGGGAAACAACAGTCGGCAGCTCACGTCGGCCGAACTCGATTCGATTTGCGGCCTTCTGAATGAGTCATTGGACGAAGGATCGGCGGGCTTCTCATCAGGTCTCATGTATTCTCCCGGGTCCGGCGCATCGGCAGAAGAGCTGACAGCGCTTGCGAAGATCACAGCCCGACGGGGAGCGGTGTATGCGACGCACATGCGAAGCTATTCTGCGGGCCTTGTAGATGCAGTCGCGGAGCAGATCTCGATTGCTCGCGCTTCCGGCTGCCGGCTGCAGATATCTCATCTGCAGGCGGCCGGCGAAGACTTCTGGCCCTTGCAGCAGCGCGCAATTGCCGCCATTGAAAACGCATCGGCCGAGGGTGTCGATGTATCTTTTGACGCCTATCCATGGCTCGCGGGTTCGACAGTGCTGACGCAACTGCTGCCGCAGACAGCGCTTGATGGAGGCATCGCTCAATTGCTCGCGCGGCTTGCCGATCCTCTTCAGCGCGAGAAGATCAGGCCAGCGATCAAGCCGGAAGCGCGCTGGAGCATGGTGGTCATTACAGCGGCTGGAAGGAATGAGGCAGGGCTGGCCGGAAGGTCGATCGAAGACATTGCAGGCGAACGGGAAACTACGCCCGAGGACGCGGTGATGGACATTCTTCTGGAGCAAGAGGGGGAGGTCACGATCGTCGAGCACTGCCAATCCCGGGAAAACCTTCACGCTTTGCTGACGCATCCGCTTGCAACTGTGGTGACCGATGGGGTCTATACCCGCGGTCGTTCCCATCCACGACTCTATGCGACCTTCCCGCTGCTTCTCGGCGATTTGGTGCGCGAGCGGAAATGGCTCAGCCTCGAAGAGGCTATCTACAAGGTGACCGCGCGGCCCGCGGCAATTTTCAAAATGGAAGGGCGTGGGTGCATAGCTCCAGGTTACGTGGCAGATATCACCGTCTTCGATCCTGATGCAATTCACACTGAGGCAACGTATGAAGCGCCTGCCGTGCCTCCCGAGGGGATCCGGCAGGTATGGAGAGCAGGCAGAATTGCTGTCAATGGCGGCGTAGTGTCCTGATTAAAGCTGTTCGGAGGAATATGAAGATCGACCAGATCGAAACGCCCGCAGTTCTGATTGAGGCCGATACACTCGATCGAAATCCTCGCACCGTGGCGGACTGTTGCCTTAGCCATCATCCCTCCCTCGGCGCCGAAGCAGTTGCGCTTGACGACTGTGGGGCCCCCCTGACGGTTCTGAATCGAAATTCCATTCGCCTGGGCGACTGGATCAGAGCTGTTCCAAGTGATATCTACCCGTGCATCAATTTACAGGATCTGGTGTATCTTGTCTCTGGAGATCAGATGTTCGACGTGTGGAGAGTCGCGGGTCGAGGCAAGGTCGACTGAATTCTGAGCAGTTTGCGTTCGATTGCAATAGGTGTTCAACCTGCTGAACGTGTAGACTGCATGCAACATTTCTATTCTTGATTGTTGAGCTGTCTTACGAGAGACTGACTGCATTGCAGGTTGCCACGATGCAGCATTCCGGCGCCGCATCATGGATCCGACCGCGGCTGGATAACGCGAGGACTTTTGTGCCCGAGAGGAAATCATGGACGCAAGGAAATGGATATCGATGTTGGCATGCTTGGCGGCATGCCATTTTGCAAATGGCGAGCACAACCCACTTCTGCCCCGTCCGCAGCAGGTGCAATACGGTAAGGGAAGCGTCTCGCTGCACGATGTTCGAATTATGCTTCCCGATTCGCCGGATGATGCAGATCAGTTCGCAGCAGAACAATTACGATCCTGGATTCGCCAGCGAACCGGCTTGGATGCCGCCATCGGTGCGTTCGGCGACGCGGGAAATGATGCGCTACCAATCATCTTGGACCGCAAGGGGACGACGGACGAGCCACTAGGACAGCCGGGAGAACAGCCCGGTCAGAATTCGCGGGAAGCTTATGATCTTACGGTAAGCCGGCAGGGCGTGAAGATTCATGCGCGGTCATCGGCGGGCATCTTTTATGGGGCAGAAACACTTCGGCAATTGGTCGAAGGCGAGGGAGCTTCAGCGGTGCTCCCTGAAGTGGAGATTCACGATTGGCCGTCGATGGCCTTTCGGGGAACCATGGTGGATATCAGCCATGGGCCGCTGCCCACCGAGAAAGAGATTGAGCGTCAGTTGGATTTCCTGGCTCGATGGAAGGGGAATCAGTATTACCTTTACAGCGAGGATAGCATCGAACTAACGGGCTATCCGCTGCTGGCGCTAAGTGGACAGCTTACAAAGGATGAGGTCCGGCGGGTCGTGGCATATGGCCGGGACCGGCACATCGATGTAATTCCCAACTTCGACTTATATGGCCATCAGCATGATCTGTTTCGGATCGAAAAATATTCGCAGCTCTCCGACGAACCACATGGGACGGAGTTCGATGCCTCAAATCCAGCGGTTGCGAAACTGCTGACGGATTGGGTAAACCAATTCGCGGACCTTTTCCCAAGCCGGTTTGTGAGTATCGGCTTTGACGAGACCTTTCAAATCGAGGCGGCAACGCATGCAACTGGGGCTGCGGCCGCTCCCGCAGGGCTATTTGTGAAGCAACTTACGGCCGTTGCAAACCTGTTTGAACAGCGCGGAAAGACGGTAATGGCCTATGACGACATCATGGTCAAGTACCCGCAAGTCATCCCTCAGCTACCCAAGGGGTTGATCGCGGTCGCGTGGTATTACACATCGGAAGATCCGACCTACAATCGCTGGCTCGGCCCGCTTGAGACTCTGCATTTCCCACACGTGGTGCAGCCAGGCGTCACCAGCTATGACGACATTGCACCGGATTTCGACACATCATTCGAAAACATCGACACGTTTCTTGCTGCGGGACGAAAGTCGGGAGCCATAGGACTGGTCAACTCGGTTTGGGCCGATGATGCGCAGTTGTTGTTCCGCATGTCGCTTCCGGGCATCGCCTACGGCGCAGCCGCACCATGGCAGAGCGTTGCAATGGACCGGGGTAACTTCTTTTCCGACTATGCGCAGCAGATGTATCCACCAGTGATTGCTCCGGATATTGCTTCGGCATTGAGCCATATCACGACAGCTGAGACAAGCGTCAAGAAGGTTCTTGGTGACCAATCGATGTTTGGTCTCTGGGAAGACCCATTTTTTCCGACCATCTACAGAAGACTCGGGACGCATCGGGAAGATCTGCACCAGACCCGGATGCATGCAGAGGAGGCAGAAGAGGCTCTTTTGCATGCCAAGAGCCTTGGTGTCGATCCCGACACCGTGAACAGCCTGCTCATCGGGAGTGAGCTTCTCGACTACGCGGGTGAGAAGTTCGAGGCCCCTCTTGACATGACTGCTATTTGGCAAAGTTTCGGGTCGAAGAGACCTGACCCGGACAGGTGGTGGAATGAATGGGAATCGCAGGTAACGCATTATGACCATTCGTACGTAACAGATCTTATGGATCGAATAACCGATCTGCGGCCCGAGTACAAGGCCGAATGGCTTGAGGAGTATACTCCTTACCGGCTTGGCTCCGCGTTGGGGAGGTGGGATGCGGAGTATCAATACTGGCGCGGAGTTCACGAAAAACTCCGGCACTTTAACGACAGCACAAAAGAGGGTGACTCTTTGCCGAAACTGAACGAAGTGATCGAGGACCCTCTCCCCTCGTGGGCTCTCCCCCAATAACCAATACGCACATCATTGCTTGCGGAGGTCGGATGCTTTCCGAATCCAGGTGTCTCTCGCGAAGGGAATTCCTACGAAACACAGTGAGCTTCGGAGCCGGATTGAGCGCTTCGAGGTTTGATTTCTGCCAACCGGCATCGAGCATGCGCACGTTTGCGTATGTGGGCACGGACACTACGCCGGTGGACGGAGCCGCTAACGGCAAGGGAATCTATTTATGTGAAGCCGACGGCGAGACAGGAGAGCTCAAGCGGCTAAGACTTGCAGCAGATACGACAAGTCCGTCATGGTTGAGTCTCCATCCGTCAGGGCACTATCTCTACGCCGTAAACGAAGTCTCGAACTACGAGGGAAACAGTGGCTCGGTGAGCGCTTTCTCGGTGCAGAGGAGCACGGGAGAGCTTCGGCACCTCAACACTGTAAGCTCGCACGGAGCCGGGCCTACTCACATGAGCGTGGATGCAACGGGGAAGTTTGCGTTTGTCGCGAACTACTTCGGCGGCACCATCGCGGTCCTTCCTATCGAAACGGACGGATCACTCGCTGCTGCATGTTTTGTGCATCAGGATCAGGGTCATCTTGGGCCCGATGAGGCCGCAGGCGGGCCGCCGGGAAGCTTTGCCATCAGCGGGCATGATGCGCCGCATGCGCATATGATCCATCCTGATCCGCAAAACCGCTTCGTTCTGCAGACGGACCTGGGCCAGGACAGGATTTATGTTTACGCGCTGGACCATTCGACCGGCCAGTTGACGCCTGCGACTACTCCCTATGTGACTCTTCCGGCGGGGGACGGACCGAGACACTTCGCTTTTCATCCCAATGGCCGCTGGATGTATTCCATTCAGGAAGAAGCTTCGACGATTGTCTTCTTTCACTATGACCCGGCAACGGGCTCCCTTGTCTCCCGGCAAACTGTCTCGGCCCTTCCACCCGGTTTTGCGGGAACCAATTTCTGTTCAGAGATTTTGCTTTCGTCCACCGGCCGCTTTCTTTATGCGGCGAACAGGCTGCATAACTCGATCGGGACCTTCACGGTCGGCCATGATGGGACGCTGACTTATCTTGAAGATACTCTCACTCAGGGAGATTACCCCAACCACATAGCCATGGACCCAGGCGGGAGGCATCTCTATGTTTGCAACCAGCGAAGTGACCAGATTACGACTTTCCGTGTGAGCAGAGATACCGGGCGCCTTACCTTCACGGGAAAATATCAGCCTTTGGGAACTCCCATGTGCCTGGCTTTTCTTCCGAAGGCGTAGCACGAACGAGAATCGGCGCGAATTTATCGTGTTTTCTGCATTCTGAGCGCGGCCTGTTCCCGGTTGTATTGCGGCGCCCAGAATGTGGGCGAAGGATATTCACAAATCCAAAAGCTATAGCGGTTTCAGGATTGCTGTACCCAGAGGCATTGCACTCAAGTCGACCCGACCCCAAGGAGGGGCGACCTGGCACAAAGCACAATCGGGCATACCTATCCTGAAATCGCTCTCAACGCCCGCCTATGGTTTAGATGCCCAGGAAGTGGCCGAGCCTTCGATCACCTGATCGAGCGGCGGCAGCGTATCCCCCAAGTGAGTGGAGTCACTGAAATGCTGCAATTTGTCGTTAACAGTACGCCAGTACTGGGCTTCCGCATCCCACCTGCCCAGCGCAGCGCCTAATCGATAGGGTTCATATTCTTGCAGCCACTCTGCTCGATACGCCGGCTTCAGGCCGGTGATCCGGTCGACGAGATCCGCCAAGTACGAATGGTCATAATAGGTCACCCGCGATCCCCACTCGTTCCACCATGTGTCCTCATCGGGACGCCTGCCTCCAAAGTTATCCCAAATCGTCGCCAACTCCTGCGGCGTCTGGAACTTTTCGCCAGAATAATCCAGAAGCTGGCTGCCGATCATCAGGCTGTCTACTGTTGCGGGGTCCGCACCCAGGGCCTGGGCACGATAGAGAGCCGTCTCGGCTTGCTCTGCGTGGAGCCGGGTCTGATGCAGATCCTCGCGATGCGGGGACTTACTATCATAGAAGCTTGGATAAAAGGGGTCCTCCCAGAAGCCAGACATCGATTGCCATCCGAGGACCTTCTGGATATCTGTCTCGGCCTCGGCCATGTTCAAGAGCGCCGAACTTATCTCCGGAGCAACCACCGCGGGATACATTTGCTGCGCGTAATCGGAAAAGAAAGTCGCTCGGTCCATGGGGATGGCCTGCCACGGCGCAGCCGCTCCATACGCCATGCTGGGATAGGACATCCGTAACAGCAGTTGCGCATCATCGGACCACACTGAGTTAATCAAGCCAAGCGCGCCTGATTTCCGCCCAGCCGCAAGAAACGTATCAATGTTTTCGTAGGCCGTGGCGTCGTCGGGAGTGATCTGGTCATAGCTCTTCACTCCGGGCTGCACGAAATGAGGAACATGGTGGGCGACCAAAGGGGCGAGATAGCGCTTATAAGTCGGATCTTCCGAGCTTGAGTGCCATGCCACCGCCATCAGCCCCGGAGGAAGGCTGTCAATGATGCGCGGATACTTCACGAGCATATCGCCATAAGCCATCACTCGTTTTCCATGTTTCTCAAACATGTCTGTGACAGCCGTGAGTTGCTTCACAAACAAAGCAGTCGGGTCGGCGATGGGTCCTGATTGCGTGGCAGCCGTGATTTGGAAAATCTCGTCGAGTCCGATGCTGACAAAAGGGCTTGGAAACATATCTGCGAATTGACTTGCCCAGTCAGCCAACAATGTCAGTGCTTTTGGATTCCGAGCGTCAAAGTCGGTCCCATGCGGAAGGTCCGATAGACCAGAGTACAGCTCAATTCGAAAAAGATCGTGCTGATGGCCATAAAGATCAAGGGCTGGAATCACGTCGATATGCCGCTTGCGGCCGTAAGCAACGATCCGGCGTACCTCGTCCTTGCTGAGGCGGCCATCCGCGTTGAGTAAGGGATAGCCCGTCAACTCTATGCTGTCTTCGTTGTAGATGTAATACTGGTTGCCCTTCCAACGCGCTAGAAAATCGAGCTGGCGCTCGATCTCGCTTTCGCGCGGCAGCGGGCCATGGCTGATGTCCACCATGGTTCCACGAAACGCCAACGATGGCCAGTCGCGAACCTCCACGACCGGAATAACTGCCTGCGCGCCTTCGCCTTCGACCAACTGCCGCAGAGTCTGCGCGCCGTAATATGTCCCCGCCGAGGAGCGGGCGCGAATTGTCACTCCCTGCTGCGTCACGGAAAGTTCATAGGCCTCCTGCGAGTTTGGACCTGGCTTGTCTCCGGGAAGGGCGAGCGGCTCGTCTTTGGAGCCTTCGCGATCCAGCATGATCGTCAAGCCTTTATCGCCGCCGCTGTTACCATAAGCTTCGATCATTGTCTCGCGTCCGGTCTTCACGCGGAGCCACGCGCTCAGCTGCTGGGCCGTGAACTGATCTTCGTTATTCGGAGGCGAGGAAAACTCGATTCGCATTTCCCGCAGCGATACAACGTCGGAACCGTACTGCACCTGTTGAGGCCGCGGAAGCAGCGGACTATGCTCCGCGCATGCTATCGAACCAAGAAGGCAACCAACCACCAACGCGACCCCTATCCGATTCATCCAAATCCCCTCTTGACAATGCCCGCCTGGAGCATCGCGGCCCTGGCCTGAAGCAGTACACCGAAACCAGTTTCACGCTCTCTTGCGGTGGGATCAACAGCAATTCCCAAATATCCCTTGTTAGTGTTCAGCATATTGGATAGCCCCGGAAACATCCAGCGAGGACGCTTAAGGAATCATGTCAAGCATGTGCTGGTTCAAGCCGATGGAAATTATGCCCTTGCGAACTTCAGCACGTCTTATAGTCAGGCCCAGCAGCTCGAGTCGCGAGCGGCGCAGGACCCGCACGGACAGCGGTTGGCCGGGTCTGTTCGCCAACGGCACCGAAAGTGGGTAGCTGGTTGCGATGGAGGCTCATGATGGAGCCTGTGGATGGTGGGCGGAGCGACCTTGGAGACCGTCGTGCAGATGAAGCTTGAGCAGGCATCGAAAGTGTAGTAGCGACGCCGACTCGCCCAGGCCTTCAAGCCCTTGTGGGTGATATGGGTGACACTCATGCGGGCGGCCACTCAAAGACTCGCAGGTGCAGTTCATCACGGTAACCTCGGTAGAATCCGTCCAGCATGTTGAACAGTACTGCAATAGAGCTTGTATAAGCGTGTCACCTAAGCTGAACATTAGCGTAATCGCGCCGTATGTCGGCCTGTGCCAGTTGCTGTTGAGGCTTCGATATGCGAACTAATCGCTGATCATATGCAGGTTGCGATTAGGAGGCATCTGCGGACAGCGACTCAACGGGGCCAACATAGGCGGGGCTCACGTGTTGATGACAGCAACCGCGACCTGGATCGTCACCACGGGAACGCGTGTTCCGTTCGATCCGTTGCCGCCGGGGTCTCGCGTGGGTTTATTCGTGACGCGCGTCCCTCTCGGAGGGAAGAACGTACCGCGTACAAGAATATCGGCATGGCACAGGATGAGTTGCCTTGTCGCGATCCAGAAGCTATCCGGCAGACAGGCGGGCGCGACAAGATGAGATCGGGGGACCATGTTGATCCGTTCAGACGAGCGATCGGCATTTCACATGGACTCGATGCGGCATAACGGACAACTGGAGAAATGATGAAGAGCAGAACGCGATCAGAAAAGTTGCTTGAACACAATCGGCAGTTCATTCCTGGAGGAGTCGTTTCCGTCAATCGTGCTACCGATCCTGCAATCACATTCAGCCGGGGGGAAGGGGCCAAAATGTGGGATCTGGACGGCAATCAGTATCTGGATTACCACGCTGCATTCGGACCTCATTTTCTGGGGCACAATGATCCCTATGTAACCAAAGCTGTGGTCCGGACATTGGAGGATGGCTCAAGCCTGTTTGGCGCCGGCACAACCATCATGGAAGGTGTACTCGCGGAACTTGTGTGCCAGCATGTGCCCAGTGCCAAGTCAGTGCAGTTGCTCAATAGCGGAAGCGAGGCAACTTATCAAGCGATTCGGTTGGCGCGGGCCTTCACGGGCCGAGATCACATGATTCGCATCCAGGGCGGCTACAACGGGTGGCACAATGACGTGGCTTGTAACCTGATGACTCCCCTCAATGAGCTTGGCCGCAGAGTTTCGCCTGGCGAATACCCATTCTGGCCCATCAGTGCCGGAATCCCAACTGAGCATCAGAAACTCGTTCACAGTGTGAACTTCAACGATCTGGACTCAGTCCGTTATGTGTGCGAGCGTAACTCGGTCGCCGCCTTGATCACCGAGCCGATCCTCCAGAACATAGGAGTCGTGAAGCCGGAACCGGGATATCTCGCCGGGTTGCGCGCTTTGGCCGATGAGTTCGGTTTTGTATTGATTTTTGACGAAGTGAAGACAGGATTTCGACACGCCCTCGGCGGCTATGCCAGTATGGTGAATGTCGTTCCCGATCTGATCGTCTTTGGCAAGGCGCTCGCAAACGGTTATCCCATCGCCGCCCTTGGCGGCCGAAAAGATATGATGGACCGTTTCGTGGATCCCTCACCAACTCGCCGTGTTTTGCTGGCGGGAACTTATAACGCCCATCCGGTACCTACCGCTGCGGCAATCGCCACTATTGAGCGGCTGGTGTCGAACGATGGAGAAGTGTACCGGCACACAGAGTCACTGGGCAAAAGGATGCAGAGCGGATTGGAGGAGATCTTTGCAACCTTGGATTTTCCGGCTGTCGTGGCACGCCAAGGCTCGGCATTCTGCTGGTATTTCATGGATCACCTGCCCAAGGATTGGCACGACCTCGCGTCCAATCACAACTTTGCACTGGACGCCACACTCCGGGCGTTGCTGGTCGAGCGTGGCATCTATGTGTTTCCGCTGCCTCCGAAGCAATGCTCAATCTCCGCGGCACACACGGTCGAGGACATCGATCTGACGCTGGAACAGGTGAAAGAGGCCCTCGGAGAGGCGATTGAGAGATCGGCGAATCAAACTGGTGTCGTTGGTAAGCGGGGCTAGTGGGATGTTCCTCTTCTTGAAAGAAGACAGTTGCGTGAACGATGAGAATTAGAAGACACAACAACCCAGGAATCGCGGATGCTGCCTGACTGCAGATTACGAGCCGGCTGGCGTGGTCGGGATGGGGTGATTGGCACTAACACGTCCGTTATTCCAATGACCTACCCGCTGAACGCTTGACATCCGCAGCGGTTCCCGGGCCGCACTGGGCCGAACCCGCGAATATCACGAGATTTGCGATCTGGTCGGGAGATATCTCGAGGATATGGGGACAGGCCAGTTAGAAGAGTGGGCAAGAAATCGATGAGCGCAGAATGCCGATTACGGTTCCAGAGGACACCCTCGACTGAAACGCGCCGCCGGCAAGCCGTGTGCCGTCAGTTTCTGAAAACGGCTGAAAACATTGGCTCTTGTCAGAAAATCCTTGTCTAACCTTGATTTGTGATTCCCTGTTCCGTACCGGCTCTTTACACTGGAGGAAGTGCCTCGTCCAGTATGCTGAACGGCACGGGAGGTTGAACCATTGTCGAGTGGCTACTCCGTACCATCCGTTGGGCGCGCGATGAAGATATTGGAACTGCTTGCGCAATCGCAGCGCGGATTGACTCTTTCTGACATCAGCAGGCGACTCGGTCTCCCCAAGAGTTCGACGCACGTGCTGGTCAAGACTCTCGAGGCGACTGGATATCTGAAGAACAGCAAGCTGACCGGCAGATTTTGTTTTGGGCTCAAATTGGTGAGCCTTAGCAAAATGGCTCTTGAGAATCTGGATCTTCGCGAGCAAGTCAGGCCGTTCCTTCGAGAACTAATGCTACAGACCGGGTTGACGGCGCACCTGGCGATCCTTGAAGGTGCAGAAGCCGTCATCATTGAAAAGGCGGAGGCGCCAGGAATGCTGCGTCTTGCCACTTGGGTCGGCAGGAGGCTGGATGCCAATAGTTCCGGTGTGGGCAAGGCCCTGCTGGCGTATTCGGATGACTTCATCTCAGGCCACAGCTTTGCAGGCAGGTCGATGGCGCGCAACAACAGAAATACGATCTCTTCTCCAGAGCGGCTGGCGCGGGAACTTAAGAAGGTGCGGGAGGTTGGGTATTCCTTCGAAGATGAAGAAGGGGAAATTGGCTTTCGCTGCATCGGCGCCCCCATCTTCGGCTCTGCCAACATCGCCGTCGCGGCCATCAGCATTGCCGGTGCGACTTCACAGATCCCCAACGAGCGCATCACTCATCTGGCCGCGCTTGTGAAGGCTAAAGCGGGTCAAATCTCGGAGTCTCTGGGAAGCGACCACTATCTGCACGCCTCATCTTTAGCTCCATGAACTTTCCGGCGCGCAGATGATTTTCGATATCTTCAAGGCTGTGCCCCGTCGTCTCCGGCACAAAATGCCACACGAACATGAAGCACAGGAAATTCAGCCCCGCGTATACCCACATCGTTCCGCCGATTCCCAGCAGTGCTACTGTGCTCAGGGCTGTCGAGGTGATGATCAGGTTCGAAGACCACAGAACGGCTGCGTGCACGCTGCTTGCTTTCCCGCGGATTGCAAGTGGAAACATCTCTGATCCCATCAGCCAGCCGATCACCTGCACACCGCCAGCATTGAACACCATGTAGATGAGCAGGCACGCAACCAGAATCCATGAGCCATGCGCGGTTTTTGCCATCCCCATGCGGAACAGGATGCCCAGTACGATCAGGCTCACAACCGTTCCTGGCACCATCACCAGCGTCAGTCTCCGCCGTCCGACGCGGTCCACGATGTGTCGCCCGATGGCTGTCATGGTCACAAAGACGATGGCCACGCTGAGGCCGGTGAGCAGAGCCGCTGACTTGCCGAAACCTGCGCCTGAAAACAGCGTGGGCGCGTAGTAGATCATCGTCTCCAAGCCCCCTAGTTGCGTAAATGCCGCGACACCGAAAGCTGCCACGGCCGCTGGCCTTATCCACGGTTCGGCCAGCATCGCCCAACTCGTCTTCTTCCCGCTTCCGCCTTCCAGAACCACGTCGCGAATCTCGCCGATTTCGTAGCCAATCTCGGCCGGGTTTTCGCGTACCCGCTCCAGAGCCTTGCGCGCCGCATCGATTGACACATTTTCCGCCAGCCAGCGCGGGCTCTCTGGCAGCCAAAACATGCACAACAGAAGAACGATGGCGGGAACCATGGCGACGGCGATCATCCATCGCCACGTCCACACATCTTGCAGCGTGAAACCGACGATGTTGGCCACAAGGATGCCCACACCAATGGAGAGATTGAACGAGATGACAAGCTTGCCGCGCCGCTCGCGGGGCGCAAGCTCGGCAATATACATCGGCGTCACCTGCGACGACCCACCGACCGCAAAACCCAACAAAATGCGAGAAAGGGCCAGCAGTTGAGGGGTTGGCGAAATGCTCGAGCAAAACGACCCGGCGCAGAATACGCAGGCCACCGTCATGATCGTTCGCCTGCGGCCGATGCGTTCCGAAATCGTGCCGCAACTAAGCGATCCAATTACTGCGCCCACCAGGATCGACGACGCCACAATCTCCTGCATCCGGTGGCCCAGGTGAAACTCGCTCGTGATCGGCAGCAAGGCACCGGAGATGATTCCCGTATCGTAGCCATACAAGAAACCCGCAATGGCTGTCACTCCGGCGATCACATACAGAAATGGGGAGATCGTTGTTTTCGTTGAAACCGTCGCAAGCATCACACTGCGCTCCTTTGCATTGCAGGGACGCTATCAACCGGGATCTCCGTCTTATCTCCCCGGATGGTTGAATCCAGCCCCGACCATTTCGGCTCGTGCAACGTTATTTGAAGTTTTTCATGCCGAGTGCTGTGCATCGCCAAAATTCCATCAGTCTTTGTTTGCCTGGATTCCTGGCTTGTCCCTCGCAGGATCGAATCAGGAAGAACGGGTGCGCTTTGACCATAAGCGGTTGTTTCGCCGACTTACCCCGTCGGCGAAACATCGTTTCAAGTGCGAACAGATCCACATACCAGGACAAACTTCTGCACACGCACTTTGTGAAGGCGAGCGATGTGCAAGGCATCGTCAAACCCGCTCAGCGGACGCCACAAAGGATTCTCTACGAAAGACCATCAATAACGGAGATGTTCCAGAAATTCCTTTGTTTCTGGAACCTGCTGTGGGGCTATCTGGCTCTCATCTTCAATGTAGTAGAGCTTTATCCCCGCTCTGTCTGCCATATGGAAGATAGCCGCCCAATCCAGCTGGCCTTTACCGAGGACTACGCTTGTCTCATCGGGAGCACGGCCAGTTGAATCTGTCGTTGTTCCTTTCGCCATGTCCTTCAGATGCATCAAGTCGAAGCGCCCCGGGTACTTCTCCAGATAGCAAACCGGGTCGGCGCCACCATGAACGAACCAGAATGCATCCAGCTCGAACGTGACATACTTCTCATCGGTTTCCTTCATCAGAACGTCGAAGAGGGTTTCCTTGGATGTATGCACAAATTCGAATCCATGCGGATGGTAGCCGAACTTCAAACCGTACTCCTTGACTTTCGTCCCCCAGTTATTGAAGTTAGCTGCCGCAGCATGCACGTCCTGCGCGGTCAGCTCCCCGGAGTGCGGGATGTTAGACGTAATGACATACCTTGCGCCTAGCGCCTTCGCATCGCGAATCACTCCCGATAGATCGTTCGAGAAGCGATCATACTCGGCAATCAGGCTCGAACAAGTCAGCTCTTTTTGCCTGAGGAGGCTGGAAAATTCCTCGGCGGTGCGGCCATAAAAGCTAGCCGTCTCGATATCCCGGAATCCCAACTTGCGAATTTGATCCAGCGTGCCCGCCGTATCTTTACCCAGCAGGCTGCGGTAGGTCCATAGTTCCATGCCAACAGCGTGATCAAAACGCCGCGTCTTTACTGTGGCTGCGGTCTTCGGATTCCATGAATGAACGCGTCCAGTTCCGTTGTTGAGCCATATGTCGACCCGTGGCGCACTCCACGCGTAAGGCTTTTGCAGCAAGTCCAAATCTCCATCACCATCGAAATCCGCGATCTTGCCATCATGCCAGCCTTCCGCCTGGTCCAATAAGGTTGTACGGAAGGTACCGTCGCCATTGCCGTAGAGGATCCATGCCCGCGCATTCGGGTTATCCAGCACTGTTGGCGCCGTGGTCCACTTACCCTGTTCGGCCGTCAGAATATCCAGGTGACCGTCGCCATCGATATCGGCGATATCGAGCGTGTGGCCGTGCTTCATATCTTCGTCCAGCAACTTACGACCGACCCAGGCTTTCTCGTCCTCGGGGTCTCCCATGCATTCATGAATCATTAAAGGTCCGCTGCCATCGCCGGGAGCAATCACAATCTGCGGATATTTTCCGGGCTTAAATTTTCCGGCTCGAATCCTGCCACCGATTTCTCCAACCTTGATTGGCTTGAACCTGTCGCCGCCCAGATGTTTAAACCAATAGTTACCCGCAAGCAGATCCAACTTGCCATCGCCATCCACATCGTAGGCATCCATGCCTTCGGCATAAGGGGTCCAGCCCCAAGGCCCTGCATTTCCTTCGCCGGCATTGCCGGAATAGATCGGCGTGAGAGTCCATGGACCGGAGGTGCGCGGGTCCGCTGGGATTCTGGCCATGAACAACGTCTTCGCCCCCTGGTTCCAGAAGTACAACTGCGGTTTACCGGTCCCTTCCACGTCGGCAACGATCATGTCGTGGTGCTGAGTGGCCCCGCCATCCTTAATGATGTGGCGTTTCCATGGCACATCGGGATCGAAGTTCGGGTAGGGATTCTCCCACCAGTACACCTTGTTTCCTTCGTCGTTTTCTCCTTCGTAGTCTTCTCCAAAGATGATGTCGGTGTGGCCGTCTCCATCCACGTCATACGCGGTGCCACCGGCTTCGAGAGGCACATAGTCCTTTTCGACGACGTAGCGGCCCCAATTTCCAGAGGGCATTCTTCGATACCAGACCAAAGCCGGTCCGCATACACGAAAGCTCAACACAAAGTCCGTCGCGGGAGAATCCTTGTCGAAGCGCCCGATCACATCGCCAGTTTGCTCACGCGAGGTACTGGGCACGGGCAACTCACCACGGACGCTTGACATTCGAACCCATCGAATCTGCTGGCCCGAGGCCGCGTTGGCGCGCAGGCCTGTCATCGAAACCGCTGCCACCGCCGCACCGCTCTTGATAAACTCACGACGTTTCATGCAAGCACACTTTCCTTCCGTGTTCTGGAATAGGAGCTGTTGAAGATTTCACGAGCTCGAAGAGCCCAAACGGCCACGAGCCGAGGGGCATTCTCGCCGGGAAGATCGCCGCTCTTTGAACCCAATGACTCTATTCGCAGCAACCCTCGCTGGAGTTCGGAGGAGACGCTAATTCTTTCCGAAGGTAAGTCTATGCGCCTGCGCTGGTCGAGTGTCAAGCAAACACAGGTGCACTGTCGCGCTAATCTTCCACTGAGGGAACAAACTCAATCGGGACGCTGATATCGAAGGGCGAGTGGCCAAGGTCTCCAGGGTGAAGGACGAATGAGTCACCGGTCTCTCGCGTCCGACTTCACCCGTGGACTCAGCGCCACCATTCGGAGCGGATCTCCTCATCCGAGACAACTTCGGAGGGAAGCCCCGGCGTTGGGGACCAGAGCTTCAGGCCCTTCACATTGAAGATGTGCTGGATGGGTTCGGTCCAGGGGTGGAGAGCGAGGTCGAAGAGGCCCCAGTGAATGGGCATCAGCAAACCGGATGCTCCGAGCGCGCCAAAGCTGCGCACCGCGCCCTCGGGGCCCATGTGGATGTCAGCCCAGAGCGGGTTCGAGGCGCCGATTTCAAGCATGGTGAGATCGAAGGGACCGAAGCGCTCGCCAATTTCGGTGAAGCCGGGCCACTCGCCTGAATCCGCGCCGTAGTAGATGCGGTGCTCAGGGCCCGCGAGCGCAAACGACGCCCACAGAGTTTGAAAACGATTGAAGAGGCTGCGGCCGGAGAAATGGCGTGCGGGGAGCGCGGTGATCGTCAGCGCGCCTGCGGTCACGCTGTCTGTCCAGTCCAACTCAGTGCAGCGGGCTGGCGCGACGCCGAATTCCGCGAGAATTTTGCCCAGGCCGAGGGGTGCGATCCAGCGCGCGGATTGCAGGCGTTCCATCTGCGCAAGCTGCCGAATTGTGCCTTTGCCCAGATGATCGTAGTGATCGTGGGAGAGAAGAATGACGTCGATGGGGGGCAGATCGGCGAGCGCCAGCGGGGGCGGGAAGAATCGCTTGGGTCCGGCCCATCGCGTTGGCGCGGAGCGCTGATCCCATACCGGATCGATGAGGACGCGGACACCGTCGATCTCGACCAGCGAAGTGGAGTGGCCAAACCAGGTGATGCGCAGGCCGGAGGCAGGGGGCATCTGGTAGACGCGTGGGTCGGTGCGAAATGGTCCGGGCGACGATTGCGGTGACCGTGCCGCGGCGCCAAAAAAAAACTCCGGAATGATCTTGAACATCATGGAGATGGAGCCGACCGTGGTCGGGACAGGGTTCAGGAATCTCTTGCCGTCTTTCTGAGCTTTCATGAGGGGCATGGGTGTTGGATGGGAATTTGGGCGATGGGATTCGTGAAGAGAGAGCACTGAATGGCTCAGAGGCGGTGGACCCGATTCATGGAATTCATGTCACAAAATCGGATCCCTCTGGGCTTCGCTAAGGGCAGGCTTTGGGGAGTCCGGCTGCCTCTATTGTCATCTTGTGAAACTCATTTCACAATGCGGTAAATTCGTGCCTCCCTGTGTCACCCATCACTGCTGCACCCAGCTAGGGGGCCGAGACTCACTTTAGCGGTCGATTTCCTTCAAGGGCCGCTCTATGAGGCAAAGCGAATGAGTGAACAGAAAATGGTAATTCTCGATGGCAACGAGGCCGCAGCTTCGGTCGCCTATCGTCTCTCCGAAGTGGTCGCCATCTACCCCATCACCCCCTCGTCGCCCATGGCCGAGTGGGCCGATCAATGGCGCGCGGAGGGGAAGAGAAATATTTGGGGCGCGTTGCCCATTGTTGAAGAGTTGCAGAGCGAAGGCGGCGCAGCGGGAGCGCTTCACGGGGCCTTGCAGGCCGGCGCATTCGGAACCACCTTCACCGCCTCCCAGGGCCTGTTGCTGATGATCCCCAACATGTTCAAGATCGCCGGTGAGTTGACTCCGGCCACCATGCACGTGACGGCGCGCACCCTGGCCACGCACGCGCTCTCGATCTTCGGCGACCACTCGGATGTGATGGCCTGCCGGTCGACGGGCTGGGCCATGCTCGCCTCCAACTCCGTGCAGGAGGTTCACGATCTCGCCCTGGTGGCGCAGATCGCCACACTCGAAGCCAGAATTCCGCTCATTCATTTCTTTGATGGTTTCCGCACTTCCCACGAAGTGGGCAAGATTCTCCCCATCGGCGATGAGACGATTCGCGCCCTGGTCGATGACAAGTACCTGGTTCAGTTCCGCAACAACGCGCTGACGCCCGACCGGCCCATCATCCGCGGCACGGCGCAGAATCCCGACGTGTTCTTCCAGGCTCGCGAGGCCTGCACCCCATACCACAATGCAGTACCAGGAATCGTGCAGTCCGTCATGGACCGCTTCGCCAAGCAGACCGGCCGTGCTTATCGGCTCTTTGACTATTACGGCGCCCCCGACGCTGAGCGCGTCATCGTTCTCATGGGTTCCGGCGCTGAAGTGGCTGAGGAAGCCGTTGACCTCATGGTCCGGCAGGGACAGAAGGTTGGCCTGGTAAAGGTCCGGCTCTATCGGCCATTTGACGCCAAGGCCTTCTTGGCTGCACTACCTTCCACCGTCAAGTCGATCGCCACGCTCGACCGCTGCAAGGAAGCGGGCGGCCTGGGCGAGCCGCTTTATCAGGACGTCCTGACCGTGCTCAGCGAAAACGCAGCCAACCTGCCCATCGCCGCAGCGCCCAAAGTGATCGGCGGGCGCTATGGGCTGTCGTCGAAGGAATTTACGCCCGCCATGGTCAAGGGCGTCCTCGACGAGTTGGGCAAGCCGGCGCCGAAGAATCACTTCACCATCGGCATCAACGACGACGTGAGCCACAGCAGCCTTTCCTACGATCCTGCCTTCTCTACCGAAGATCCCAAGACCGTCCGCGCTCTCTTCTACGGTCTTGGCTCCGACGGTACCGTAGGCGCCAACAAAAACTCCATCAAGATTATCGGCAGCGAAACCTCCAACTATGCGCAGGGCTACTTTGTTTACGACTCGAAGAAGTCCGGCTCGATGACCACCTCTCACCTGCGCTTCGGTCCCAACCCGATCCGCTCAAGCTACCTCATTAATCAAGCCAGCTTTATTGCCTGCCATAATTTCAGCTTCCTCGAAAAAATGGATGTGCTTGAGGCGGCGATGCCCGGCGCGGTTTTCCTGCTCAACTCGCCTTACTCGGCAGCGGAAGTTTGGGACAAGCTGCCGCGCAGCACGCAGGAGGGGATGCTGAAGAAGAAGATCGAGTTCTATGTGATCGACGGCTACACGGTGGCGCGCGAAGCTGGCATGGGAACCCGCATCAATACCATCATGCAGACCTGCTTCTTTGCCATCAGCGGCGTATTGCCCCGCGAAGAGGCGATCGAACAGATCAAGAAGGCCATCAAGAAGACCTACGGCAAGCGTGGTGAATCCGTAGTTGCCAAGAACTTCGCTGCCGTGGATGCGGCCCTCGCTCATCTTCATAAAGTCGAGCTGCCCGCCGCTGCATCGTCAGACTTTGACCTGATTCCCTCCATTTCGGCAAAGGCGCCGGAGTTCGTGCGCAACGTGCTCGGTCAGATCGCCGCCGGCAAGGGCGACCTGCTCCCGGTCAGCGCGATTCCCGCGGGCGGAACCTTCCCGACAGGCACCGCGCAGTGGGAGAAGCGCAACATTGCGCAGTTCATCCCCGTGTGGGACAAGGACATCTGCATCCAGTGCGGCAAATGCGTGATGGTCTGCCCCCACGCCGTCATCCGCGCCAAAGTCTACAGCCAGGAATCGGCTGCCAACGCGCCTGCGACCCTGCAATGGGCCAAGCCCAAGTGGAAGGGCATGGAGAACGATCACTACACACTGCAGGTGGCTCCCGAAGATTGCACCGGGTGCGCGGTCTGCGTGGACGTTTGCCCGGTGAAGAACAAGAGCGATGCGAGCAGGAAGGCCATCAACATGGCCCCCCAGCCGCCGTTGCGCGAATCCGAGCGCGAGAATTGGGACTTCTTCCTCTCGCTGCCCGAGGTGGATCGCTCCAGGCTGTCGCACACCCAGGTCAAAGACCTGCAACTTCTGCAGCCGCTGTTTGAGTTTTCCGGCGCCTGCGCAGGGTGCGGAGAGACGGCCTACATCAAGCTGCTGACGCAGCTTTTCGGCGACCGGCTCTACATCACCAACGCCACCGGCTGCTCTTCAATCTACGGCGGCAATCTGCCCACCACGCCCTACACCTTCAACGCCGCGGGCCGCGGGCCAACGTGGTCCAACTCCTTGTTTGAAGACAATGCCGAGTTCGGCTTTGGCGTCAGAACCGGCCTCGATCAGCAAAAGGAGTTTGCCGAGCTGCTGGTCGAGCGGATGGCGAATGCAATCGGCGTGGAATTGGCTGCCGAACTGCTCCACGCCACACAGAAGACCGAGACGGAAATTAACCAGCAACGCGAGCGCGTAGCTGCGCTGCGCGCACGCCTGGCCGGCAACGACTCGTCGGACGCGCGCAACCTGCTGGCCATCGCCGATGCGCTGGTCCGCAAGAGTGTGTGGATTTTGGGCGGAGACGGCTGGGCCTTCGATATCGGCTTTGGCGGTCTGGACCACGTCCTGGGCTCGGGGAAAAACGTTAACGTGCTGGTGCTCGACACCGAGGTTTACTCGAACACCGGCGGGCAGATGTCAAAGGCCACGCCGCGTGGCGCGGTGGCTAAGTTCGCCGCCGCGGGCAAACCCAACAGCCGCAAAGATCTGGCCATGGAAGCAGTCAGCTACGGCTCGGTCTACGTGGCCCAGGTCGCCCTCGGCGGCAACGACACCCACGTCATCAAGGCCTTCCAGGAGGCCGAGGCGCACGAGGGTCCGTCCCTCATCATCGCCTACGCCAGTTGCATCGCGCACGGCTACGACCTGGTTCATGGTCTCGAACAGCAAAAGCTCGCCGTCCAGTCAGGCTACTGGCCGCTGATGCGCTATAACCCCTCGCTTCGCGAGACCGGCAAGAATCCCTTCCAGCTTGACTCCAAGGCCCCATCCATCCGGCTCAAGGAATACGCCTATCGCGAGGCACGTTACACCATGCTCGCGCGCAGCAACCCCGAGATGGCCGCTCATCTGCTCGAGGAGGCGCAGGACGATGTGGAGCGCCAGTGGCGCGTCTACTCCGGCAGGGCAGCCATGCCCGGCCGCGGCGAGACGCCCAACATCGCTCCCCAGGAAAAAAGCGAAGACAAACTGGCGGCCACGTCCGTCGGAGGTGAAGAATGATCGACCTGTCCATGCACTACCTGGGCCTCAATCTGAGCAGCCCGATTGTGGTTGCGTCCACGCCGCTGTCGGAGTCGATTGACAACGTGCGGCGCATGGAGGATGCGGGCGCCGCAGCCGTGGTGCTTACCTCGCTGTTTGAGGAGCAGCTGGCGCTTGAATCCCGCACCCTCGATGAAGATCTCTCCCGCGGCACCGACTCCTTCGCCGAGTCGCTAGGCTTTCTTCCGGACCTCAGCGACTACCGCATGACCCACGAGGTTTACCTCGAGCACTTGCGCCGTGTGCGCGAGGCGGTCGGCATTCCCATCCTGGCCAGCCTTAACGGCGCGACCTCGGGCGGCTGGGTACGGTTTGCCCGGGATATGGAGCAGGCCGGCGCTCACGCCATCGAGCTCAACACCTACGCCCTGGCCACGGATGCAAGCCAGACCTCGGCTGAGCTTGAGCGGCAACTGCTCGATCTCGTCTCCAGCGTCTGCCAGGCCGTCAAGGTGCCGGTGGCCGTCAAGCTGTCTCAGTCCTTTACCAGCATTCCGAATCTCGCCGCCCGGCTTCAGGATGCAGGCGCCTCCGGGGTGGTGCTGTTCAACCGCTTCTACCAGCCCGACTTCGACATCGAAGCCTCGAGGTGCGGCCCACGCTGCACTTCTCCACACCCTCTGAGCTGCTGCCCCGTCTTCACTGGGCGGCCATCCTCTACGGCCAGCTCAACATTGACATTGGCATTACCGGCGGCGTCCACTCCGCTGAAGATGTCTTGAAGAGCATCATGGCCGGCGGAAGCGTCGCCATGATGGTCTCCGCGCTCCACATCCACGGCATTGACCACATCGGCCGCGTTCTGGCCGACCTCTGCTACTGGCTGGAAAAGCGCGAGTACACCTCGCTGGCCGAAACGCGCGGCTGTCTCAGCCGCCGTTCTGTCCCCGACACATCCCCCTTCGATCGCGGCAATTACATCAAGACGCTCAGTTCCTACAGTCTGCGGCAAACAGTGGCTGCTTTCTAACCCCCCGGGCTCTCCCTGACACCAACGGCGGCCGCGCTGAAGAGCGGCCGCCGTTGGTGTCTGTGCCTCTGCCTGGCACGCTTGGATGAAACTGAAGTCCCGCTATTCAGGGCATTTTCTAAAGCAATCTACCGATGGGCCGATAGAGGACTTACAGATATCCTGTGGGGAGAGAATGGCGCTACTCAAATGGTCGAAGAGGTACTCTGTGAACGTGAACGCTCTGGATGGTCAACATGCGGAGTTTGTTCGGGCGATGAACCAGATTCATGCCGCAATGTTGAGCGGTCGTGGGCAAGACGTTACGGCCCCGATGCTGGACAGGTTGCTCAAAGTTGGGCGCGAGCATTATGCCGCGGAGGAATCGATGATGGAGTCCACTGGGTACCCCGGGCTGGCTGAACATCGCGCCCTGCACCATGAATACGCGCAATTGGCAGCAGAGCGTATCGACCAGCTCAGAAATGGCAACAAGAAAATGCGCATCGTCATCATGCGCTCCTTCCGCGACTGGCTCAAAGATCACATGCTGCATGAGGACAAGAAGTACACTTTGTGGCTGAATGAGCACGGCATTCACTGAGCCGTTGCCGTCGCCATGAAGGGCTCGGCCGTGGACCTGGATCGAGTCCACACTTGAAGATGCCGAGAATAGGGCGCCCGCAGTTTTTGGCTTGGATATGGATCCCGGGACCTAGGTCTTTCCTGGTTGATCCACGGGCAACCCAGTTCGGGAACCAGCCCGCCTCGCGCGGAGATGATACTATCCATTTCGTCAGAACTCCGGTGGCAGGAATCCGCTGTACCAGGCGCAGCATAACATTGTGCGAGTGGCGGCAACGGTTTGTCGCGGGTGGCGGAATTCGCTGTGTTCAGCAAAATTGAATTGAAAAGATGCGGGGGTTTTCAAATGGCTAGCAAAAGATCTTTTGTCGTCCTTGTCGCATTGGCCCTGATCGGATTCTTCTGCGCCGCCCAGGCCACTGTTCCCTACCAACCCACCGGCCCGTATCAGCCTACCATTGCGTCGCTTGACCGCCATCCGCTTCCGCAGTGGTATGCCGGCGCCAAGCTCGGCATCTTCATTCATTACGGCCTCTATTCGGTTCCCGGCTGGGCGCCTCTTTCCCATCCGAACCACGACTTTAGCAATACCAACTACATCGTAAACAATCCCTACGCCGAGTGGTATCTCAACGTGATGCGCATCCCCGGTTCGCCCACTCAGGCCTACCATCGCGAGCACTACGGCGCCAACTTCGGCTACTACGACTTCGCTCCCATCTTCAATCGAGAGTCGAAAAAATGGAATCCCGATGAATGGGCAACGATTTTTCGCGAGGCCGGTGCGAGGTACGTGGTTCTCACCTCGAAGCATCATGAGGGCTTTACGCTTTGGCCCAGCACCACGCCCAATCCCAGCCCCACGCTGCCTAAAGACCGCCAGCACGCCGAGCGTGACATCGTCGGCGATCTTACGGCCGCGGTTCGCAGCCACGGCATGCACATGGGGCTCTACTACTCCGGCGGCTACGACTGGACCTTCAACGACGGTCCCATCATGACCGCCAACGACTACCAGGCCGTCAAACCGGAGACCGAAGCCTACGGCCGATACGCCTTCGCGCAGATTCACGAACTCATCGACCGCTACCATCCCGAAGTGCTCTGGAACGACATCGACTGGCCCAAAACCGGCAACGCCCTGCAAGTGGAAGCCGACTACTACAGCGCCGTGCCCGACGGCGTGATCGACGACCGCTTCGGCATCGCCCACTCCGACTTCACATCGCCCGAGTACCAGAAGCTCGACCGGATCAGCCCGAAAAAATGGGAAGAGTGCCGCGGGCTCGGCCGCTCCTTCGGCTACAACCGCGCTGAAGGCGAAGCAGAGACCATCGCGCCCGGGGATCTGATTGCGCTGCTGGTCGACATCGTCAGCAAGAACGGAAACCTGCTGCTCGACGTTGGCCCCGAGGCCGACGGAACCATCCCTCCCGTGCAAATGGAGCGGCTGAAAGCGCTGGGCGCATGGCTCAAACAGAACGGCGAAGCCATCTACGACACCACTCCCTGGACGCACGCGGCGAGCAAGAGTGTTGAAGGAGACGATCTGCGCTTCACGCGCAAGGGCGACGACGTTTACGTCACGGTAATCGGAAAACCGAAGGCTGGGACCATTACGATCGCCGACTTACCGGCTAAATCAAATGTGGCGATCACCCAGCTTGGGGATAGCAGCGAACTCGGCGCAAAGGTTCAGAGCGGGGGAATGCGCATTGTTCTTCGAGGGGCGCTGAAGGGCGACTACGCTTATTCGTTCAAGCTTGCCGGATACGCGCGGCAATAGGGGTCTTCATTCGCCGCGCATGAGCCGCGCAACTGCATCTTCCATTTTTGCGCTCGCAATCGGCAGTGCCGCGGTGACCGGCGGGCTGAACAATTCGCCCAGTTCCGTCGAACCCCCGCCCACGGTGAGCATCAACGCCCGGCGAGGCAGGGAACCGAAGAGTGCGCGCGCCAGGCCCAACAGCTCTGCCGCGCCCAGGTGATGCGTAGCCAGCCCCTGTGTTTCGTCCACCGGCTCAACATCGACGAGCTTCACGGTTCCAGGCTTGAGGTCCATCGCGCAATCCACAAAAAGCACAGTCTCTACGCTGGCGACGTCTTCAGCCAGCTCCGGCGTCCATTGCTGGCGGCTGATCACAGAGACTCCGGCTTGGGGGTCGAAGCGCTCTTGGGCCCACGCAGCAAGCCAAGGCCCGACGCCATCATCGCTGCGCAGCGTGTTTCCGCAGGCAAGAATGAGACATCGGGCCCTGCCGGGTTTCACCGTTCCAGCGGGCTGCACCATTCCGACAGGCTTCATCGTCCTATCGTACTCAGCGTACGACTTGATCCACAACCTCGCCTTCGGCGCTCACCAGCGAGAGAATCAGCGGCATCTGTCCGTAGGCGTGCGTCGAGCAGCTCAGGCATGGATCGAACGTCCGCACCACAGCTTCTACGCGGTTGAGAATGCCTTCGGTAAATTTTCCGTTCTTCACGTAGGCCTTTGCCGCCTGCAGCACGCCTTTGTTCATGGCGTTATTGTTTTGCCCGGTTGCAATGACCAGGTTGGCCCAGGTGATTTTGCCGTTCTCGTCCACCTTGTAATGGTGGTTCAGGGTGCCGCGCGGCGCCTCGGCCTGGCCCGCGCCCTCAAGGCGGTTGACGCCCGCGCTGGCGCGCACATGCTTGTCGAGAATCGCGGGATCAGCGAGGATCTGTTCGATCTTCTCAATGCCGTAAAGAGCTTCGATCAGCCGCGCGTGATGATAGTGGAAGGAGCTTGAAACAGGTCCAGCGGCCAATTGCTTGAACGCGGCCAACTCTTTTTCGGCCTGCGGCGTGCCCGCGGACTTGACGATGTTGAGGCGAGCCAAGGGACCCACGCGGTAGCTGCCCTGCGGATACCCGAGCGGCTTGTAGTAAGCGAACTTGGTGTAGCTGTAGGGCTCGACGGCCTCACCAATCACCTCGGTATACCGGCTGGCGGTGATCCCTTCCTCGATCGTCTGGCCTTCGGCATCGATCAGCCGCAAGGTGCCGTCGGTAAACTCGAGGGACTCGTCTTCATTGATGAGGCTCATATAGAGCGAGGGAAAATTGGCAAAGACGGCAATTTCGGGTTTGAAGCCGTCGGCGATCTGCTTGTACCAAGCCAGCGCCAGGCCGACGTTGGCATAGGCCTCGGGAAGCATGGCCAGAATCTCGTCGCGCTTGGCCGCGGCCAACGGCTCTGTGACGCCGCCGGGAACCACCCATCCCGGATGGATGCGTTTGTCGCCCAGCAGCTCGATGATGTGCTGGCCAAAGCGGCGCAGGCCTACGCCCGCACGACCCAACTCCGGCTTCGCTGCCACCACGCCGAAGATGTTGCGCGTCGCGGGGTCGGACTCCATGCCCAGGGCCAGGTCGGGCGAGGAGAGATAGAAAAAGCTCAGCGCATGCGACTGCACCATCTGCGCCAGGTTGAGCATGCGCCTGAGTTGCGCCGCCGTATGCGGAATCCGCACCGACATGATCGCCTCGCACGCCTTCGCGGAGGCAATCAGATGGCTCACCGGGCAAATGCCGCAGATGCGCGCCATCAGGCTGGGCATCTCGTAATAGGGCCGCCCCTGGGCAAACCGCTCAAAGCCCCGTACCTGGGTCACGTGAAACTGCGCGTCCTCGACCTCGTTTTGCGCGTTCAGGTGGATGGTGATTTTTCCGTGCCCTTCCAGGCGCGTTACCGGATCGATGGTGATCGTCTGGCTCATGACTTAGGCTCCAAACCGCGTCAGCGCTGAAATATCCAGCGGTCCGCCCGTTACCAGCGCCGTCAGCGCCGTGTGAAATGTGTCGGCAGAAGGCGGACAACCGGGAAGAAACACGTCCACCTTCACAAATTCGTGGATCGGCCGCACCACCTCGAGCAGCTTGGGCACAACCACGCAGGGAATCTGCTGTTGCGCGCTCGCATTTTCGATATAGGCCCGCTCCAGGATCGCCGCCGGCCCGATCGGGTTGCGCATCGACGGCACGTTGCCGGCCACCGCGCAATCGCCCATGGCCACCAGCATCTTTGAGTGAGCGCGGACTTTTTTGATCTTCTTTTCGTCGTCGACCGAGGCCACGGCGCCCTCGACAAGCGCGATGTCGACCTCGTCGGGGAACTGCTTGGCGTCCACGATCGGGCTATACACCACGTCGACGAACTCCGCCAACTCGATCAGCCGCTCGTCCATGTCAAGAAACGACATGTGACATCCCGAACAGCCGTCCAGCCACACTGTTGCCAGTTTCAATTTGCTCATCGCGCCTCCCTCATCAGGTTCAAATAAGGCAGAAAGTCAGGATATTTGGGATGATCGGAGCCGATCTTGCTCTTGTCGAACAGGGCTCCCGTGGGGCATACCTGCACGCATTTGCCGCAGCGGGTACAGGTTGAGCTGCCCCACTCTTCATGCAGGTCGGTAATCACGATTGAGTTGATCCCGCGCCCCATCACGTCCCACACGTGCGCGCCTTCAATTTCAGCGCAGGCCCGCACGCAGCGCGTGCACAGAATGCAGCGGTTATGGTCTAACGTGAAACGCTCGTGCGAAGCGTCGACCGTCAGCTCCGGGTTTCGATACGGCAGCCGGATGTGCGTCAACCCCTGCTCTTGACCCAGTTCCTGCAACTCGCAGTGTCCGTTCGACACGCAGACCGAGCAGATGTGGTTGCGCTCGGCGAACAGCATTTCGAGAATCATGCGCCGATGCTTCTTCAACTTCTCGGTGTTGGTGCTCACCTCCATGCCTTCAAAGACCGTGGCCACGCAGGCCGGCAGCAGCTTGTTGCTCCCCTTGATCTCCACCAGGCACAGGCGGCACGCGCCCACGTCGCTCAAACCCTCCAGGTGGCACAGCGTGGGAATGTTGATGTCATTCTCCCGCGCAACCTCCAAAATGGTCTGGCCCCTCAGGGCGCTCACTTCCTCACCGTCAATGATGAGTGTTTTAACCTCTACGGCCTCGCTCATGCCAATACCTCCACGCCCGTCTCAATTGCGCAAACGCCGGCCGGGCAGCGTTTATGCACAATGTGCTCGATGTATTCGTTGCGGAAATACTTCAGTGTGCTCAGCACCGGGTTGGGCGCCGTCTGCCCCAGGCCGCAAAGGCTGGTCTCCTTGACAGTGGCGCACAGATCCTCCAGCAGTTCCAGGTCCTCCATCGTGCCGCTACCCTCGCAGATGCGCGTCAGCAGCGTATGCATCTGCGCCGTGCCTGCCCTGCAGGGTATGCACTTGCCGCAGGACTCGGTCATGCAGAACTCGATGAAGAACCGCGCCACGTTCACCATGCACGAAGTGTCGTCCATCACGATCATGCCGCCCGAGCCCATGATGGAACCCATCTTGAGCAGGGCGTCGTAGCTAACCCCGATATCGAGCATCTCAACCGGAATGCAGCCGCCCGACGGCCCGCCGGTCTGCACCGCCTTGAAGGTATGTCCGCCCGGTACGCCTCCGCCGATCTCTTCGATGATCTCGCGCAGCTTGATGCCCATCGGCACTTCAACGAGGCCGGTGTTGGCGATTTTGCCGGTCAGCGCAAATACCTTGGTGCCCTTGCTCCGCTCCGAGCCCATGTTCGCAAACCACTTGCCGCCATTGCGCACAATGGGCGCGATGTTGGCGTAGGTTTCCACGTTGTTGATCAGCGTTGGCTTGCCCCACAGCCCGCTGACGGCCGGGTAGGGAGGCCGCGGCTTCGGCGTCCCGCGCCGGCCCTCGATGGATGCGATCAGTGCGGTCTCCTCTCCGCAGACGAAGGCCCCCGCGCCCAGGCGAATTTCGACGTCGAAGCTGAAGGTCGTTCCGCCGATGTTCGAGCCCAGAAGGCCGCGCCTCCGCGCCTCGCGCAGTGCAGTCGTCAGCCGCGCCACGGCGACAGGATACTCGGCCCTCACATAAATAAATCCCTTGCTTGCGCCCACCGCGTAGGCCGCGATCGCCATGCCCTCGATGACGCGATGAGGATCGCCCTCCATCACGCTGCGGTCCATGAATGCGCCCGGGTCGCCTTCGTCGCCGTTGCAGACCACGTACTTGAGGTCGCCACCGGCTTTGGCAACCGTGCTCCACTTCAGGCCGGTGGGGTAACCGCCGCCGCCGCGTCCGCGCAATCCGCTCTCGGTGATGCGGTGGATCACCCCGCCAGGCGTCATTTCAAGCAGCGCCGTCATGAGCGCCTTGTAGCCCTCGCAGGAGATGTAGTCATCAATCTTTTCCGGATCGATGTGCCCGGCATTCTCGAGCACCACGCGGACCTGCTTGTCGAAATGTTCGTTCAAATCGCATTGCAGCCCCGGCACGGCCTCACCGCCCAGGCTTGAGACAATTGCCTCCGCGTGAACCGCGTTCACATGGTGATAAAGCCTCTCCTCGGGATCTACTCTCACAAGCGGCCCCGACGAGCACGGCCCCATGCATCCGGTGCGGCGCACCAGCACCGTTTTGCCGGATGCCGCCGCGGCCTGGACCAGCGCCTCGCGCAGCTTTTCAGCTCCCTGGCTGGCGCAGGCCAGGTCCATGCACACGTTCACCTCGTAATCGAACTTCGCGTTCTCAAGCCGCACACTTTCTGCTATTTGTTCGAGCTCCTCGATTGTCATTCCACCGCCCACCTTTCCAGTTGCTCGAGCACCTGTTCAGCGGCCGCTTCGCCCGCCACTGCGCCGTCATACAGCGCCACCGGCGCGCGGCTGCATGCGCCCACGCAACGCGCCGTCATCAGGCTGATCTGCCCGTCCTTCGTCGTCTGCCCCTGCTTGATCCCCAGCCGCTTCTCGGCTTCCGCTACCAGCTTGTCAGAGCCCTTGATGTAGCACGCTGTCCCGGCGCAGATTGTCACCGTGTGCTTGCCCGGCGGCTTCAGGCTGAAGTAGTGATAAAACGTCACCACCCCGTAGGCCTGGCTCAAAGGCACGCGCAACGAGCGCGCCACAAACCGGATTGCATCGTCATCCAGGTAACCGAACGAAGACTGCACCGTGTGCAGCGTCTCAATCAGCGCATGACGCGCAAATCCGCTCTTGCGCATGGTGCCGTTCACGATCTTCCATCGTTTATCATCGCTTGGCAGCGGCGGCGGTGTGAATGCTGGCACGATTCCCTCCCACTTTTTTCGCCATCCTGTCGAGAGCAAATTGAACCTTGCGCCCGCTTCGGGTGTCTACTACTCTTCTACGCGTTGAAGCTGCGAATATCGGTGACAATGGTCACCGGAGCGAGATTTTATGTGGAATTTCCGGGGTTGATTTCTGCCGCTTCCCGCTGAAAATGTGAGCTTTATCACCAATTCGTCCCACGCTTCGATCCGCACGCCGTCAATCGCTTTCAAGCCTGCGAAAAAGTGGCCCGGTCGTCCCTGGACTTCAGGCCGCCGTAGGCGGCAGCCGCAACACTCATGCAAACGCCGATGCAATGCTTATCGTGATCCGTGCCGGCCGTGCCAGCCAATGATCAACGCGTCGTCACTGCCCGTGTCCAAGCTGGATTTGATAATCCCTGTAGTCGATGGTCACCACGGTTCGTCCAAAGAGAAAGGTGTCTGACTCGGCCCGGGCATGCGTAGCCTCAGCAAAGCCATCAATATCTGTGTACTGGCGCATCATCTGCGTGGGCCCGGTCAGCAGCGAAGAGCTCTTCGAGGATCTTCCCTCAATCCTGACGATGTTGCCGCTGGTGGCGTCCACCCACAAGGTTCCCTCCAGCAGGTACGGCGTCCTGCGCCGTGGCGCGAGCGTCAACGCAATGCAATCGCGGCCGTCCTTCTTCTGGATTCCGCCCGGCTGCACCGTCATTTCGTAGTTGGCCGTGGTTAACCACGACCCCTCCCGCACGCCGGGCTCGTTCACGTGTTTCTCGTTGTCAAGAATCGAGCCCAGAACCAGGCTGCGTATCACTGCCGAGCCACTCTGGGAAAGGATCGCGTAGCTTTTGCCCGTATCCTGCTTGTATGTCGTCTCCACCGTCATCTGGGCCGCGGGATGCGTCTCGTCGTTGTTCCTGAAGACGGCATAATGCTCAGTAACGGTGTAGACCGCGATGCCGTCAACGCGCGTCTTGACCGCAGCGTCGATTTTTTTGAGTATCCCCGCGCTGTCCATCTGCACGGCGGTCGCCATCATCCCTACCGCGCAGAACAGCGAAAGCAGGCCCATGGCCATCAACGCCATTTTTGTTCGCCAGCCGCCTTGTGCCATCCATAGAGTTCCCATGCTTTGAAGCTTAGCAGGAGCGTGGCCGCGGGCTCTTCTACACGCGCCATGTCCATGCGCTATGCTGGACTCCGACGCCGCATCCCCTCAACGAGGCGCAATTTTGACCGAGGAACGAAACCAAAGACGAGAACAGCACGAGATGCAGCGCAGGGAAGTTTTGGTGCGCGGCGTGGTGCAGGGTGTGGGCTTTCGTCCCTTTATCTATCGTCTTGCCCAGGAAGAGGGTCTTGCCGGAGTTATCTCGAACGACACTGACGGCGTGACGATCGAGATCGAGGGCGGCTTGGCGCAGGTCGACCAGTTTGTCGCCCGGTTGCGCCGAGAGCCACCGCCGCTGGCGCGCATTGACGCGATCACCGTGCGCTCGATAGCGCCCACGGGCGACTCCCGCTTCCGCATTGCCCCCAGCGAAGTGCTGGGCCGCGTCTCCACCGGGATTCCCGCGGATGCCGCCACCTGCGCCGATTGCCTGCGCGAACTGCTCGACCCCGCCGACCGCCGCTATCGCTATCCTTTTTTGAACTGCACCAACTGCGGCCCGCGCTTCACCATCACTCGACGCATTCCTTACGACCGTCCGCAGACCTCCATGGCGCGCTTCAAAATGTGCCCCGCCTGCCAGGCCGAATACGACGACCCAGCCAATCGCCGATTTCACGCGCAGCCCAACGCCTGCTGGGACTGCGGCCCGCAACTTGCCCTCGTCACGGCGGAAGGCGATCCGATTCCCGCCGCTGACAACGTCGCCGAAACCATCGCTCGCATCGCCGCCGGCAAAATCCTCGCCATCAAGGGCATCGGCGGCTTCCACCTCGCGGTCGACGCCACCAATGAAGCAGCGGTGATGCGGTTGCGCGAGCGCAAGCGCCGTTTCGGAAAGCCTTTCGCCGTCATGGTCCGCGACCTCGATGCCGCGCGCGCCGTCTGCGCGTTGACCGATGTTGAAGCTGCGCTCCTCAGCACTCCCGCGCGCCCCATCGTTCTCGCACGCCGCAGCCCCGCTGGCGTCGTCGCCGCATCCGTCGCGTCATCTATTGCTCCTGGCATCCCCTGGCTCGGCATCTTTCTTCCTTACGCGCCCTTGCACCATCTCCTGTTCGCCGACGGCAGGCTGCGCGCCCTCGTGATGACGTCCGCAAATCTAAGCGAGGAGCCCATCGCCATCGACGACCATGAGGCGCGCTCCCGTCTCGCCCGCATCGCCGACGCCTTCCTTATCCACGACCGCGAAATCCTTCAGCGCTGCGACGATTCGGTCGCAGCCGTTGTCGATGGCGCTCCACAACTGATCCGTCGCGCGCGCGGATTCGTCCCGCTCGCCGTTCGTTTGCCGCTTGACGCCCCTCCGTTGCTCGCAGTCGGCGGACACTTGAAAAATGTCTTTGCTCTCGCGCACGAACGCTTTGTCTACCAGAGCCAGCATCTCGGCGACCTCGAAAACCTCACCGGCCTCAACTTCTTCCGCGAATCGCTCGATCACCTGATGCGCACCTTTGAGATTGAGCCTCAGGCCGTCGTTCACGATATGCATCCCGGCTATCTTTCTACTGAGTGGGCGAAGGAGTGGGCGCAAAAAAGGGGATTGAGAACCATTGCCGTGCAACATCATCACGCCCATGTTGCCGCATGCATGGCAGAACACGGCATCGTCTCTCAAGCCATCGGCATCTCTCTCGATGGCACTGGTTTCGGTACAGATGGCCGCATCTGGGGCGGGGAAGTGCTCATCGCGCGTCTGGATGGAGAGAATCCCGCAGCCTTCGAGCGCTTTGCGCATCTCGACTACGTGCCCATGCCCGGTGGCGACGCTGCCGTCCGCGAGCCCTGGCGCATGGCTTTTGGCCATCTGCAACACGCGGGCCTCGACACCGAGTCAGCCGAGATGCTCACTCTGCTTGGCGCAGAAGTAAAGAACGTGCGCGTGCTGAGCCGCATGATCGAACGCGGCATCAACGCGCCACAGACTTCCAGTTGCGGAAGGCTCTTCGATGCAGCCGCTGCCGTCGTCATGCGGCGCAGCCGCGTTGACTACGAAGCCCAGGCAGCCATCGAACTTGAAGGCCTGGCTATCTCTGAGCCCTTTGAGACTGGCCCACCTGCCTATGAATTGGAGTTGATCGTCGGCGACTGGCTCTCGCGCGACCCCATCAAAATCTCCGCCGCGTCTCTGTGGCGTCCGCTCCTCAATGACCTGCGCGCCGGCGTTCCTCATTCACGCATTGCAGCGCAATTTCACGCCGCTGTCGCTACGGCTTTCCTACGCGCCGCGGTCCTTGCGCGCACGGCGACCGGCATTGCGCAGGTGGCGCTCTCCGGCGGATGCATGCACAATCGCCGCCTCGCGCACCTTCTGCGCACGGGACTTGAGTCAGAAGGTTTTCAAGTTTTTCAGCACGCCCAGGTCAGTCCAGGCGACGGTGGCCTCAGTTACGGTCAATCTGCTGTCGCCGCCGCCATCCTGCAAAAAAAGAGTTAGCCAAGCCTCTATCCGGAAATCCGGACCAGCTCCTGCGCTTCTTCCTTGGGACCCAGGATCGACATCCGCGGAATGCGTCCGCGCACCATCGCCACTTCATCGCATCGATGCAGACGCGGGCAATTCTGGCAATCCTTGAAGACCTTATCGGGCAGCTCCGATTTGTCTTCAACCGTGCGGAATCCGTACTTGAAGAAGAAGTCGGGAATGCGCGTGAACAGGCACACAGACTGAATCCCGTGCTCTTCGGCCTCTTCGATGAGCGAGCCGAGAATGCGTCCGCCGGCGCCCTGTCCCTTGGCCTCGGGCTTCACCACGATCGAGCGCACCTCGCATAAATGCGGTCCGTAAAAATGCAGTGCGCCGCAGCCGATAAAGACGCCCCCGTCGGACTCGGCAACCGTGAAGTCGCGGATGTTTTCGCAGATCTCGGCAAACGCGCGCTTCAGCAGCGTGCCGTCGCCGGAGAGCGAGTTCACCAGGTCGTAGACATTGGAGGCATCCTGCATCAATGCTTTACGCACCAGCATGAACAGCCTCCACATTGCTCTTCTTCGCCAGCGAGGCAACGCGCTTGGTGGCGAGGTCGAGCGCCGTGCGCACGCGGCCGCGCGCAGTCCCGCCGATCACGTCATGGCAGTCTAGCGTCGCATGGAGCGCGATTGCGGCAAAAAAATCCTCCTGGAACTCGGGACCGAAGGCACGCAACTCCTCAAGGCTCAACCCGTCCAGCTCCACGCCTTTCTCAAGTGCAAAGCGCACCGCGTTGCCCACCTTTTCATGAGCCGTGCGAAACGGAACGCCTTTGTGCACAAGGTAAGTTGCCGCGGCCATGGCATTCAGATAGCCCGCCTGCGCCGCCTCATTCATGCGTTGGCGATTGAATGTGAGCGCCGCGGTAAACCGCGCCACCAGCTTCAGCATCTCCGCGACAAAGCTCACGGCAAATGCCGGCTCCTGCGTCTCCTGCATATCCTTATTGTAGGCCAGAGGCAGCCCTTTCAGCTGCATGGCCACTGCTTGCGCCGCTCCGTTGATGCGGCCCACCTTGGCACGGATCAGCTCCGTGAGGTCGGGATTCTTCTTTTGCGGCATGGCGCTCGAACCCGTTGAAAATGCTTCCGGCAGCGTTACAAATCCGTACTCCGCCGTGGCAAACTGCGTGGTCTCCTCGGCAAAACGGCTCAAATGCAAACCCACAAACGTGAGCGCATGCAGATATTCGAGAATGAAATCGCGATCGCTGGTTGCATCCATCGAGTTCGCCGTTGGCGCCGTGAATCCAAGTTCCTCGGCGGCAATCGCGCGGTCGAGCGCCAGCGTGGCGCCAGCCACGGCTCCCGAGCCAAGCGGGCAATAGTTCATCCGCACCGCGCAATCACGTAGCCGGTCCGCATCCCTCAGCGCCATCTCAACGTACGCCAGCAGCCAGTGCGCCACCAGAACCGGTTCAGCTCGCTGCATATGCGTATAGCTCGGCATGACGTCGTCGCCGGCCTTGCGCGCCTGCTCCAAGAGCGACGCGGCCCACGCCGCGAGCCCTGCAACCACCGCTTCGATTTCAGCTCGCACATAGAGTCGCAAATCGGTCGCGATCTGCTCGTTGCGGCTGCGTCCGGTGTGCAGCTTCAGCCCCAGAGAGCCCACGCGTTCCACCAGCTTCAATTCCACAAAGTGATGAATGTCCTCGGATGTGGCGTGATTGCGCACCTCGGCCTTGCCCGCGTCGGTTGCATGCGCCGCGGCAATCGCGTCCAACGCCGCGCGGAGTTCTGCCCTCTCACCTTCGGTCAATATCCCGGCGGCGCAAAGAGCCGATGCATGCGCCTTGCTGGCGGCAATCTCTTCTTTCAAGAGCCGCCAGTCAAAAACGATCGACCGCTGCCACGCTTCGAAGACCGCATCGAGCGGCTCGCGGAAGCGGCCCGACCACATCTTTGCGGATTGTTGTTCGTTCGACATTAATTCAGGCGTACCTCGGGCGATCCCAAATTTCTATTTCTTGTCAGGGGCGCTGCTTAACAGGGGCATTTCGCTTCCTGTGCTGAGATTGAGGAGGCCGGCCGCGGCGTAAACAAGAAGCTTTTCGCGCGTGTCGGCGATGTCGAGATTGCGCATCGTGAGCTGTCCGATGCGGTCGCGCGGCGAAAATGTAGATTCAGTCTTTTCCATGCTGAGGCGCTCGGGATGAAAGGTGAGGTTCGGCGACTCGGTGTTGAGGATGGAGTAGTCGTTGCCGCGGCGCAGCTCCAGCGTGACTTCGCCGGTGATGGGCTTGGCCACCCAGCGCTGCGCGGATTCACGCAGCATGATGGCCTGCGAGTCGAACCAGCGGCCCTGATAGAGCAAGCGGCCGAGTTTGCGGCCATGGTCACGGTACTGCTCGATGGTGTCCTCGTTATGTATGCCGGTGATGAGGCGCTCGTAGGCGATAAACAGTAAGGCGAGTCCGGGCGCCTCGTAAATGCCGCGGCTCTTGGCCTCGATGATCCTGTTCTCAATCTGGTCTGACATACCGAGCCCATGGCGTCCGCCGATGCGATTGGCTTCGAGTAGAAGTTCGACCGGGTCGTCGAATTGACGGCCGTTGAGCGCAATGGGAAAACCCTCTTCAAAGCGGACTGTGACCTGTTCGCGCTGGATCTCGACATCGTCGCGCCAGAAGGCTGTGCCCATGATGGGAACGACGATCTTGACGGACGTAGAAAGGTGCTCCAGGTCTTTTGCTTCGTGCGTCGCGCCGAGCAAGTTCGAGTCAGTGGAGTAGGCCTTCTCCGCGGACATCTTATACGCAAAACCTGCCCGCTGCATGAACGCGGACATCTCCGCCCTGCCGCCGAGTTCATCGATGAAAGCGGCATCGAGCCAGGGTTTGTAAATCTTGAGGCTCGGATTGACGAGCAGGCCATAACGGTAGAAGCGCTCGATGTCGTTGCCTTTGAACGTGGAACCGTCGCCCCAGATGTGAACCTCGTCCTCTTTCATGGCGGCGACGAGCAGGGTTCCGGTAACGGCGCGGCCGATGGGCGTGGTGTTGAAGTAGGGCACGCCCGCGGTGGTGATGTGGAAGGCGCCGGCCTGGAGCGCGGCGATGCCTTCGCGCACCAGCGGGCCGCGGCAGTCGATGAGGCGCGCTTTTTCAGCGCCATATTCGAGAGCCGCGCGCGGAATTGCGTCGTAGTCGGTCTCGTCGGGTTGGCCGAGGTTGGCCGTATACGCGTAAGGGATAGCGCCCTTCTGCCTCATCCAGTGCAAGGCGGCGGAGGTGTCAAGCCCGCCGGAGAAGGCGATGCCGACTTTCTGGCCGGCGGGCAACGATTCGAGAATTGCAGACATGCTATGGAACCTCAGAGAAATGTCATGACAGTGAACAGTGGACAGTTTGCTGCCACCTTCGTTCGCCGCAGCGTTGGTCATTCAAAAAAATGCTTGTGGAACAGGAAGCGATCGATTAACAACTCGGCTAGTCCCTCAGTCCCTGCCCACTGAAACTCGCTACATTCGCCAGACCGCCGAGCAGCAACAACAGCAGCGCCTTCTGCGCATGCATGCGGTTTTCGGCCTGGTCAAACACAATCGACTGCGGGCTGTCGAGCACCGCATCCGTCACTTCCGCGTTGCGGCGCGCCGGCAGGCAGTGCATGAAGACCGCGCGCGGTGAAGCCTTCTGCATCAGCGCTTCGTTGACCTGGAAGGGCCTGAAGATGGGCGCGCGCTTGGCAGATTCATGCTCGAAGCCCATGCTCACGCACACATCGGTGTAAATGGCGTCCGCGCCCTCGGCTGCGGCCTGCGGGTCCTGCAGCAGCCGCACCTCGCAGCCGTTGGCCTGCGCCATCTCGCGTGCTTGCGTCACAATCTCGATGTCCGGCGAATAGCCGCGCGGCGTGCCGACGGTTACGTTTGCGCCCAGTTGCGCGCCGGCGAGCATCAGCGAGTGGCACACGTTGTTGCCGTCGCCGACATAGGTGAAATTGAGCCCGGCTACCGAGCCGAAATGCTCCTCGAGCGTCATAAAGTCGGCCAGCGCCTGGCAGGGATGCTCGAAATCGGACAGGGCATTGATAACCGGCACGCGCGAATTTGCCGCCATCTCGGTAATCGTGTCGTGTGCGTAGGTGCGCAGAACGATGACGTCGACCCAGCGCTCCACGTTGCGCGCCACGTCGGCAATCGCCTCGCGCTCGCCCAGTGGCGAACTGGTCTGGTCAACGAAGATCGCGTTGCCGCCCATGGTGTTGATGCCGGTCTCAAAGGCAAGCCGCGTGCGCAGGCTGGCTTTCTCAAACATCAGCACCATCTGTTTGGCGTCCAGCGCATGGCGGTACTCGCGCGGATTGCGCTTCACGTCGTGTCCCAGCTTCAGAATCGCGCGCACTTCGGCGCTCGACAAATCGGCAATCGAGCACATGTCCTCGCCCGCCAGCCGTGCCGCCGCGGCAAGAACATCGGCGTCCTTTTCGACCGGCGCCTTCACGGCCCGGGGTTCCATTGTCATTCTGCTAGCCACGTTGGTGTCCTCCTGCGGATGCCGCTGCACCCTGCCCTGTCGCATATTCGCTGAAAATTTCGTCGAGCGCCTTGATCGCGGTATCCACGTGTGCGCGTTCAAGTATGAACGGCGGCAGAAAGCGCAATACCGTATCGCTGGTGCAGTTGATCAGGATGCGGCGCTTGAGCATCTCGGTCACAGTCCGCTTGCCTAACTCTGCTGAATCCAGCTCCGCGGCAACCATGAGCCCCTTGCCTCTGACATCGACAATGGCGTCATGCTTGCCTGCCAGCGCGCGCAACTGCTTCTGGAAGTAGTCGCCCACCTCGGTCGCATTGGCCAGCAGTCCGCTGTTTTCAATCTCATCGATCACGGCGACCGCAACCGCACAGGCCAGCGGTCCACCGCCGAACGTTGTGCCGTGCATGCCGGGGTGGAACGAACGCGCCACATCCTCAGTGCACAGAACCGCTCCCAGGGGAATGCCTCCCGCCAGCGGCTTAGCCAGTGTGGTCACGTCGGGCTGGATTCCGTAATGTTGATAAGCGCACCACTTGCCCGTGCGCCCCATGCCGGCCTGGATCTCATCCACAATCAACAGTGCCCCGGTCGAGCTCGCCAGCGCGCGCGCTTCCGCAAAAAACTCCTGAGTCAGCGGGCGAATTCCGCCTTCGCCCTGGATCGCCTCTACGAGAATCGCGCACACTTCATGCGAGAATTTCGCGCGCAGATCGGCAATGTCGTTCAGCCTCACAAATTCCACGCCTGGCACCACCGGCGCAAAAGGCTCGCGGTACTTCTCCTTGAACGTTGTCGACATGGAGCCGAAGGTGCGCCCATGAAAGCTCTGCTCGAGCGCCAGAAACTTTGTGCCGATGGTCTTGCCTTTGCTGCGCAGCATGCCGGCATGGGCACGCGCCAGCTTCAGGGCGCACTCCCAAGCCTCGGTGCCGGTGTTGGCGAAAAAAGCGCGATCCATCCCCGTACGCTCGGTGAGCCGCAGCGCCAGCTCCGCCTGTCCCTCGTGGAAGTAGAGGTTGGAGGTGTGAATCAGCTTTTTGCTCTGCCGCGCAATCGTCTCCTCGATCACCGGATGACCGTATCCCAGCGCGTTGACGCCGATGCCGCTGAGCAGATCGAGGTACTGATCGCCGTTTTCGTCTGTGATGTAGACGCCTTTGCCGTCCACAAACAAAACCGGGCTGCGGTCGTAGGTCGAAATCAACAGCCGCGCTTCCGCAGCACGTATCTGATCGAGTTTTGTCACGTCCATCTCTCCTCAGGCCACCATCACTTCGGTGCCTTGGGCTACGCGCGAACTGCACAGGTCGGGAAGCGAACCGGCAGCCTCGGCGGGTAAGATTCTTACGCGCTTCACGCCGTTCAAGAGTGCTTCGCGGCACGCTCCCAGCTTGGGCAACATGCCGCCCGTAATCACGGCGCTCTTCGCCATCTCGGCGCTCTGATCGATGCTCAACCATCGCAGTACCGCGCCGTTGGCGTCTTTCACGCCCGGCACATCGGTGAGGAACACAAGCGCATCGGCGCTGCAGGCCACCGCGCATGCAGCTGCCATTTCGTCCGCGTTGATGTTGTAGTACTCGCCGTCAAAGCCCAGCGCCATGGAGCAGATGACGGGCACGCCATTGAGCTGCCAAATGGCCTCAAGCCAGCGCGGATCGCTGGCCGCAATCTCGCCCACAAAGCCAAGATCAGGAGCAGTGCGTTTTTTGCGCGCCCGGAACAGCAATCCGTCCCCACCCGACAAGCCAACCGCCGGCTGTCCAAGCGCACCCAGCGCGGCCACCAGGCTCTTGTTCACACTGCCTGCCAGCACCATCAGCGCTGCGTCGCGCGTCTCCGCATCGGTGATCCGCAGTCCGTTGATGAATTCGCTTTGCTTGCCCAGTGCCTTCAGGGTCCTGGTCAGCTGCACACCGCCGCCGTGCACCACGGCCACCTGGTTGCCGTCGCGCACCAACTCCACGATGGCGCGCGTGCAGCTGCCCAGCAACGCAGGATTCTCAAGGCCGGCCCCGCCTAACTTCACCACGTACTTCATTCCAGCCCCTCCGCCTCGTCCCAGCCATGCATCACGTTCAAGTTCTGCACGGCCTGCGACGATGCGCCCTTTAACAAGTTATCAAGGCAGCTCACGATTACCGCGCGGCGTCCCGAGGCGTCCAGTTGGAAGCCGATGTCCGCATAGCTGGTCCGCACCGAGTTCTGAATCTGCGGAAGACCGTGCTCATAGAGCCGCACCATGGGGCTGCCCGCAAAAAAACTCTTGTAAACCTCGATTACGCTGGCGCGGGTCTGCACTTCTTTGAAGTGCACGTATATCGTTGCCAGAATGCCGCGCGGAATCGGCAACAAGTGCGGCGAAAAAACGATCTCGCTTGCATCGATGCCAATCTGCTCCAGCAACTCGCCGGTATGCCGATGCGTAAACACGCCGTAGGCCGAAAGATTATCCGCGGCATGCATAAAATGTGTTCTTGCCGTCGGCGCCTTGCCCGCGCCGCTCACGCCGCTCTTGGCATCGGCAACAATCCCGTGCTCCAACTCCACCAGACCCGCTTTTACCAGCGGCTTCAGCGGCAAAATCACAGAGGTGGCGTAGCATCCCGGGTTCGCCACCAGGCGAGCGTCTTTTATCTGCCTGCGATGCAACTCCGGCATCCCATAAACAGCCTCTGCTTGCGTCGCCTCCGCCAACTCGGTGCCGTCGTCTTCAAAGGCATACACGGCGCGATTGGCCGCTTCTGTCAGCCTCCACGCTCCGCTCAGATCGATCACCCGGAGACCGCGCTCCAGCGCTTCAGGAACCCATTCGCGCGACTGCTCATGCGGCGTGGCGAGAAAAAGAACCTCGGCCCCGCGGGTCTTCAGCAGTTCCCACGAAAACGGCTCCTGCTTCAGAACGCCGCTCCCCTTGCTGTCTACCAGTTCAGGATGGATCTCACTGAGTGGAACGCCGCCGCGGGCTGCATCCTGGGCATCCACACGCCCCGCAAACACCGGTGGCTTGTTCTTCAGGCGGGGATGATGCAGCAGCAGCCGCGCCAGCTCAGCACCGGCGTACCCCGTCACCCCTATCACTGCTGTCTGCACTGTCTCTTTCATGACTCCAGCATCGTCCTCAATCTTGATTCCACATCGGCCGCGCGCCGCACGTCCGGGCAAATCACAAGAACTGTATCGTCACCGGCGACCGTGCCTATCACCTCCGGCCAGCCCGCATGGTCAAGCGCCGCGGCCACCGGCTGCGCTCCGCCCATCACCGTCCCTAAAACCACCTGGTTCATCGCCTGCCGGGCACGCAGCCCGAAGCTCTCTATCATATCTTCAATCGTTGGCGGCGCGTCATCTTCCGCGGCCGCTGCTGCGCTCGTCGCCCGGTGTCCGTTGGGAAGCGAATAGCCGCTCGGCCCCTTGGAAAGCCGCAGCTCATGAATGTCCCTGGAAAGCGTAGCCTGCGTCACTTCAATGCCGCGCCGCCGCAGCTTTCGTCGCAGTTCGTCCTGGTTGGCCACCAGGGACTTCGCCAGCAATTCTCGTATCACATCCAACCGCTGCGTTTTCATCGCCGCTTCCTCAAGAAAAGTCAAAGGCGCGGTCCGCGTAACGGCAACCGCACCCGTATAAATATACATGAACTCTGCATAAAAATACAAGCCTCGGTAACTTTCCTGGGTCCAAAACCGCATCCTTTAGCCGTTTGCCCCCTTGGTCCCGTTCGGGCTGTTAAACTCTCCACTGGCCCAGCGTTAACGCTTCCGGGTTCGCAAAATGGAATTGGGCCTGCTCCATCAAACCAATGGCAAACATCGCTCCCATCTCCACCGTCAATGACCTCTTTCGCCAAATCGCCGCGGCTGCAAACCCCCGTGCCATCCTCTGGCAGGACGAGTTCGGCCACTGGCTACCCATATCCTCCGATCAGATCTACCAGCGGGTACGCGCACTGGCTGCTGCCTTCCTTCAATGGGGAACCAAAAAAGGCGACCGCATTGCGCTCATCTCTGAAAATCGCTGGGAATGGGCCATTGCCGATTTCGCCGCGCTCGCCATTGGCGCCGCGGATGTGCCCATTTATCCCACATTGACCGGCGAGCAGATCGCGGTCCTCCTCAATGACGCGGGCTGCCGCATCGCCGTCGTCTCCACGCGCCGGCAATTTGACAAGCTCAACTCCGTCCGCTCTCTCACCCAGCTCGACTGCATCGTCATCATGGATGCGCCCGCTCCCGAAGGCGCCATCGCCTTCAGCTCGCTGATGGCCGGCGCCGATGAACGCGGCTCCGAACGCGATCCCGTCTTTGACGCCCTGGTCGCCTCCGTCGAGCCCAAGGATCTTGCCACCCTCATTTACACCTCTGGCACCACCGGCGAGCCCAAGGGCGTGGCTCTTACCCACGGCAACATTGGCGCCAATCAGTCCTACGCGGCTGTCGATTTCAACTTCGGCCCGACGGACGCCTGCATCTCCTTTTTGCCGCTCTCTCACGTCACTGCCCGCGCGCTGGACTACGTCATGTTCTACTCCGGCGCGCAGGTTGCCTACTGCTCTCAGTTCGACAAGCTGCCCCAGGCCATGTCCGAAGTGAGGCCCACGGTCATCGTCGGCGTGCCCCGTGTCTATGAAAAAATCCGCCAGGCCGTCGAGCAGCGGGCTGCGGCATCGCCTGTAAAGAAGCGCCTGCTGGGATGGGCCCTTGCGCTTGGCGCCGGTCATGGCGACACCGTCTATGACGGCCGCAAGCCCTCGTCGCCCTTCTGGAAGCTCGCGTCAAAACTCGTCTATTCCAAGGTCCGCGCGGCCTTCGGCGGCCGTGTCCGCATCTTCGTCTCCGGCGGCGCGCCTCTGGGCATCGACACCGCGCGCTGGTTTGCCTCCGTCGGAATTGCCCTCTGGGAGGGCTACGGCCTCACGGAAACCTCGCCGGTGCTCGCCTTGAATACGCCGCTACGCCATCGCATGGGCTCAGCCGGCTATCCGCTGTCGAACGTGGAGCTGAAACTGGCCGAAGACGGCGAACTGCTGGTGCGGGGCCCTTCTGTTTTTGCAGGCTACTGGCAAAAACCCCAGGCCAATGCCGAGTGTCTCGACGCGGATGGCTGGTTCAAGTCCGGCGACATCGCCCACTTTGACGCAGACGGATTTCTCTTCATCACCGACCGAAAAAAAGAGTTGCTCAAGACCTCGGGAGGGAAGCTGGTGGCGCCGCAGCCGATCGAAAACAAGCTCAAGAACAGCGTGTTTGTGGCCCAGGCGGCGCTGGTAGGCGACAGGCACAAGTTCATCTCCGCGCTTATCTCTCCCAACTTCCTGGCTCTTGAAGAGTGGTCCCGCCATCACGGCATTGACGCACAATCCCGCGACGCCCTGGTCACTGACAGTCGAGTCATCGCCCTCTATGGTGACATCGTCCGCCAGGTCAACGGCACGCTGGCCAACTTTGAAACCCTCAAGCGTTTTCGGGTGGTGGCGGAAGAGTGGACGCAGGAGTCGGGTGAGCTGACCCCATCCATGAAGCTGAAACGGCGCGTCCTCACGGAGCGATACGCGGAGGTGATTGCTTCGCTTTATGAGGACGAAGCAACCGCACGAGGCGAATAGGCGAGCCGATCCGTCCGAGGTCTTTGCCGAACAGCAGGCCTCTGCGTCCCAGCTCTTGGAGGCCCCGGAAAAACGGCGCACCCCAGGCTCCGACCGCGAGCAGACTGCCGAACAGGATGACCGCGTCAATGCTGACGCGGCCCTCGCGGTTCCAGTAGGCGTCCGGCTCCAGGTTTAGCCATAACGCAAACTCGTCCAGCGTGAGCGCGGCGCCCACTCCGTAGCTGACCGCCATCAACCGGCTGAAGAAGATTGAAATCGGCGTGTGCGAGTGTCCCAGGTCCATCAGCCACCCGTAGCCCACCAGCAGCAGGATCAGAATTCCCCAGACCAGGTGGTGAATGTGCATGCCACGCACCACCACCCACTGGAAGTGGCCTTCGTGGTTGACGATGCGGTGCACCAGTACCCGCACGCCGACAAACGTAATCAAGAAGGCGAAGGAGGCAATGAACATGCGGCGGCGAGGCCGGTCCGGAATCGTCGTGCGGATAAGAAATCCCAGGCGGGTGAGTTGCAGCAGCACCAACAGAACAACGACAACGAGACTGGCAAAACCCAATAACAGCAGTGCTCCAATTCCGGGCATACCCTTATTGAATCATCCCGCCGCCACCCGGTAGAAAAAACTCGTTCGAAGCACAAGGCTCGGCCAGCTCAAGCGCGCATCGTGAAGGCTGACAGCTGGAAACCGGAGGTTGAAGGCGGTGAGCGCTGTCACGATTTCGCTTTACAACGCTGGAGTACACTGTCTATGGCGTCGAAACCGGCCATCCCCAGCCCTTTTCGTCGCCCGGTTCACTTGAAAATATTTCCAGCCCGGCCTCACGCCGAGCGAATTTTTTACGAGGAGACTTTGCGATGCGCGTTGCTTTGTTGACGGGCGGCGGTGACTGTCCTGGATTGAATGCCGTCATTTATGCCGCGGTGAGAAAAGGCATCAACCACTATGGTGACGAGTTCATCGGCTTCCTCAATGGATGGCGCGGTGTGCTCGATAACAACTTCATCCCGCTTACCCTCGAAAGCATCGATGGTATTCAGTTGAAGGGCGGCACCATCCTGCACTCCTCGCGCACCAACGTCAAAAAAATCCCCGGCGGCATTGAGAAGGTGCAGGCAGTTCTCAAGCTCAACAAGATTGACGCCCTCATCGCCCTCGGCGGCGACGACACGCAGTCGGTCACCCTCTTTCTCAGCGAAAACGGCGTGCCCTCGGTCGGCGTTCCCAAGACCATTGACAACGATATCAACGGCACCGACACCACCTTCGGCTATGACACCGCCGTCTCCATCGCCACCGAAGCGGTCGACCGCATCCACACCACCGCCGACTCGCACAATCGCGTGATCGTCGTTGAGGTGATGGGCCGCGATGCCGGCTGGATCGCCTATGCCGCAGGCGTTGCCGGCGGCGCTCACGTCATTCTCGTCCCCGAAAAAGAGATCGACATCGACCACGTCTGCGCACTGCTCAAGTACAACTACGCTCACGGCAAGCACTACGGCATCGTCGTCGTCGCCGAAGGCTGCCACCTGCCTGAAGTCGGCCAGGTCATCGGCTCCGCGCAGGTTGACTCGTTCGGCCACGCCCGCCTCTCGGGCATCGGCGAGGCCCTGGCCGACCTTATCGAGAAAAAGACCGGCTTCGAAACCCGCTCCGTCAATCTGGGGCATACCCAGCGCGGCGGTGTGCCCACCGCCTACGACCGCGTCCTCGGCCAGCGCTACGGACTCCACGCCATCGACATGGTCCACGACAAGAAGTGGGGCCGCATCGCCGTCCTTCACGGCACCGACATCACTGACATCACCATCAAGGAAGCCATCGCCCACAACCGCCGCCTCGATCAGCGCTTCTTTGACGTCATCGCCGACCTCGAAGCCAAGGTTTAGAAGAAAAACCTGGGCAAACTCACCCAAGAGCCATCCTCATCCGGGATGGCTCTTCACCTTCGCTATAGTTGCTTTGTGGTCTACCGCCGCTACCGTCCGGACGATTTCGCCCAGCTCTATTCGATCGAGCTGGCCTGCTTTCAGCCGCCCTTCCGCTTTGCGCGCAGTTACATGCGCCAACTCGTCGAAAGTCCGGACTCAGCCACCTGGATCGCCGAAGAACAACGGCAGATGACTGGCTTTGCCATCGTCGTCTGGATACTCGACCCTGTGGAGACCATCGCCTACATCCAGACCATCGAAGTCGATCCCGCCCAACGCAAGCGCGGCGTCGCGACGAGGCTGCTGCGGCAACTTGAAACTTCGGCCCGCGACGTCCGCGCCCAGGTGATCTGGCTGCACGTGTCCGAAAGCAACGACTCCGCCATCCGGCTCTACGAGGCACACGGATATCTACCCCAGGGCAGAGAAGAGGATTACTACGCTCCTGGCATCCATGCCCTGCGGTTCTTCAAATCCCTCTCCCAATCCCGCAAATAGCCCTTGCACCCCCCAAAAAAGCGGGTTTCACGTAAAATAAGGGTGAACCCCCCATGTCCTTAAGCAATCCGAATCTGCCCAAGTCGATTCTTGCCCTGCGCGCCTACACTCGCCAGATGTTCCTCCACGACCTGCTCGCCGGAGTCACGGTGGGTCTTGTCGCTCTGCCGCTTGCGATGGCCTTCGGCATTGCCTCCGGAGTCACGCCGCAGGCCGGCCTCTATACGGCCGTGGTCGCCGGGTTCCTCATCTCCGCCCTCGGCGGCTCGCGCACCCAGATCGGTGGGCCCACCGGTGCCTTTGTCGTCATCATTGCCGGCATCGTCGCCCGCCTCGGCATGCCCGGCCTTGCCATGGTCACCGTCATGGCCGGAATCATTCTCCTCATCATGGGATTCACTGGCCTCGGCGCCGCCGTCCGCTTCATTCCCCGCATGGTGGTCATCGGTTTCACCAACGGGATCGCCGTGCTGATCGCCTCCACCCAGATCAAGGACTTCTTCGGGCTCCGCACCCCCGCCGTTCCGAGCGAGTTTCTTCCCCGCATCCAGCTTCTTTCCTCTCACTGGGCCAGCTTCAATCCATCCGCGCTCGGGCTTGGTCTCGGCACGCTGGCCATTCTGCTGGTGCTGCCTCGCCTCACGCGACGCGTGCCCGCCTCCATCGTTGCCGTGCTCTTCTGTACTGCCGTCAGCGTCTTCTTTCACCTTCCCGTCGAAACCATCGGCACCCGCTTCGGCGGCATTCCCCGCGGCCTGCCTCCATTCGCCATCCCCGACTTTCACGCCGAACACATTCTGCCCCTCATCCCCGCCGCCTTCACCGTGGCCATGCTGGCCGCGCTTGAAAGCATGCTTTCGGCCGTCGTTGCCGACGGCATGACCGGCGATCGCCACAACTCCAACGTCGAACTGGTCGCCCAGGGATTCGCCAACATCATCTCGCCGCTGTTCGGTGGAATCCCGGCCACGGGGGCAATCGCCCGCACCGCCACCAACATCCGCGCCGGAGCCCGCTCGCCTGTTTCGGGAATGATCCACGCCCTCACGCTGCTCGCCATTCTCTTCGCTGCCGCGCCTCTCGCGTCCTATATTCCCCTCACCACGCTCGCCGCCGTGCTTTTCGTCGTGGCCTACAACATGGGCGAGTGGAACGAGATCGGCGCCATCCTGCAAATGGACTTCGCCGCCATCTCCGTCTGGCTGGTCACCTTTGGGCTCACCGTCTTTGCCGACCTCACCGTCGCTGTCGCCGTAGGCCTCACCCTCGCTGCGTTGCTCTACATCTATCGCGTCGCCGACACCACCACCGTCTCGCCCGTCACGGACGAGTACATCCGCGACGGCTTGCCTCACGTCCTCCAGGGCCGCATCGTCCCGCCCTACGTCTCGCTGCTGCGCATCCACGGGCCATTTCTCTTCGGCACCACGGAAAAGCTGGTCGAAGCCACCGTCAACCTCGACGCCTTCGAGCCCATCGTCATCCTGCGTCTGCGCAACATGACCGCCATCGACGCCACCGGCATCCACGCCATCGAGACCTTCGCCAGGCGCCTGCATGATTCAGGCCGCTCCCTGATCCTCTGCGGCGCTATGGAGCAGCCGTCCAAACTCCTCACCGCTCCCCGCTTTCTTGACCGCGTTGGCCGCGAAAACATCATGCCCAACGTCCAGGCCGCCTTGGATCGCGCCGGCGAAGTTAACGGCGCGCTCCCCGCTCCAGTGGCGGAAGCCTCGTAATCTTCCTGCGGACTCCACGCGTCTCGAACCGCACCATCTCACCCCAGCCGCTGCGGCACCTTGCGGAAGACCTTCGCGTAAATCTCGAACGCCAGCTCGACGCTCTCGTTGATTGCCGTTTCGGTCGGCGTCACGCGCACGTTCACCTGCTTCTCGCGTGCCAGCCGGATGCCGGCAATCAGGCACGCGCCCAGGTACACCATCCCCCGGTTGATGCGCGGCATTGCTGAGTCAGGGTCGAACATCACCGCGCCCCGGTGCGATTCTGGTGCGCCACCAGGTGGTCCGGCCTGCCCAGAAAGATCTCCGACGGAAGATAGCGACGCGCCTCGCCGCAAAGCGGGCACTCCATCGCAAATGACTGAAAAGGGAACTCGCTCTTGCCCGCCGGAACGTCCCGCCGGCAGCGCTTGCAGGTAACCACAAAGATCTTGCGTGTTGTCACTCCCGGGAACATGCAACCACTATAGGCGAACAAAGAGCGAAAGTACAGGATGAGTTTTCCACCAGGGCCATCCTGCAAAACAAAATGGCCCAGGTCTCGTTTGAGGTCTGGGCCATCTCTGAAGAAGATGTTTCTGCCTCACTGACCCGCATCCGTCTTGGTAATAAACGCTGCCACGCGGTCATGCAGTTGCTTCAGGCTCTCGTCTCGCACATAAACCATGTGCCCTGACTCGTACCAGTCGTACTCGATGTTGCCGGCCAGCGACTTCGGAATCGGCAGGTGCTTCTCCTCGTACTGCGCGGCAAAAAACGGCGTCGCCAGATCGTAGTACCCGCCGTTCACCATCACCTTCAGCCGCGGATTGGTCTTCATGGCCTCGGCCAGGTCCGGCGCCACGTTCACGCTCTCGAAATTGTCTCGGTGCTTGAAGTCCCACTCCGTGGTTCCGAACAGCGCCGTAGGAAGGTACGTCTGGCCCTCGCCATATTTCAGATCCTTGCGCACGTAGTCGTTGAACAGCGACACATACGCCGACGAAATCGACGCGCTTTGCGGATCGTAGTCCGCCTGTTCGCTCAGAGGATCGATTGTGGGGCCTGAAAACCGCGTGTCCAGCCGTCCCGTCGTCAGGTCGTTGTCGTCTTGCAGCGTCTTCTCGAACTCCAGCCCGCTCACCCGCAAATCGGCCTTCAGCAGATAGGCCACGGGCAACCCCGTATAGGCGTGCAGCTTTTCGGCCACCGCCTGCTTCTCTTCCGCGCCGATGTCGGTGCCCAGCGCCAGCGCGTGCGCATAAGGCCCGCTGGTGAAATCCTCAACTTCTTTCAGAAACGGCTCCAACGCGGCAGGCTGCGTGGGCAGCTTCTTGTGGTACCAGGCCGTCGCCGCATACGTGGGCAGCGCCAGCACGTAGGGCAGGTCCACGCCTGGGTTGCCCGTCGGCGTATCGATGTCTGTGGTGAAGTTGAAAATCTGCGAAAGCAGGATCACGCCGTTCAGGTCGATGTTCTGCTTGTTTTGCAGAAGATCGGCCAGCACTGCCGAGCGGGTCGTCCCATAGCTCTCGCCAAAGATGAACTTGGGTGAGTTCCAGCGGTTGTACTTGGTGATGAACCGCGCAATGAAGCGCGCAAACGCATTGGCGTCCTCATCGATGCCCCAGAAAGCCTTCTCGGGACCCTTGCCGTTCAACCGCCCAAACCCCGTACCCGGCATGTCAATAAAAACCAGGTCGCTCACGTCCAGCAGGGAACTGGCGTTGTCCACCATCTTGTAGGGCGCCGCCGGCATGTGCGTGTCGGTGTTGGTGACCACGTGCTTTGGGCCCAGCGAACCCATGTGCAGCCATACCGTCGAGCTGCCCGGCCCGCCGTTATAGAAGAACGTGATCGGCCGCTCCTCGGCCTTTGCGTCCTTCTTGAAGTAGGCCACGTAGAACATCCGCGCCGTGGGTTCGGCGTCCTTTCGATTCTTCGGTGCATTCAACGCCAGTTGGCTGCCCGCCTGCGGCTTTCCATCCATTCCCAGTTGCGCATCCTCAAGGTCGGTTGCGCCCACCGTCAGCGTACCGGCAATCGCGGTGTAGGCAACGTGCTGCCCGCCCGCGGTCAACTCGCCCTGCGTCGTCGCGTCCGGCGGCAAAGGTGCGTCGGCGGCCTTGTCCGAGCACTTGTCTGCGCATTTGTCTGCTGCTTCAGTCTTGTCTGCTGTTGAATCGTCCGCCGCGCGAACCAGGGCAGGAAATGCCAGCATGGCCACGGCAAATGCCGCGGCAACCAAGCGATAATTCGTTTGCATGTGTGTCTCCAGAAAGGAATTCCGGTCAGGAGTCAGTATAGAACTCTGGAGTCCTGGGTTCCTGTCTCCAATCCCCGGACAACCAAAAACTGGAAACTGGAAGATCCCCTAGTTCCCGCTTTTTTCAAACGGCTGCTTCACCGTGATCCGTGGACGGTTTTCGACCTGGAGATGCTTTGAGACGGCCTCGACCTCGCGGAACACCCGCAGCAGATTGCCGCCCAGAATTTTTCTGCAATCCTCGGCGGAGTAGCCTCGCTCCATCAGCGCCGCCGTAATCTTCGGCAAATCCGCAGCCGAATCCATTCCCTGCGGCAACTGTCCGTCGATCCCATCGAAATCCGATCCCAGACCCACATGATCGATTCCCGCCACCTTGGCAATGTGATCGATCTGGTCAATCAGCTCTGAAAACGGCGGCCGCGGAATCCTGTCGGCATACATCCGCTTCACCTTGTCGATCTCCGCCTCGCTTGCTTCTTTTCCCTCGGTATCCGCCTTGTCTTTCAGCGCCTGCACCACCGCCTTCACCTCCGGCTCCATCGCCTTCTGCGCATTCCGGTACTCCTGCGACACAAAGCCCGAGTAGAAGTTCACCTGCACCACGCCACCCTTTGACTCCGGCCCGCCCGAGTTCGCAATTGCCCGCAGCATGTCGTCCGTCATATTCCGCGGCGCATCGCACAGCACCCGCGCTCCGGAGTGCGACGCGATCACCGGCGCCCGCGTGATGATCAGTGTCCGGTAAAAGGTCTTGTCCGAGACATGGGAGACATCCACCATCATGCCCAGGCGGTTCATCTCAAACACCACGTCCTTGCCGAACTCGCTCAGCCCTTCCCTGGTATGCGCCACCGTTTTGTCGTCCGCATCGCCGGAACTGTCGGCCCAGCCGTTGGAGTTTGCCCAGGTCAGCGTCATGTAGCGCACGCCCAGCGCATAGAACTGCCGCAGCAGCCCGAGCGAGTTCTCGATCGAGTGCCCGCCTTCGATGCCCATCAACACAGCCAGCTTGTGCCCGCGGTGCGCGTACTCAATCCCCGCCGGGGTCGTCACGAGCTCCATTTCTTTGGGGTGCCGGGCCACCTGCTGCTTGACTGCGTCAATTAGCTCCAGCGTTCGCCGTGCCTCATGCCCCTTGTTCGCCTCCGGTTCAACCCATATGGAGAAAAACTCCGCTCCCAGGTTGCCCTTTTTTGCGGTCGCCAGGTTCAGTTCTCCGCCGTTCAGCGGGTCGCCCATGTCGAAGTGTTCATCGAGAAACCGCTGCGGCGTATCGGCGTGCGTATCCACCACAATCGCCGAGGCGTGCACGGTCGCGGCCCTCTGAGCCACGGTTCTGGCCGCCGCCGCGCTTGTGCTCTGGTTTGTCATCGTCTTTGCAAGCCTCGCCGCCGGTTTTGAGCTCGCCTGTGCGGCTGCAATCGAGGCTGCTCCCGCCGCCGGAATCAGCACAGCCTCAAACAGCACTACTGCGGCCCTCAAAATTACTGTCTTTTGTCCATGTCCGCGCATAAGTCTGCCTGTGAGTCTATACCGGTTACCCACCCGGCTGTCCCCACCGCACCCCACCTCGTGACCCCGCCCTTTTGCTATACTTGTAAGGTTCACCTCGTGCGGAGGTGGCGAAATTGGCAGACGCACTAGCTTGAGGTGCTAGCGCCCAAAAGGCATAGGGGTTCAAGTCCCCTCCTCCGCACCAATCAGGCGCTCGTTTCGCCGCCAGATTCTTCGAATTCAAGCCTGCTCGGCCTCCGTTCACCTCAACTCGGGCTCGCCAGGCAGACACGGAAAGCAGTCACCGCATGCATATTCTCTTCTACGTCATCGTCGTTCTCCACCTGATCGTGTGCTTCTTTCTGATCGGTGTCGTCCTCATTCAGCAAGGCCGCTCTGCGGACCTCGCCGGCGCCTTTGGCGGTCAGGGTTCGCAGACCGCCTTCGGGCCCCGCGCAGCCGCCAACGTCCTCACCCGGCTCACGACCTGGTCGGCTATCATCTTCATGTGCACTTCCATCGGCCTCGTCGTCCTCTACAATCGCGCCAGCAACGTGCATTCGGTCCTGCAGAGCACAACGCCTGCCCCCATCAGCACCCCAGCCAAGTGAGGCACGTCTAAGGTTTACTTGCCCCTTGAGGCGCAACCTGATTTTTAGCTTGATCGAGGACAGTCCGCCATGCCCCTCTCCGGAGAAGCCATCCGCCTCATGAACTACATTGACGATGTCGCCGTCACCCTGCGCCGCGTCCTCGCCACCATCCCCACCCTCACCGCCGACGAGCGCGCCCGCGTCGCCGAGCACCTGGTCCAGGCACGTCCCAACGCCGCTGACGTAACTGAAGCTCTCTCCGCCAAGTAGCCCCTGGCGCAAGGCGTGCCTTGGTGGGTCACGGCAGGCCTCAGGTCGATGACCGCGTGATTTCGTAAGTCGCGATGCGGTGTCTTGCCGTCCGGCGCCTGAAAATCAAGACACTTGAGCGCCCAACATTGTTACGGAGACTGGCGCTCAGGAACCCATAAGTCCATAGGGAACCGCTATAGCTTCTGCGATTTGAGAGATCCCCGTCCCTGAAGGTCCGCCCACCCCTGCAAAAATGAATGTCCGCGGCGGTAAAATCGCCGCGGACAATTCAATTGTAAGGGGAATTGGCCATCCTTCAGGCGGTCTGTTGGCTCACGATCCGCAGCGTTCCCGGTCGCGTTGTAAAAGCGCTGGCCTCCTCCGGACTGGTCAGGATCGTCGTCTGCTCATTGGCAAGAAGAATCAGAAATTCCTGCACCGTTACCGGACGCCCGTAGAGCCACCCCTGCCCGTAGATCTTCTGTTGGCCGGGATTGAAGTAGTCCGCCTGGCGATAGGTCTCCACGCCTTCCACCACCACTTCCAGGTTCAACGATTGGGCCATGCCAAGAATCTGCGGAAGAATAGCCGCGCCCGCTGAATCGGTGCCGATCACTCCCGTGAAGGCCTTGTCGATCTTGATGGTGTCGGCAAACAAATACAAGAGCTTGTCCAGGTTGGAATACCCGGTTCCAAAGTCGTCGATATGAATGCTGTGGCCCAGCTTGCGCAGAGTGCGAATCGTATCCATGGCCGCCACGCTATCGCCGGCCGACCGCTCCGTCAGCTCGATCACGAGGTTCTGCGGCTTCACCCTCGCCTGCTTCAGCGATGCTTCGAGCATCGGTACAAACTCCGGATCAACCAGGTCGGCAGCCGCCACATTGATGCTGACGCGAAAGCCAGGCCGCTCACGCAGCGTGTCGCCAAAGTCGTGCAGTGTGCGCCGCAGAACGGTCTTGGTAATCGCCCCCACAAATCCGAACTCCTCGGCGATCTTCACAAACACATCCGGCGCCACTTCGTTTCCTTCTTCATCCTTCCAGCGCGCCAGCGCCTCTGCCCCCACAATCTGCCGCGTCTCGAGATCGACGATCGGCTGATACGCAACCGTCAGTTCATCGCCTTCCGCCGCCCGCCGAAGCTGTTGCTTCAGCTCCCGGTTTTGCTCTAACCGAAACGAGAAGGCAATCCCCATCAGGATGCCCGCCAATGCTCCTATATAGGCGCTGGTTGAAAGCATGCTGCCTTCGCCCCCCAGCGCCGCTCCAATGGTTGTATACGCGGTGGCGCAGTTCAGGCCCTGCGCCGTGCAACGCGTCGCATACAGGGTGTTCCCTATCCGTCCCTGGCCTTCGGTGATCCTGCCGATCTTCTTCAGGCCCGTGCCGAAGCTCACCTTGGCCGCCGCGTCTCTCATCGTCGCGGTCACATGCATCGGGATCGGCGATGGATCCGTCGGCATCTGGGTGTCAAACAGGACATAGCCCCCGTCCCGCTCGAGCATCTTCCTGTCCGGGCCGCCATCCCTTTGCGCTTTCCCGGTGCCGAATGCCACCGAACCGTCTTTCAGCCGCACTTGAGGCTCCAGCAATGCGGCCGAGGCAGCCTGGCCCCCGGTGGCCGTGCACGCTACTTTACCCCCCGCAAGCCGCCCCGCGTCTTTCACGAGCGGCGACTGAAACACCAGGCCCCGCAAGTACGCGATCTCATCCTCCGAGCAGGGCTCGTACGGCGATTGCTTCAGAATTGTCAGAATTTTCTGTGCGTCGGAAACTGAGGCGTCCGCCTCCACTGCCGCCTGCCTTGAGTAGGACTCAAGCCAGACCCTGGCCTCAAACATCACCAGCCCGCAGCCGATGACCGTGCCTGAAACCAGGCCCAACACCGCGATTGCGATGGCGGCCACCCAACCGATTTGTACGCGCTGCCCAAGAAGACGCATGGAATCATGGTCGAGAATCTCTTTTGGGCCCACTTACTTGAAATTCCCGCATTGATCCTCTCTCCTCACACATTTATCGGGTTTTCAGGCAAGCATCAATACCCCTTTTAGGTAACCTCAACCAGCCATAGGCTGAGTCATGCGGCATGGGTAGACCGCCCGCAACCCCTACAATAAAGAGGCCCATGCCCACCATTGCCATCATCGGAGCAGGCCCGCTTGGCCGCTGGCTCGCGCTCGAAGCAGCGCGCGCCGGCTTCACCGTTCTCCTCGAAGACGTGATGCCGCGCAACCTCCACCACGCAGAGGAACTCATTCGCCTTGAGATCAACCTCTCTTTGCTGCCCGCGGTCCGCTTCGTCTCCACCATCGAAGACGCAGTCCGCCACGCCGACCTGGTCATCGACTGCGTTCCCGACGAGCTCGAATCCAAGCTCGAAATCCTCTGGCTTCTCGACCGCATGGCCCCGCCTCACACCGTCTTCGCCACGCCGACCACCCGGCTCTCCATCGAAGACCTGGCCAACTGCACCTACCGTCCCGAAAAGTGCATTGCCATCGTTGCCGAAGCCCGCGCCCTTTGCGCTGCCGGCACTCGCCAGGTGCTGCTCCGCACTACGCACAGAACCGCTCCTGAAACCGTCGCGCTGGTGGGCGAGTTTTGGCGGCGCCTGAATTTTCAGCCAACCTTCGAGCGGGAATCGGAAGAGCAGGGAACAGGCAGCAGGGAATAGGACCTGGTTCCTCAGTCCCTGCTTCCCAGCACTCTTTCGTAGTACTTCACATACTGGGGCACCACGAGTGAAGCGCAGAATCGCTTCTGTGCCGTCTTCCGTCCCGCCTCCCGCATCCCCTCCAGCCTTGCCCGGTCTCTCAGCAAGCTCAAAGCGCCCTCGGCCATTCCTTCCACGTCGCCCACCTTGAAGAGCAGGCCTGTTTCGCCGTCGTCAATCAGTTCAGGAACCCCGCCCACGCGCGTCGCGATCGACGGCACCTTGCACGCCATCGCCTCCAGCGCCGCAAGACCGAACGACTCCAACTCGCTCGGCATCAGCATCAGATCGGCCAGCGGCAGCAGCTCGTTCACCCGCTCCTGCTTGCCCATGAACAGAACCCGGGCGTGAATGCCCAGGTCGTGCGCCAGCCACTCCGCCGCCGACCGCTCCGGCCCATCGCCAATCAGCACCAGCCGCGCCGGAAGCTCCCTCGCCACCCGCGCAAAAACTTTCACCACGTCCGTAACCCGCTTCACCGGCCTGAAGTTCGACAGGTGCATCAAGATCGCCTCATCCTCGCATGCCAGTCGGCTGCGCGCCGCTGCCCTCACGGCTTCTTCCTTGTACGGCGTGTACACATCGCAGTTCACAAAGTTCGTAATCACTTCGATTTCGCCCGTCACACCAAAGCTTTCAATCGTCTTCTCCTTCAAATAGTTTGAAATGGCCGTCACGCCGTCGCTCTCCTGAATGGAGAATCGCGTAATGGGCAGGTAGCTGCGGTCCAGGCCCACCAGCGTAATGTCGGTGCCGTGCAGCGTGGTCACAAACGGCAGCCGGTGCCCCTTGCTGGCCAGCATCTGGCGCGCCAGCAGCGCGCTCACTGAGTGCGGAATCGCATAGTGCACGTGCAGCAGATCAAGCTCGTTGAACTCCGCCACCTCCGCCATCCGCGAAGCCAGCGCCAGGTCATAAGGCGGGAACTCGAACAGCGGATAGTTCGATACCGGAACCTCGTGGTAATAGATCCCCTCGTCCCGCCCGGTCAGCCGGAACGGCTGCGAATACGAGATAAAGTGCACCTGGTGGCCCAGAGCCGCCAGTTCAATGCCCAGCTCCGTCGCCACCACGCCCGATCCGCCGTAGGTGGGGTAACACGTGATCCCAATTCGCATAGACCCTTCTTGAAAAACCAGTCATTTCTTGTGTTTTGCCGCCCTGTTAAACGACGCACGTTCAACTAGGCGCGCCGCAGCCCATCAAAATTCACCAGCTCAATCCCATCAAACTCCTTCACCGCCAGCAGAGCCTCGCGTTCCACATCCCTTGACGCCCGCAGCCGCGTTCTCACCTTGGCAAGGTCCGCATCGTTGTATCCAGGATGCGTCACCAGCTCCCAGGTCCCCTGGGGCAGATTCCCGAGCAGAGATCGCATGGTCGCCGCATTCAGAACCCCCGTTCCCACCACGGCAATCGTCCCATCCGTGGTCAGAAAACCCTCTTCAGCGATGATCCGCCGGCAAGTCGACGCCAGCCTGCGCAGTGCGGCCACCTCGGCAACCCGCGCCCACGACGCCCCAGCGGTCGCCCGTATGGCCCACGCCGGTTCAAATGGATTGCGCACCGCCCCAATCCCCGCCTTGTGCGCCGCGCGCAGCACGGCCCTAAGCACCGCCGGAAACATATGCGTGTGTTTGTGCGTATCGATATGCGTCAGCCGCATGCCGCGCTCCTGCAGCCGGGCAATCTGCGCCGCCGCCTCAACCTCAATCTCTGCCGCGCTGATCCGCCCCGCCGCGAGCCGCGCCCAAAATCCGCTCAGTGAGCTGCTGAAGCTTCCCGTGTTCCTATTCACCAGCGTAGGAATCTCATTCTTCGGCGAAGTCGGGTTTCCATCGACGAGGACCACATGGCAGCCCACGCCGAGCCCCTGAACTCCGCGCGCCGTCTCAATCGCCTGATCCGTAGCCCCGGCTCGGGCCATCAGCGTTGCGCTGGTCAGCACGCCCGCCTCATGCAACTCCAGCACGGCCCGGTTCACGCCCAGGGTCAACCCAAAATCGTCCGCATTCACAATAAGACGGCTCACCGGCTGAGTCTATCAATATGGGCCCATGCCGCGAAGATCCCATGCCGCGAAGGGCCATTGCCAAGAGTGGCGAACGACTGAATCCGGCTGCCGACCCATTTCCATCATCTCCGCTGCTATCATTGAAATCATCCCCTGTGGCCGGCCGGCCATCTGTGGGCGGTTAGCTCAGTTGGTTAGAGCGCCTGCCTTACAAGCAGGAAGTCGGGGGTTCGAGTCCCTCACTGCCCACCATGAACCTGTTTTATGCCGTCCTAGACCGTCCGGTATCCTCTCGGAATACCCAATAAAATCAATATTACTAGGTCCAATACCGTCTTACGCGGTAGTATGGAAGCCAAGGATTTTTGGTGCTATTTCTGGGGTACTCGCTACTTTTGTTTGGTGGTATTTACGGAAAAAGCCCCTCATCCCCAATATCCATGCCGGTTTTCACTCTTTTGCGCTCTGGTGGTATTCCACCGTGGGTTCGATTGACGGCCCGGACTCGAACTCCCGTTGGCCTCTTTTTTCGGCGATGGATTCGCAGACGACCAAACAGCGGAG
>Ga0181520_10000694_pt1 | contig 72516 bp, 51 predicted proteins | sample PEATcosm2014_Bin_29_FD_132451 | JGI IMG/M metagenome (GOLD analysis project Ga0181520, IMG submission 132451) | Peatland microbial communities from MTU Mesocosm Facility, Houghton, MI, USA - PEATcosm2014_Bin02_30_metaG | ecosystem: Environmental > Terrestrial > Soil > Wetlands > Peat | place... | reverse complement strand
TGGCTGCCTTCTGGTCGCCACTAAAGTGCCGTCGTTTGATAGTCATGGGGGAATCCTCCTCGTTCAGGAATCATATACAACCCGAACGAACGGGGATTTCCATTTCCGACTGGTTCAAAACACACCCGGTACGGTTTGGGGAGTTCTTTGAAACTGGACTCGGTAGAGAAGTAATCGAGTCCCATCTGTGCAGGATCAACATCGGCCGGCGTCGCCTCCGTCTTGCTCAGTGTGAACATCTCAGTACCGGCCGGAAAAGCTGCCAGGACCATATCAATGCCGGTGTTGTGTTTCAGGAAGACGATGATGTCTTGGGCACTGTGGGCCATTCCTGTGAGTGTCAGGAACTGATGGGAAAGGGGATCAAGAGCGACGTCGGCGAGGAAGGCCGCCACCGTGTTTGGGTCGGGCGTTGTGCCGTGAAGGACCGAGAGATATGCAGCAGCCATTCTTGTGAGGATTGGCCGAAACTGGAAGAACCTCGGTTCCTCCGGCAGGTCCGTCAGTGGCGGCCGGGCGTTTTCCTTAACTTCAGGTTTGTGCCCCTCAGTCAGGAACTCGACAAAACGTAAATCTGCGCAGACAATACCGACCGCCTTCGGTGGGACGCTATTCCTCATGAAGTGTATCCAGTCGCTCATTCCCTCATGTGACGTACCGAATCGAACGACCTGCGCTGGCTCGATGGTATTGTGTGACGTCGACGCAACGAAGAAGCCGTCGCATGTGTCCCTCGCGACACCGATTCCGTACAAGGGTGCCCCTGATGCGTTACGTTCGGACTCCGGAGTAAAGATGCCGGAGAATTCTCGGATATTGTGCAAGGGGATGGACAAGCCATTAAGTGGGCGGTCTTCTTGTCGTTCTGGCATTAGGAGCCCTCCGATGTGTTAGTGCCCATGACACATTCGCCATATGCCTGCTGGAAGATCAACCGTAGGAGCAAGAAACGAATGTTCGCTTCAAATACGACCGGGACACCATCTGTGAAAAGCGTGTGCGTATTATACCTCTTCGACGGCTGGCGCTAACCCACTCATCGGTGTAGGGTTGCTTTCGAGTTCCGAAGGCAGCCGCCCTGTCAACTCCGAGAGGGACGTTAACCAGAGATTTGGAGATCTTTTAGCGGGAGATTTCTGGGTCCGGCGGCAACCCCGTGGTCGCTTTGGGCGCCCGATCGCTCTCTCTCGAAACAGAGAGCGGCCGCGGGATCGGGCGGAAGCCGGCGTCTTTAGGCCCCGGCCGGGTGGCCGATTTCTGCCTTTGAAATGCCCGTTGCCTCGCATTACCATCTCCAATGTCGGATTGTCCGCCCAAACGCGGCCGCCATCGACCCGTTCGACAACTCCGTCGGCTCGGGCCGGGCTTCGATCTTTGACAATCAGATCGGGTATTACGACGCAGGTGAACCAATGTTGCCTGGCGCGAGCCCAAGACTCCTGTTGGCCGGCCTCCCGACGCTCCGTCTGGCACCATTATCGATCTGAGCCGCTAGAAGCAACGCACCCCGCGGGTGCGGCTGCCTGCTTTCTCCAGTCACCCCAGTTTCGAGAGCTCCCGAAAATTGGAAATCCGCGAATCTGCTGACCAACTGCTCGCCCTCGCATGGAACCGCGTTTGGAACGGCTTATCTATCTTACCAATGCAACACACCACCCAAAGGCATCGCCCGATTTCGGCGTGCAGAGGCACGATCGAGCGCATTGACACAAAACGACTTGCGGCGACGTGCAACACGGCCGCCGCAACGCATCAGACGCGCGATTGATGCACTGTTGCATGAGATTTTCGGCAGACCACGGCCGAAGGGCCTTCGCGAACCAAAACCTGTAGGGCTTGTAAAGAACAACTTATTCAATTCATACAGCGGTCATTCTGAGCGTAGCGAAGAATCTCTCCTGACTTCCGGCCAGATCCTTCGCTGCGCTCAGGATGACTTCGGTTCATTTCGTCAAGTTATTGTCGGCCCTTAAATCGAGGTCTTGGCTTCCAGCAGCCAATCCTGGCTCCACGGATCCAGGCCGCTGCCCAGCGACCAATCGCCATCGGCCTGCCCGTGCAGGTAATCCCTGATCCCTGCCTGCTTGGCAGCCATCGTCGAAGCGAGGCGGCTTTCCGCGCTCGGCTGCCCACCGGGAACGTTTTGGGGGTTGCTCTGTTGGACCTGGCAGCCGGTTGGATCCAAGGCATCGGCCGCAACGGTGTGGGGAAGCTCGCCCAGCACTGCGTTGACCGCTGCCGGGTTGGGTGTCCCCTCTCGGCCAAGATCGGCCGTCCCGTGACCGCTCCCGACCGACTGAAAGGCAAAATCCTGGGCGACCAGGTTCGCATCGGCATAGAACGGGCCGCCGTAGACCTGGCTGCCGTTGAAGGTGACGGTGGACCCGACCACGGAACTCATCCCCCAGGGATTGTACAGCTCGAAAGGAGTGCTGCTCGACGCGGTGTAGCCGACGACCGCGTAGGCATGCGTGCCTTCGGAGTCGCCCACGATCAGGTTGTCGTTCGCGTTGGGGCTCGAGCCGAGGACGATCAGTTGGCCCGCGTTCCAGGCGGCGGCGATGCTGGTGGGGTTGCTGACGAAATCGGTGGTCGGCTTTCCGGTGATGGCCTGCAAGGCCCAGCCCGGGTCGCCGCCATTCAGGGCGTCGTAGGAGTCGCTCCCCTCGAAGCTGGTGGTGACCCAGCCGGTCCCGTTGGCCTGCGCGTAAGCCTTCTCGGCCAGCGCCACCCACAAGACGCCGTCGGTCGCCTGATCGTAGTAGGTGCCACCGGCGGGCAGTTCCGTATCGACGGTGAAGTAGCCGGCGACTCCGTCGCTGTTGTAGAGGCGGACATTGTAAAGGTCGACCACGGAGCCGTTCTCCACCGTGGTGCCGGCCGCGGTGAACATGCTTTGGACGTCCGCCGGATCGCGGGCCGCCACCTCGGCCAGGCTCGCCATCAGCCAGCAGTCGCCCACGTACCCCTGGTGCACGTCCAGGTAGGAAGGTCCGCCGACGGCGAACAGCGAGCCGCTGACGGGCGTGTATTCGGCCGCCGCCGCGGGATGGTCAACGGTCGCTGCCCCACCGCTCGTGGTGGCACTCTGGCAATTGGCCCAAACGGTTCCGGCCGAGTTGCACGCACCCACGTCGAAATAGTAGGTGGTGCCGGCACTCAGCCCGGTGACCGAATCGCCGGTGGCGTCGCTGCCCAGGCTGTCGATCTGGCACCAGGCGCCGTTGATCCATTCATCGACCACGTAACCGCTGGCGCCGGAAACGGTGCTCCACGAGAGATTGATTTGCGTGTCCGACACGGCCGTGGCCGTCAACGACGGGGCGCCGGAGCCGGGCCAAACTCCGGCCAGTGGAATCCAAGCGGGCGATTGGTTGCCCGAGCCATAGTTGAAGGTCGTATCGGCAAAGCCGGTGGTATTGCTGTTCTTCAGGAAGAACGTCGAAGTGGTCGGATTGTAGAGGCCGACCGTGTCCGTGCCCGCGCCGGTCCAGTCGCCTGCCAGGGGCTCACAGCCGCCCGCTGCCGGGCCGTAGGCGAAGGTCGTGTCGGCAAAGCCGCTGCTATTGCTGTTCCGCAGGTAGAATTCCGACGTGGCGGGGCTGTACAGCCCGATCGTGTCTTCGCCGTTGGCGGCGCCGGTCCAGTTTCCCACGACGGGTATCCAGCCGCTATTGCTCGGACCATACGTGAAGGCGACGTCGGCCATTCCCGTGGTGTTGCTGTCTTTCAAATAGAACATCGCGGTGGCCGGATTGTAGAGGCCGACCGTGTCCTCGCCGTTGGCGGCGCCGGTCCAGTTTCCCGCGATCGGCAGCATGCCGCTGTTGGCCGGGCCAAAGGCAAAAGTCGTAATGGTGCTGGCGCCGGCCGCATTACTGCTGGCCAACGAGAATACCGACGTGCGCGGGTCGTACCAGCCGACGGTGTCCAAGCCATCGCCGTCCCAATCCCCAACGATGGGGATCGCGCCTGCCGGGCCAGCGGCAAAGCCGGAAGAAAGTGCACCGCTACTATTGGAACTGCTGAGGTAGAAGGTCGATGTGCCGGGGTCGTACAAGCCGACGCTGGCCGACGGGGCACCGCACAGGGTCGGCGCCGCTGCGGACGCCGTGGCCGGGGCGGCCAGCGCCATGGCGTGCTCGGCCCCCGCTTGGAGCGGCGTGGCGGACATGAAGACGCGCGGTTCCAAGCTTTCGAAGATCGGTCTCCGCTGGCGGCGTTGCTGCCGGCCGCGATTTGAGCCATGTTTTCGAGTCGTCGAGAAAAGCTTTGTGAACATAGAGATACCCTGTGAGCAAGCGAAAATGGGTGGCCGGGTTGCGGTGGGACTTAAAAGGAGGGGGGAGGTCGCATCATCGCGTCCTCCAACAAAGAGAGCGACGAATCAGGGCCGATTCGGAAGTGAGCTCTCGGAATTTTTCGCCGATCAGAAGGCGGCACCCCCCGATCGCTGCCTCGAATAGCCAAGAAAGCCGACGGATGGCTTTCTGGTACCGCTTTCTAGAAGTTTCTGCCGCTGGAAACCAAGCCGCTTGCGGCTTCGCAAGGACTTGTCACCGGCAAGAACTTCCTGAAAGACGTACTAGAGAGGGGGCGTTGGATCAGTCCTCTCGTGCGGCGAAGACCATATCGAGAAATCGCCGGCAACCTTACCCCACGTCCCCCAGTTCCAACGCCTTCTCATACCGCACCAGCATCATCCGCCGCAGCTTGGTATGCTCTTCCAGCGCAAGCCCCGGATCGGCGGTGACGAGCGATTGGGCGTCGTGGCGGGCTTCTTCCAAAATCTCCCGATCGCGCAATAGATCGGCAATCCTTAGCGGCGGCAGGCCGTGCTGGCGGGTGCCGAAAATGTCGCCCGAACTACTTCGCAGTTCCCGTCTGCTACCACGGTGGGCGGGTTCGTTTCCAAGCTTGTCTCACGTACCGCCCGATTTCACAAGTGGGCGGAATTATGACTCCCGTGCCGGCAGGTTCGGATATCTTCGCGGCCAACGCTGTCATTCCCGTGTGCGCGACCGGGGCGTTCCAGAAAGGGAAAGACTGCTGGTGTGTGAGCCGACCGAGTTGACAAGCCATCTCGACTTTCTGCGGAGGGGATACGGAATGGCATCTAGCGGATGGCGGGGTACTATTGTTGTCGGCTGACTCGAAATATAATGGTGGCTACGATCTCCAGTCGTAGGTTCATACTCACCTCTTCCATTGCTGGAGCAAAGCGTGGGATCGTGCTGTTTTACGCCCACCAAACGGGATTTTCTCTGGTGGTATTGGCTGCTGCTGGCCAGCATCGTCGGCATTCCAATGTTCCTGGCAGTGCTCTACGTCGGGCGGTGCCAAGACCTGGATGAAGAAGCCAAGCAGCGGCGTGGAAAGAGAGCGGCGGGCATTTTCTGGGCAGGTACCTTTCTTTTGGCCACCGCATTGTTCTTCATAGTCAACGGCGTGCTCGGGGTGATTTATCCAGGCGAGACTGCCTATGGCTACTCGTTCAACTCTTGGCAACATGATAACTGTTTCGAGGGTTGGATCGCCTTGGCGGTACAGTTCTTCTTCGCAACGGTGGCGGCCAACGGGACCAACAGCTTGGTGCGCAAGCGACGGTTGCGCGCGAGGATGCCCTTGTTTGTGTTGGGAATTGGGTTGTACGTCGTATTCATGGTCTTGTGTCCCGTCGAATTACGCTTCCGTCGTCCGGCCATTCATATGATGCAGTTTCTGGTGTGTATGCTTCCAGCGCACTTCTGGGGTGGATTCAAGGACTCGCCGGACACTGGCCATGCCTGGAAAGCCTTATGGGCATTTCTTGCTGCGGCACCGTTGTTCTTCTTGGTGTCGTATTTTGGCGAGGATTTCGCCCAATGGGTTTGTGGGCCGCCCCCGCTCGGCAGATAGCATGAAACAAACCACCGACCGACAGCCCAAAGAAACCGCGCAGTCCGAGGCACTGTACGCGAAAGTCGCCGCGCGCTACGACACGGTGTTTGAACGGGCCATCTTGGCCGAGGGGCGTCTGACCGAGGTGTTGCGCGAATCGCTTTCCGGCCGGAGCGTGCTCGACTTGGCCTGCGGCAACGGCCGGTGGTTGAGCCGGTTTGGGCCCAGCAAGTACGTCGGCATCGATCTGAGCGGCCCGATGCTGGAGCAGGCACGAAAGCGGTATCCAGACGCGGCGTTTATTCAAGCGGATGTGACCGCGGTCCCGTTGCCGGATGGCTCGTTCGAAGGCGTGATGTCGATGTTCGGTGCGATGGGGCACCTTCCGCCAGCCGGCCAAAAGGCAATGGTGCGCGAGGCGTGGAGATTGCTGCAAGCCGGCGGGCTGGCCGTCTTCACCAACGGCAACCTGTGGTCGCCCTTTAGTCTGCCGACGACGATCACCGGTGGCCGGGTGCGAATCGAGGGCGTGCGCGTGCGGGTCCACTCGACCACGCCGCGGCGGTTCGCCGAGCTGCTCGGCGGCTTCCGCATCTTGCGGCTCGAAAGCTACGACTATTCCTATCTGCCCATTACGCCGCTGAAGTTCGCGGCGTGTTTGCTTGGCAAGGACTATCGGCCGATCTACGGCGGCTGGATGGATCTGCTGGGGCACTGCCGCTACATTCCCACCATGCGATGGTTCGGCAAGCAACTGTTGGCCGTGTGCCGGAAGGAGTGAGTGAAACCATGGGAAAAGAGAAATGCGGCAGGAAAGACGTTAGGAACGGCGACTTGCCTTTTCGGGACGTGAAAATGACGCCGGACATAAGCGGCCCGTGTTCGCCTTCGGCGTTTACGATTTGGGAAGTGGCAGTGGTCGTCATCATCATCCTTTTGTCGCTGTCGGTTGTGTTGCCCTACGTCAGCCGCTCGGGCGAAGCCGCCCGACGGATGCACTGCTCGAATCAATTGAAGCAGATTGGCTTGGCTTTACACAATTATGCGCAGGCCAACCGGATGTTTCCGCCAGGGACGATTTGCGCCAGCAGGCCAACTCAACCGGCGAATCAATATGACGTTTGGGGTGAGGCGGCTACCAAAGGGAAAGGAGTTCACGGCACCAGTTTCTTGCTGGCTATTTTGCCGTATCTAGAATCGGAATTGGTCTATAGACAATGGGATTTCCGCTACGGGGTCGCCTATAACGCGGAACATGGATTGAAGCCTGCTGTCTGTGAGATGCAATGTCTCTATTGCCCGTCTCGACGATCCGCATTTCGTGCAAACGTCGATAATCCCATGATGCTAACGGAATCGTGGACCGGCGGAGGGACAGACTACGGCGGGTGCACCGGACGCCATGCGGCGTTTACCAACAGAGCCGGCTACAACCTGTGCGACGCCACAATGCACTACGATCCGGACTTTCAGCCTAAAGACAAGGAGGGAAAGCTGGTTGATGACGCCCCGCAGAAGCGGTTGGGTGTCTTTGGACGGGTGAACGTGGGCACGAAGTTCGATGAAATTACCGATGGCATGGGACTGACGATCATGACCGGCGAACTCCAGCGCATTACCACCATCACAAGCACCATCACGCCTGGCAGCAAAGATGGCTGGGCCATCGGCGGACCGGCCACCTTGTTTACGACCGGCGCCTTGGTTGCCTTCGACGAAAACGGCACAAGAAACGTTGTTCCACCGGATTCCGGGGCTCCGTTGAACAATAAATTCTGGGGCTCGCCCGGCAGCGAACATGTGAACGTGGCCAACTTCGGTATGGCCGACGGCGCAGTGCGGGCGATCAACGTGAGGATTGATCCCAGCGTTTTTGCGTTGCTCGGTAGCATGGCCGATGCCAGTCCACTGGAGCTTGATTGAGCTTTTGAAGGAATAGCGAAGATCAACATCCCGAACGCATGCTGCACGCGGTGATTTATTTTCCACCCCTCGGTTACCCGACATCCCCCAGTTCCAACGCCTTCCCATACCGCACCAGCATCATCCGCCGCAGGCGGGCATGTTCTTCCAGGGCCAGCCCCGGGTCGGCGGTGACGAGCGATTGGGCGTCGCGGCGGGCTTCTTCGAGAATCGCCTGATCGCGTAACAAGTCGGCGATCCTTAGCGGCGGCAGGCCGTGTTGGCGGGTGCCGAAAATGTCGCCGGGACCGCGAAGCTTGAAGTCGGTCTCGGCCAGCTCAAAACCGTCGGTCGAGGCCACAAAGGCCCGGAGCCGCTCGCGCGATTCTTCGGTCTGCGGATCGCCGAAGACGCAGCAGAAGCCGGGAAACTTTCCGCGGCTGATCCGCCCGCGAAGCTGATGGAGCTGCGCCAAGCCGAAGTAATGCCCGCTCTCGATCGTCATCAGCGTGGCGTTGGGCACGTCCACGCCCACCTCGACCACGGAAGTGGAAACGAGCACCTGGACGTCGCCGCTGCGGAAGCGGTCCATCACGGCGTCCTTTTCGGCCGGCGTCATGCGGCCATGGATGAGCCCCAGGCGAAAGGCCTCCAACTCGCCGTTGGCCAGCGATTCGTAGGTGTCGGCAATGCTGGCCACCTCGGCCGTTTCCGATTCGTCGACCAGGGGCGTGACGATGAACCCCTGGCGGCCCTCGCGGAGCTTTTTGCGGAAGAAGTCCCACCACTTCGCCCGCTGCGCCTCGCTGGCCAGATAGGTGTTCACCTTCTGCCGGCCCGGCGGGCTGTCGCGGAGCGTCGAGACGTCGAGATCGCCGAACAGGGTCATGGTGACCGAGCGAGGAATGGGCGTGGCGGTCATCACCAGGTAGTGTGGATCGGGCCCGGCCTGCTTGAGGATCGCCCGCTGGCGGACGCCGAACTTGTGCTGCTCGTCGATCACCACCAGGCCGAGCTTGGCAAAGGAGACGTCCTCCTGAATGATGGCCTGCGTGCCGACGATGATGTCGACCTCGCCGGCGGCGAACAGTTGCAAGAGGGCGGCCCGCTGTGCGGTCGTCAGCCCGCCGGTCAATTGGGCGCGGCGGACCTGGCTCGCGCTCAGCATGCGTTCGATCGTCAGGGCATGTTGCCGGGCGAGCACTTCGGTGGGGGCCATTAGCACGGCCTGATAGCCGTGGGCCACGGCCAGCAGCATGGCATAGACCGCCACCACCGTCTTGCCGCTCCCCACGTCCCCCTGCAAGAGCCGGTTCATCGGCCGCGGGCCGGCCATGTCGGCGGCAATCTCGGCGATCGCCTTTTCTTGTTCCCCGGTGAGTTCGAAGGGGAACAACCGGCGGATGCGGGCGTCGATCTTGGCCGTGGCCTCGAGCGACGGCGACTTTCGCTGGTCGTGTTGCTGCTGCCGCCGGACGGCCAAGGCAAGCTGAAGGATGAACAGCTCCTGGTAGACCAATCGCCGCCGGGCGCGATCCAAACTCTGCTGGTCGTTGGGAAAATGGACCTGCGGCAAGGCCTGGCTGAGCGGCCAGAGGTCGTGGCGGCGAAGATATTCGTCCGGAAAAACCTCATCGAGCTTGTCGGCGTAAGTTTCCAGCGCGACGCGGACGATCTTGCGGATCTGCCACTGTTGCAGGCCCTCGGTCAAGGGATAGATGGGCAGAATTTTCGCCGGCGGCTCTTCTTCCTCCGCGTCGAGCACCACCACCTGCGGATGGCTCATCTGCCAGACGAGCCCCTCGTATTTCGGCTTGCCGGAGAGCATGACCCGCTGCCCGAAAGTGAACCTGTCGCGCATGAAGGGCTGATTGAACCAGAGGGCGCGGAGCTGTCCGGTGCGGCAGCGGATCGACACGCCCAGGATGCAGCCGCCGGCGAAGGTGCTGCGCAGATCGACGTCCTCGACCACGCCGCGGACCGACTGGAACTTGCCCTCTTCAAGCTGGTCCACTTCCCGTTCGCTGATCTCTTGATAATCGCGGGGGAAGAAGAAGAGGACGTCGCGGACGGCGTGCAGTCCGAGCCGTTCGAGCAGTTCGGCCCGCGCCGGCCCGACGCCCTTCAGATATTGCAGCGGCGTGGCGAGGGCTTCAGCGGCAGTAGCTTCGACGGACGACATATTCCCATTATAGAGAGCGGAGGGGAGAGGGGAGAGGGGACCGGGTAGCCCCGATAGCTTGCTATCGGGGCGGCGAAGCCGCAGGAGGTCCTCCGCAAATCCTCTTGCCGCTGGCGCGGCCCGGATAGGCGAGCTATCCGGGCTACCCGATAAGTGACAGCGGGGATCGCCAATGGTAAAATGGCGGAAAAAGGAGCAACGATGTATTTGACCATTGCCTGGAGTCTACTGGCCGCAGCCGTCACCGCGGGAGAACCGGCCGGCGGCAAGACGGGATCGCTCTACGATGTGGCCGACCAGCGGCAACTGCTCGTGGACGAGGCATTTTTCGAGCAAGCCAGCCACGTCCGCCTGCGGCTGCACCCGGCCCAGAAAACGAGCGAAAAAATCCTCTGCCCCCAATGGCCATGGGAATCGGCCACGCTCAACTGGTTCAACGTGCTCGAGGACCCGGGCGTGATCGACCGTCAGGCCCGCTACCGCATGTGGTACGAGTGCTACGACGTGGCCGGCTGGAACAGCGGCGACGATACCGCGTTCTGCTACAGCGAATCGCGCGACGGCATCCATTGGAGCAAGCCGGCCTTGGGGCTTTTCGAGTATCAGGGGAGCCGGCAGAACAACATCCTGTTTCGCCAGATCGGCCAGGGCAGCGGGCGCTCGCGGGTGCATGGCACGGGCGTCTTCCGCGATCCCACGGCCCCGCCCGAGGCCCGCTACAAGGCCGTGTCGCAGGGCGTCTGGCAAGACCGCACGCCGCCGCACCGGATTACGGGCATGTTCTCGCCCGACGGGCTGCGCTGGACCCGCTACGCAAAGCCGATCTGCGACGTCTTTGCCGACAGCCAGGATTCGTGTTTCTGGGACCCGCGGATCCGCAAGTACGTGCTTTACGGCCGCGCCGAGGGGGGCGTCGGGCGGGCGGAGAGCAGCGATTTTTCGCGGTTCGAGCCGCTGCGGTTGGTGCTCAACACCAACCAGCACGATCCGCCCGACAGCAGCCTTTACAACCCGGCCGCCCAGAAGTACGCCGGCGCGGCCAATGTGTACCTGATGTTTCCGAGCCTCTATCAGCACCAGCCGCAGACGTTGGACATCCGGCTGGCAACGAGCCGCGACGGCATCCACTGGACGTGGCCCCAGCAAGACGCGGCGCTCGTGCCGCTGGGCGCGGCCGACAGCAAGACGCTGTATCTGGGCCAAGGGTTGATCCGGGCGGGCGACGAGATGTGGCTCTACTATTCCAGTTCGCCCTTGCAGCACAACGAGGCGGAGCTGGAAAACCTGGCGAAGTTCGGCTCGCCGCGGACGTTCCGCCGCGTGGTGCTCGGCCGCGACCGCTTCGTTTCGGCCGACGCCGGACGCCAGGGTGGGTACTTCGTCACACCGCCGCTCCGTTTCGCGGGCGCGGTGCTCAGGCTGAACCTGGAGACGCGGCCCGGGGGCAGCGTCCGCGTGGGCCTGTTGGATGCAAACGGACAGGCAATCTCCGGCCGCGGCGTGGCCGATTGTCTGCCCATCACCGGCGACCACCTGGACGCCATGGTACAGTGGAAACAAGGAACCGACGTACGCGATCGCGCCAATCGGCCGACGCGGATGCGCGTGGAACTGACGGACGCCAGCTTGTACGGATTCGAGTTCGCCTCGAAACTGTAGGGAACGGCCTCTGTGCCGTTCCGCGGACTCTGTGCCCTGCCGCTCCATATCGTCCCCGTCCGGTGGAACGCCACGGAGGGCGTTCCCTACAGCGTTATGAAGTCAAACATCCCCCCGCCGCGTCGCCCGCAACAGTTTGCTCGCACCCATAGCGGCGGCCAATGCCACGACCGGCATGACCGGCCCCCGCATCCGCATGTCGGTCCAATAAACGGCGTGAGCCGCCAGCAGCGACGCGAGCAAGAGCAGGGCGAAGAGGAAGAGGTAACGGGTAGGGGAATCGGCGCTCTCTCCCCTCTCCTCTCTCCTCTCTCCCCTGCGCGAAACGCCGATCGCCGCCAACGAGAACACAGCCACGTACCACAGGGCCACCAGGTATCGCGATAGCCGGCGCACGGGCGTTTCATCGGCCACGACCTGATGTGGCAGGGGCGAACAGAAACGGCCCAGGCGGACCAGGCAGGCGTAGCAAAACGTGCCCGGCGATTGGCGGATGGCCTGCCATGCTTCCCGGTACGCCAAGCGATCGGCCTGCAATTCGTCGCGGGGCTTGCGCTCATTCCAAGCGGCGTCGAACCGGTCGGCCCGCCATACGCTTCCCCAGGGGCCCGCGCCGAGCCACTCGTAGAACTCGGGATTATTCGCCAGCAGCATGGTGTAGCCGCCGTGGGTCGTGGTAACGATCGGCCGGCCGAACTGAAGCTGGTTCCGCACCGCCCAGGGACTCAGCACCATCAGCACGCCGAGGAGGAAGGCCAGGGTCATCGCGCGCCGGGTGCCACGGTTGGATTGTCCCACCGTGCCCGCCGCACTGCTGGGCAAGCCGGCAGTGGCACCCCAGCCCAGCACGACCGCAACAGCGAGCGCCCACAGCAACAGCGTAGGCCGGCAGAGCACGCCGAGACCCAGCGTGACGCCGGCCAACATCGCCCGAAAGGCCGTCGGCCGGCGTGTGGTCCAGACGAGCGCCGCCAGGCCGGCCGTGGTCAGAAAGGTGGCCAAGGTTTCCGTCATGACCAGTGCCGATTGGGCGAGCAGGATGGGATCGAGGGCGATCAGCAGGGCGGCCAAGACGGCACTGCTGGACAAGCCGGCAGTTGCACCGAATCTCGAACCAGCAGTGGCGCCCAATATCGAGCCAGCAGTGGCACCCAGCCGCCATACCAACAACACCGTGGCCACGCCGAGAAGAACGTGCAGCAGGCCGATGGTGACGCGGCTGTAATCACCCAAGGCGACGCAGCCGGCCAACAGCAGCGGATAGAGCGGCGGACGATAGGCGGTGGGCACGTGGTCTAAGCCGAACGTGCCGTGCCGAACAAGGTTCTCCGCCAGCCGCCGATAGTCGTCCGTGTCCGTCTTCAAAGCGTCCGAAGTGGCCAACAGGAAGCCGCCGCGAATCACGAGGGCGAAAAACAAGACTGCCAGGGTAGCAACGGAAACACCCCGGAGACGCGGACGACACGGAGCAGAAGAATGTTGGCGCATGGAAGCCGTCACTGCTGCAACGAGTAGAGCACGACGTTCAGCCCGATCCGGGCGGCGTCTTCGCGGGCGTAGCCGCGGCACTCCAGCGAATTGTGCTTTTCCAACGCGCAGCTCAAATCATAGGGGGAGAAGACGACGCCCCAGTGATCGCCGATCTTGATCCCCTCCAAGTCGGGCGGGACCTTGCGAACCGTGCCTTCCAACGGGGCGCCCGGGGCGGTGGCTTCCGGATCGCGGCGCGACACCACGCGAAGGTCGAACCCGCCGTAGTTCGTGCCCAGCAAGGGATCGCTCACCGGAATTCGCTCCAGCGGGTGATGGGGGAAAATGGCCGCCATTTCCCGGCGAAACGATTCGGTGAAGGCGGTGCTCGCGCAGATGGAATCGGCCAGCAGCATGCCGCCGCGCTCGATGTACTGCTTCAGTTGTTGCCGCTCGGCGTCCGTCAGGCGAAAGTTCGTCCGGCCGTGCATGAAGAGCAGGCGGTAATCGAACAGCGCCGGATCGGTCAGGTCCAGCAGCCCCTCGCGGACGTGGGTGCGCACGCGCAGCTCGCGGCCGGCCGACTCCATGAGATTCACCCGCGCCCGCGGCGCGGCGTTGCATCCGCCGGGGTGTCGCAGGTTGGCCACGTACAGCCGGCCCCGCTCCACCTGGTCGCCCGGCCTCCGCGTGCTGGCCGCCTGGAAGAAATCCTCCTTGCCTTTCAGTTCGCGATTGGTGGCGTAGGCCAACACGTTGAGCCCGAGCGACAGTGCGGCGTCGACTTGGGCCTGGACCGCGGGACTGAGTTTTTCGCCGCGGCCCGGCCGCGACAGCTCCCAGAGACACGATAGCGCCGGCCGCGGCTCTTGCGGCGGGTCGGGCGGAATATAGATTACGCTCGTGCGGCAGCCGAACTCGATGCCCCACACGGGCCGCAACTGCCGCGCGTCGATCTTCTCTTCCGCATACCAGATCGGATGCTCGCGCTCCAACAGTTGCAGCTTGTATTCCGGCTCGGGAAAGACGGCCTGCATCAACTCGCGAAAGCCGCTGTTAAATCCGCGGCCGTCGCAGTACGCCTCGGCCAACAGGAAGCCGCCCCGATCGAGATAATCGCGGAGCTTGCGGACCAGCTCCTTTCGCCGGCCCGGATCGTCGGGCATGGGGCTTTGGCTGCCGCAAAGATACACCACCGGCGTCTGCAGTAACTCCTCGACGCTGGCCAACTGCAGATCGATGACCTGCCAGGTCATGTCCCGCTTCCAACGCGATTCGACGTAGCGGGTCAGATTGGCGATGTCGTGCCGGTGATGGTTCCAGTCGTCGGCGGGATAATGGTCGAGCTTGCCCAGCAGCACCGGCCAGCGGCCTTTGGAGAGAAACAAGAGGGCGAAGCTGGTGCCGACTAGCGGGTTGGTCTCGCCGGAACCGATGCCTATCCAGAAGCCCGACAGGTTGTCCTGATGGTGGACCAGCCGCTCGGCCCCCTCGCGGTACCAATCGGCGCGATCGGGCTGGCCGGGCCGGACGGGCAGCGGAAGGAACCGCCGGGCGGTGAGCCGGCCCACGCGTTCCAAACCGTACAGATAATAGAGCAGGTTGATATGGGTGCCGGGATTATGGCTGACCGAGTAGTTTTGCCCCAGCCAGCGGATGGCCCGCTCGACGCGCTCGGCATCGTCGGGCTCGCGGGCGTTGGGATGCCTTTGCGGCAGACAGCACTCGCAGTGGTCGCCCGTCGCCCGGGCGTCGCCCGATTGCAGCGTATCGGCGGCGATCACCAGCGAGGTGATGCCGGCACAAGTCATGCTGCCGGTGCTGAAAGGCATCTGGATCGTGTAGCCCCACGAGCCGTCGACGTTCTGACACTTTTCCCAGTACTCGCGGGCTAAAAGCCAGGTTCGCCGGTTGGCCGAGACGCCGACGCGCTCGGCCTCGTAGAGCGCCAAGAGGGCAAACTGGCTATTGGAGTTGTCGCCGCCGCCGCGGCCGGGATAGGACCAGGCGCCCTTCGTCGGCCCCTCGGTAATCTGCGTTCGTTCCAGCCAACGCACGTTGCGGCCGATCAGCACGCGGTCCTGCTCGGGCGAGGCCCGAGCCAAGACCATCGTCTGCACTGCTACGACGTAGGTCCAACGGGCGTCGAGGGAACGAAGATGGCTCAAGGCCCGCTGCAACCTTTCGTCCGCGGGGTCGGCCCCGGCTTCCAAGAGCGCCAACGTACACAGGGTACTGGTGCCGCCCGGAAACAGCGGCATGTCCGGCCAGCCGCCGTTGTGCAATTGCTGCCCGAAGAGATACCCGATGCCACCGTCGATGGCTTTGCGGACTTGCTCGGCGGTAACTTCGGCCAGCGCAGGTCCTACAACCGACCCAAACAGCCCAATCACCAGGGCCAGAATGGCGAGCGGACGCTTCATGTGGGGATTCCCCCAGGGCGGGGCAGAAGAAACGCCGAAAACGGGTTCATAAGTATCTTAGAATGGAATCGGTTAGGCGTGCAACCCGCCCCGGCTCGACCCGGTGGGTTTGGCCCGCCGTATGGAGAATGATACCATCATGGGGAAGGGACTAGGGGTTAGGGGCTAGGGGCTAGGGTTCGGAAGAACCGCCCCGTAGCATTTCTAACATCTCTAGCCCCTAGCCCCTAATCCCTAGCCCCTTTTTCCCATGGCCATTGCAAAACCGCGTAACCTGGGCGACGTGCTGCAAGAGTTCAGCCAGCACCGGCGACTGATGCAGGAGGAACTGCAAAAGGTCATCATCGGTCAGGCCGACGTGATCGAACAGATGTTCGCCGCCATTTTTACCCGCGGCCATTGCCTGTTGGTGGGCGTGCCGGGACTGGCCAAGACTCTGATGGTCAGCACGCTGGCCCGCATCCTCGACATCCAGTTCAAGCGGATTCAGTTCACGCCCGACCTGATGCCTTCGGATATTACCGGCACCAACGTCCTGGAAGAAGGCGAGACCGGCCGCCGCGATTTCCGCTTTGTCGAGGGCCCGGTCTTCACCAACATCCTGCTGGCCGACGAAATCAACCGCACGCCGCCCAAAACCCAGGCGGCCTTGTTGCAGGCCATGCAGGAGCGCGAGGTGACCGTGGGCCAGCAGACGTATCCGCTGCCCGACCCGTTCTTCACCATCGCCACGCAGAACCCCATCGAACAGGAAGGGACCTATCCGCTGCCCGAGGCGCAACTGGATCGCTTCATGTTCAACGTCAAGGTTGACTATCCGTCGGCGGACGAGGAGGAGCGCATCCTGGCCAGCACCACCCGCGGCGAACGGCCCGAGGTGCGCAAAATTCTCTCCGGCAAGGCGATTCTCAATTTGCAGTCGCTGGTGGGCAAGGTGGCGGTGAGCGAATACATCGTGCAGTACGTGGCGCGGCTGGTGCGGGCGACGCGGCCCAAGGACCCCTCGGCGCCGCAGTTCATCCGCGAGCTGGTCGACTGGGGTGCCGGTCCGCGGGCGGGACAGTTCTTGATTCAGGGGGGCAAGGCCCTGGCCGCCATGGACGCCCGCTTCTCCGTGGCCATCGACGACGTGCAGCGGATCGCCATTCCCGTGCTGCGGCACCGCATCAGCACCAATTTTCAGGCCCAGGCCGAAGGGATGAGCAACGAGGACATCATTCAACGGCTGATCCGCGAGACGCCGCCGCCGGTGATTCCGAAATACGAGAAGTAACAGGCAGAAGGCAGAACAAAGCCAAACTCCAAGTCTCTTGCCGCCCAAGTGAGCAGGCGGTAACATCACCAGTGGAGGTGGAACATGGAACTCACGATCGAGGAACGTCAGGCCGTCGAAAAGGGGGACGTCCTCAAGTATGTCATCCCCGGCTCCCGCGTCGAGTGTGTTGTCGTGCGTGAGGACCTGCTCGACCCCTTGCGCGCGCGATTGGACTACTCGGCCTGCGACACGGATGACCTTACCGCGCTGACGGCCGAGGTCTTGCCGGACGAAGATGGGGCAACGTTGAGCGGCCGACGGCACGTCAGCGCTAATCACTTCGGGGAGGCCAGCCCATGAAAGAGATCACTTATGAATGCGTCGTAGAGAACGGCTGCGTACGATTGCCCGCTGAGGCGCACATTCCTGAAAAGTCCACAGTGTACCTCGTTGTACCGGACCCAGATGAGCAGCGAACAATTCACATCTACAGCCCCCGGTTATCGGACCCATCGAACGCCGCCTTCTTCAAGTTGGAGGTTAAGGAGGAGGGGACTGATGCCCCACTATGATCGGCAGCAATTCGACCCGCCGGCGCCGGTGGCGAAGAACATGGCAAGAAGGGATCATTCGAGGACAGTTACTGCAATCTAACGAAGGACTTCGAAGTCGACCCTATTTCGGTTGACCACTGTTGGAGCAATGATGTCGCATGTTGCTTGATTCCCGTGAAGTGAGATGCCGTTAGAAATGCTGGATTTCCTCGTATCCCTAACCGGCACTCCTCACTACTTCCATGTCTTCCGTCGAAAAATACCTGAAGCCCGAGGTGATCCGCGAGATCAAGCGGCTGGACTTGCGCGCGCAGTTCATCGTCAAGGGCTTTCTGCACGGGCTGCACGCCAGCCCCTTTCACGGCTTCTCGGTCGAGTTCAGCGAGCATCGCAAGTACACCCCCGGCGACGACCCGAAAGACATCGATTGGCTCGTCTACGCCAAGACCGACAAGTATTACGTCAAGAAGTTCGAGGCCGAGACCAACATCACCGGCTACCTGGTGATGGACCTGAGCCGGTCGATGGGCTACACCTACCGGCAGGAGATGACCAAGTTCGAGTATGCCATTTGTCTGGCGGCCGCGCTGTGTTACTTGATGATCCATCAGCAGGACCCGGTGGGGCTGTTGACGTTCGACCAGAAAATCCGCCACAGTTTGCGGCCCAAAACCCGCCGCAGCCACCTGGGCGACGTGCTCTCGCTGTTGGCCAACCTGAAACCGGCCGGCGCGACCAACATCGCCCAGAGCTTGGTGCAGGTGGCGGCCATGCTGCGGCACGCCAGCCTGGTGATGCTCTTCTCCGACTTGTTGGGCGATCCGGAGCCGATCCTCGACGCTCTCTACCGGCTGCGGCATGGCGGGCATGACGTGATCGTGTTCCATATCCTCGACGAGGCCGAGGTGCATTTTCCCTTCGAGGGCATGGTCGAGCTACAGGATCCGGAGACCGCCCAGCGGCTGAGCCTGGACGCCGACGGCTTTCGCCAGGCGTATCTCGGCGAGGTCGAAGCCTTTCGCGCCACCTATCGCCGCGAGTGTTTTCAGGCGGGCGTCGATTACGTGCCGCTGGACACCAGCATGCGGTTCGATCGGGCGCTAGCGGAATACCTGATGCGGAGAAGCGGGCGGGGATGACCTTCGTTCACCTTTCTCTTCTGGCCGGGACCGCGCTGGTGGCGCTGCCGATCGTGCTGCATTTGATCATGCGGCAGCAGCCCAAGCTGCTGGAGTTCCCCGCGCTCAGGTTCATCCAGAAGCAGCACGACGTGAACCGGCGGCGGCTGCAACTGCGGCATTTGCTGTTGCTGCTGCTGCGGGCGGCGGCAATCGCCCTGCTGGCCTTTGCCCTGGCGCGGCCCAGTGTGAAGCTGGCCGGGGCGTTGGGCAGCCAGGAGTCGCCCGTGGCGGCGGCCCTGGTATTCGACGCCGCCCCGCACATGGAATATCGGCACGAGAACCAAACCCGGCTCGAGGCTGCCAAGGCGATGGCGTCTTGGCTCGTGACGCAATTACCCGAGCAGAGCGAAGTGGCCGTGACGGACACGCGGCTGGGCACGGTGGCGGCGTTTCAGGCCGATCGCGGGGCCGCCCGCGATCGCATCAACCGGCTGGAAACGGTGCCCAACTCCCAGCCGCTCCCGGCCGCGCTCGACGACGCCATTAAGCTCGTGCGGCAAAGCCATCTGGAGCGGAAGGAGCTGTACATTTTCACCGACCTGTCGCGCGGCGCCTGGCCCGCCGACGAGACGGCCCAGCTTCAGCGGCGGCTGGGCGAGGCGGCCGAGCTTGGCGTTTACGTGATCGATTTGGGCGTGCCCCAGCCAAACAACTATGGACTGGGCGAGGTGCGCCTTTCCGGTGAAGTGCTCTCGCAGCACAGCCCGTTGACGGTCGAGACGTCGGTTTCCTGCTTGGGGACTGCCGCGCCGCGGGTGGTCGAACTGTACCTGCGCGATGCCCAGGGCAAACCCCAAAAACGCAGCGAGCAAAGTTGCGAGGCCACGCCCGGCGAGTCGCGGCAAATCGAGTTTCACCTGGGCGGGCTCGAACCGGGCACGCATCAGGGTTTTGTGCGGCTGGTGGGCCAGGACGGACTGGTGGCCGACGACGTGCGGTATTTCACCGTGGTGGTGAAGCCGGCCTGGCGGGTGTTGGTGGCCGCGCCCCGGCCACCGCAATCCTATGCCGTGTTTTTGACCCAAGCCCTGGCGCCCACCATGGCCCGCAAGCTGGGACAGGCCCGCTTCGATTGCGACGTCTGCGACGTGGGCGAACTGGCCAAGCGGTCGTTGGCCGACTACGCGGCCGTGTGCCTGTTGGACCCGACGCCGCTGGACTCGACCACCTGGCAGAAGCTGGCCAGTTTTGCGGCCGAGGGGCACGGCGTGGCCATCTTCCTGGGCCGCAATGCCGAGCCGGTCGACTCGTTCAACAGCCCGCAAGCGCAGGAATTGCTACCCGGAAAGCTGCTCAGGCAAGCGCGGCGTCCGGACGGCGACTTGCACCTGGCCCCCCGCGACTACCAACATCCGATCCTGGCACCCTTGCGCGGCCAGGCCAGCGGCATCCCCTGGGATGCCTCCCCCGTCTTTCGCTATTGGCAACTGGACAAATCGCCGGCGGGCGTGGGCGTGGTCGTGCCCTACAACGATGGCCGGCCCGCCCTGCTGGAACGGACCGTCGGCCAGGGACGCGCCCTGACGATGACCACGCCCGTATCCGATCGAGCGACGCAGAACCCCTGGAACCTGCTCCCGGTGGGCGATGGCGCGTGGCCGTTCGTGGCCCTCTCCAACCTCATGGTGACCTACCTGGTCGGCGGTGGCGAGCAGCATGGGAACTACCTGGCCGGGCAGACGGCCGTCGTGCCGCTGGGGGCGACCAACCAACGCCGCGACTATCTGCTCTCAACGCCGGGCAAGCTCAGCTTCCCCTTGGTGGCCGACCTGAAGCGGCACGAGGTGGCCGTGACGGCCACCGACCAGGTGGGCAACTATCGGCTTCAGGCGGGCGGCAGCGAGGGGGTGGATTTCGGCTTCAGCGTCAATTATGCCCCCGATCAAACGCGGCTCGACCGCCTCAGCGATCGAGAATTGGCCGGGCTGTTCGGCACGACAAAATATCGGCTCGCCCGCACCCGGGCCCAGATCGACCGCGACGTGAGCGTGGGCCGGGTGGGCCGCGAGCTCTATCCGCCCCTGATTCTGGTGCTGGCGCTGGTCTTGGGGCTGGAAATGTTGGTGGCCGATCGGTTTTATAAGGGGTGATGTCGTGCCGATGGACAACAAATCCGAAATCTCAAATTTGAAATGCGAAGCCGCAAGCGGCTGAACCCTGAACCCTGAACCCTTCCCACATGTTCCGCCTCTCGCTCAATCCCATCTTCGACAGCTACCTGCTGGTGGCCGTCGTGACGCTATTGCTGGCGGGATTGATGTGGTTCGGGCCGAGCCGGGAGAAGATCGGGCGACGGCACCAGGTGATGCTGGCCCTGGTCCGTGCGGCGGTCATCGCCCTGATGGTGCTGGCCATGCTCCGGCCGACGCTGATCTACATGCAAACGAAGAAGCAATCGGCCACGCTGGTCGTGCTGGCCGATCAATCGCGGAGCATGTCGGTGCCCGATGCGGTGGGCAACAAGACCCGCTGGCAGGCCCTCCGCGGGACATTGCAGAACGCCGCGCCGGCCCTAGCCAAACTGCAACGCGATTTCGAACTGAAGAGCTATGCGTTCGACGCCGAGGTGCACGAGGCGGCCGCGGAAGACGGCCGCATCGAATTGCCCGAAAAACCCGAAGGAAAACAAACCGCCATCGGGGCGGCCCTGGAGGAGGTGCTCGGCCGCGAGGCGGGCAAGCGGCTCTTGGGTGTGGTGCTCCTTAGCGACGGCGCCCAGCGGGCGTATGCCCCCCGCGATTTGCCGCCGCAAACGGCCGCCGCCCGGCTCAAGCAGCTCGGCTGCCCGCTGTTCACTTTCCCCTTCGGCCAGTCGCGCGGACTGGGCGAGGCGCAGGACGTGGCAGTCAAGGACCTGATTGTCAATCCCGTCGTCTTCGTCAAGAACGAGTTGACCATCACCGGCCAAGTCCGCGTCGACGGCTACGTGAACGTCCCCATCCCGGTTCGCCTGCTGTTCGAGACGGCCTCGGGCAAGATGGAGGTCGTTGCCCAGCAGACCATCAAGGCCACGGCCGACGGCCAACTGCTGCCCATCAATCTGAGTTACGTCCCGCAAGTGCCCGGCGAACATCGGCTCACCCTCGAAGCGGTCAACCAGCCGGGCGAGTTGGTCACCACCAACAACCAGCTCAGCACGTTCGTCCACGTGCTCAAGGGCGGGCTCAACGTCCTTTACCTCACCGGCTCGTTGGGCGGCGGAGAGATTGCCTTCTTGCGCCGTGCGCTCGGCTCGTCGCCGGAAATCAAGCTCGATTACGTGCGAGTCGATCTGCGCGACCCGAAGAACCGCCCGCCCGATCTGGCCGAGCGCTTCAAGCCGGGCAAGTACGACGTGTTCCTGTTGGGCGACATCGACGCGACGGCCTTCCAGGGCGACGAGTTGGCCAACCTGGCCAAGTGCGTCAGCCGCGGGGCCGGACTGATGATGCTCGGCGGGTTTCAGAGTTTCGGGCCCGGCGGCTACGGCCAGACGCCCTTGGCCAACGTGCTGCCGGTGGGCATGGAACGGCTGGAACGCCAGCAGCCCGACGAACCGTTGCGGACCGATCTGCACTGGCCGGGGCCCTTGCGGATGCAGCCCACGGCTTTGGGCCTGCGGCATTTCGCCCTGCTGCTGGGCGGCGACCGCCAACAGAACGCGGCGCTGTGGGCCCAATTGCCGCCGCTGGAAGGGGCCAACAAGTTCCACGACCTGGCCCCCGGCGCCGTAGTGCTGGCCGATGCCGGCTCGGACAAGCCCCTGCTGGTGGCCCACAATTTCGGCGACGGCCGCGTGCTGGCCTTCGCCGGCGATTCCACCTGGCACTGGTGGATGCAGGGATACGAGTCGGCCTTCAAGCGCTTTTGGCGGCAAGTGGTCCTCTGGCTCGCGCGAAAGGATCAGTCGCAGGATGGCAACGTTTGGATCCGGCTCACGCAGCGCCGTTTCGCGCCGTCGCAGCGGGTCGACTTTGCGGTGGGGGCCAATTCGCCCACCGGTGAACCGCTCGGCGATGCGGCCTTCAAGGCCGAGATCGTGCTGCCGGACGGCGCCCGCCGTCCCTTGTCGCTCGTGCGGCAGGCGGAGCAGATGGCCGGCTCGTTCCGCGATACGCAAACCCCCGGCGATTACGCTATCGAGGTGTCGGCCACGCACAAGGACCAGCCGCTGGGTAGCACCCGAGCCCGCTTCCTCGTCTTCCAGCAAGACCTCGAGCTGGACAACGCCGCGGCCGACGCGCCTACGCTGGAGAGCCTGGCCGCGATGACCGGCGGGCAGTCGCTGGCCCCCGAGCAGTTGCCCGATCTCGTGAAACGCCTCACGGAGCAAACGCGATCGCTGGAAGTGCAGCAAGAGACGAAGAAAACCTTTTGGGACACGTGGTCGTTCTTCCTCACGCTCGTCGCGCTGCTGGGGCTGGAGTGGTACTTGCGGAAGCGCTGGGGGCTGGTGTGAAGGGCGAGCGACCGATTTGTCATACTTCTGGCGACCGAATCCGCAGTCGGCCGACCTCGGCCGTAATGATAGCGCCAGACGCAAGTTCGGTTTCATGACGCGCGAGAACTTCCCGACAAACGGCAGCCTGCTGACGAGCGGAAATGCCGACCAGTCGAAGAATGCCGCAGTGGGGCCGGCCGCGCAACACGGCCAACTCGCCGAAGTCTTTATCCAACGTCACAAGCGCCCGGCCTTGATTGTTGGCGATCGCGAGAATCTCTTCATCACCCGGATCGCTCGGCCAGTCGCCGGCCCACACGACATCATGCCCGGCCACCTCCAACTCGGGCCGGGCTTTTCCCCACACGCAACTGTCCAAGAGGATTTTCATCGCCCCGGCTCAATCAGCAGCGGCTCGATCCGTTCGTGGCCCACGACCCGCCGGGCGTACACGAGACACGCCCGCACGTCCTCCGCTTCGAGCCAGGGATAGCCCTCCAAGATTGTTTCGATCGTGTCGCCGGCGGCGAGCATTCCCAAAACATGCTCGACCGCCAATCGCCGCCCGCGGATGATTGGCTTGCCGTCGAAAATCCGCGGATCAATCGTGATGCGTTCGAGGAGCTTTTGCTCGTCCATCATACGACTCCCAATGCAAGGATCGTTCGGCGGCGTCCAACTCAGCAATCGACCAAGCCGTGCCAACCTGATTCAATTATAGCACGACCGGAATCGTCCGGGGATTAGCGTGATGTAATGAGAACTTGTCTGGATCCGCTCGTGCCTTACCTGTCCAGCGGCAAATCAAAAGACGCCCGACCCCGTTTTTCCCCTCGTCGCGACCGCAACCCGTGACTATTCAGGAAGGCCTGGAATGAACGCCCAGAGACACACAGCGAGCAACGTGAGTACGCCAATCATCGCTGCACTCACGCGCCACCGCCAGGCTGGATGACCGACGAGGACGCGGACCAGCGCCGCCAACGGGACGCAAAGAACGAGCGTGATTAATTCGACAGCGAGGTTTGATAAGCTCTTTCCGTTGTCGTTGATGACGCAGCATACAGCCCAACTCCAGAACGGAAAAATGAACACGGACAGCTCGAAAAGCTCCCACCGCGCCCGATGCCGCCCGAAATAAATCAGAGGACCGGACAAGAGCCCTGCCCACAGCAGAAAAACGCCCCAAAGTCCAATCAAACTGAACAATTCGCCGCAGAAAGTTGCAACCATATCGGCTCTCTCACGTTGCGGGCTGCGAGAAGAAATATCGCTGCACTACAAGGGCGACGACGTGAGCCAAATATAACGTCGACTTCGGGCTGCAGCAAAGCCCGCCGCGGAACGCCGCAGAGGGCGTTCCCTACGGTTGGGGGTAATTCGCTATCTTGCCGGAGTCGCGATCGGCACGCCCGCCGGCGGAGCAACGGGTGCCGCGGGCAGCGGCCCGCAACGGCTCAACAGATCGCCGATGATGTACTGCTCCAAGGGAACATCGCGGCCTTTGCCGATCCAGCCCTTGGTGATGGGAATGTCGGTCACCGGGTTGACGATGCGGACGAGCGTGCGGTCGTAGCTGAGCGTGGCGTCGCCGGCCGTGGCAAAGTCGGGATGCCGATTGTCTTCCAACTCTTTGAACACCGCCACGTTGACCCAATGGCCGCCTTGTTCCTGCGCCGGAATCACGTGCACCACCGCCCGGCGGCGCATCGTCTGCAACGTGTTCTCCACCTTTTGCGGTTGGTCGATGGTATCGCGCCGCCAGGGCTCGAAGATGGTTGGGCTAATTTCCGGCACGGTGGTCACGATGCCTTCGGTCGGCGTGTTGCCCGCCATGCGGATCGGCCGTTCTTCGGCGATGCGGAAGTAGTCGCTCACCACGGCCACTACTTCCTCCCACATGCACTCGTGGTTGGCCAGTGGGATGAAGATCGGATTGTTGTAGACGGGAGGCGGCAAGCTGCTCGCCGGCGGCGGATCGCCGAACTCGCGCAGACCGCCGCCTTCGGGGCCCATGCAACTCGATAGACCCGCCGCCATTAGTGCCGCCAGCAATGCCTTGCGCATGGCGATTTTTGCCTTCAGGAACGATCCGCCCCAGAATAGGGGCGGAAGTTTCCTCGAAACGGCCGGCCAAGGCAAGAGCAGATCAACGGTTTCCTATCTTCCGTGCTCTTCGCGGCCCTTGTGGATCGCCCGGTTTTCACCTGACCGCAACGGGCCGCCGGAACGGCATCTTCTTTCGGGTCGTGCCGTTTTCGCTCAGCATGCGTTGGGCCTTCGCCAGATCATTGACCTTGATGATAGCCGACACACTCCCTTTGAGTCTTCCCCCCGCGTTGAACGAGCAATAGGCGTAGTCGATGTTAAGGTGTTCGGCGGCGAGTTTCTCGCAGATCCTGCGGAACCCGCCCGGCTGAGTGGGAACGTCGACCAACAACACATCGGCGGCATCGTAGCGAACGTTGATTCTCTCCAGCACCGACACGGCGGCTTGAAAATCGTCGGGCACAAAGCGGACGGTCCCGCGTTCGCCGGAATCCATCACCGCCAGCGCCCGAAAATTGACCTTTTCCTTGCTCAATGCCGTCAGCATGTCAGCAAGCCTGCCGGGCTTGTTGACCAACGAAACCGACAGTTGCTTGGCCGTTTGCATCTCGCTAATCCTTTCATGGAAACTTGAGGAAACGCTGCCAAAACTACCGACTTTGCGGACGATCAAAAGGTCCTCAGGTTAAGGATAGCAACCGCGCGGAAAGGGTCAAACCAGGGCCCAAAACCGCGGGGTTTGTCAGTCGGACAGTTTGCCCAAATTACCGCGGCTTGGGCAGCGGCGAACCGGCGTGAGCGGAAATCGAGCACGTTGTCCGATCCCGGGTAGTAGCCTCGATAGCGATGGCGGTCCCCGGGTAGCCCCGATAGCTTGCTATCGGGGTGGCAAAGCCACAAGAGGTTTCACCGGCCCTCTCGCCGCTGGCGCGGCCCGGATAGGCGAGCTATCCGGGCCACCCGAGGCGGCCAATTTTCATGTCACACCGCTTTGCCCCAAGGCCCACGGGAGGGTAGGATGCTGATGCCGCCGGGCCGCCGGTCGGCCTTGATAACTCCATTTGCTCGATCCACACCGCTATGCCTCGCCGTAATTTTCTGGTCCTGGTGACCATGACTGCCGTGGCCTTGCTCTGCCACCAGCGGGTACAGAAGAACCCTTACGCCCGCCCCTTGGCCAACGCCATGACGATGATCGAAAACCAATACTTTGAGCCCATCTCGGCCCAGTCGCTCTTCGATGGGGCCATGGGCGGTATGATCGGCAAGTTGGACGAGCACTCCGCCTACATCTCGCCGGCCGAGTTGCAAGGATTTCAGGAGACCGTCGACCAGCAATTCACCGGCGTAGGGCTGTCGGTGGCGCTGGACCCGCAGACCAAGCAACTCATGGTGCTCGGGCCGCTGGTCGGCTCCCCGGCATACAAGGCCGGCGTCCGCGCCGGTGATCGTCTGCTGCGCATCAACGGCGACAGCACCCAAGGCATGTCGCTGCAAGAGGCCGTGCAACTGCTCCGCGGCAAGGCCGGCGACCCCGTGACGCTCGCCGTTCTGCACGAGGGCGAAACGAAACCAGCGGAGATGAAAATCGTCCGCGCCGTCATCCACGTCGACTCGGTGCTGGGCGACACGCGCAACGCCGACGGTTCGTGGAACTTCTTCCTCGAAGGTCACCAGCGCCTCGGCTATATCCGCATCAGCAGCTTTACCGACGCCACGGCCGGCGAGTTGGAGCGGGCCCTCGACGCCTTGGCCGAGCACGACGCGCGGGGCCTGGTGCTCGACCTTCGCGACGATCCGGGCGGATACCTCGACGCCGCGGTCGACATCTGCGACCTGCTGATCGACTCGGGGGTGATCGTCACCACTCGCGGCCGCGACGGCCGCATCGAGCGGAGCTACCTGGCCAGCGGCAAGGGGCGCTTCACCGATTTCCCGCTGGTTGTGCTCGTCAACCAGCAGAGCGCCAGCGCCGCCGAGATCGTCGCCGCCTGCCTGAAAGATCACCACCGCGCCACAATCGTCGGTCAACGCAGCTACGGCAAAGGGACCGTGCAAAGGGTCATCGACCTGGAAAAGAACTGCGGGGCACTGAAACTGACCACGGCGAGCTACTGGCGCCCCAGCGGCAAGAACATCCAACGGCCGCCCAACGCCGGGGCCGACGCCGACTGGGGCGTCTCGCCCGACCCGACCGGCAAAGTGGATTTGACCGCCGAGGAGCAGAACCGCTGGCGGGCCTGGCGCGCCGAACGCGACCAGCCCCCTTCGGCCGCCAACGGCAACGGAAAAAACCCCGCCGAGCCGTTCGTCGACCGGCCGTTGCAGCGGGCCGTGGAGATCGTGGAAAAAGAAGCGGCTGCGAAACAATAACCTCGTTGGGACGGCAGTTGTACTGCCGTCTCCGGAAGTCGCGAAGATGGGGTGGCAGTGCAACTGCCACCCCAACATGTTTCTCCGCCCCAACATAGCCGTGGTCACCGAACGCAAATCCCTCGCCCATCCCTTGGCCTGGATCGACGACGAGCTGGCCGCTCTGGAGCGGCAACAGCTTCGCCGGCGACTCGGGCTGCGCGGCAGGCCGCAGGCCGCCCGGCTCCTGATGGACGGCCGCGATCTGGTCAATTTCGGATCGAACGATTACCTGGGTCTGGCCGCCGATCCCCGCCTGGGCCGCGCCGTGGCCGAGGCCGTCCGGCAGGAAGGCTGGGGAAGTGGGGCCAGCCCGTTGGTGACCGGCCATGCCGGCGCCCACCAGCGCCTCGCCGAACGCCTGGCCGAGTTCGAAGGGACCGAAGCCGCGCTGGTGTTCTCCTCCGGCTTCGCCGCCAACACCGGCACGATCGCCGCGCTGGTGGGGCCCGGCGACGTCGTCTATTGCGACCGCAAGAACCATGCCAGCCTATTGGATGGCTGCCGCCTTTCGCGGGCTGACGTCCGTCCCTACCCGCACGGCGATCATGAGCGGCTGGCAACCCTGCTGGCCCAAGCGGGCCGCTATCGGCGGCGGCTGATTACGACCGACGGCCTGTTTAGCATGGACGGCGATCTGGCCCCGTTGGCCCCCTTGACCGAGCTGGCCGAGCGGTACGAGGCGATGCTGCTGGTCGATGAGGCGCACGCCACGGGCGTTTTCGGCCGGTATGGCCGGGGCATCGGCGAGCATTTCGGCGTCGAAGCGCGGGTCCACGTCCGCATCGGCACGCTCAGCAAGGCGCTGGGCTCGGTGGGCGGATTCGTCGCCGGCAGCCGCCCGCTCGTCGAGTGGCTCACGAATCGTGCCCGGCCCTACGTTTTTTCGACCGCCGGCCCGGCCGCTGCTGCCGCCGCGGCGCTGGCGGCGATTGACATCGTGCGTCAAGAGCCGGAGCGTCGCGAGCGATTGCTGGCCCGGGCGGAAAGGCTCCGCGGCGAGTTGGCCGCCCAGGGCTGGAATGTCGGCGGCTCGGCCAGTCAGATTATTCCTGTGATGCTGGGCAGTGCGGAGCGGGCGGTGCAGTGGTCGGCACACTTGCGCGACTGCGGCCTGTTCGTGCCGGCGATTCGCCCCCCCACGGTGCCCGACGGCGAGGCCTGTCTGCGTATCAGCTTGACTGCCGGCCACACTGAGGAGATGATCTCGGCCCTCCTGGTGGCACTGGGCCCAAACCAAGCGAACCCCGAGGGGTTGTGCTAGGAACAGACTCTTGGGCGAGCCGCGGCCAACAAGTACAATTGGTCATACAGACGTCCGGCGCCGTGGCCGGGCGATGAACTGCGATTTCTCAGCCGGTCCGCCGTCTTCCTCTTTGCTGGAGAATGCCATGAAAACGCCCGAGCGACGCTCCCTCCCCCGCGCCACGACGACTCGCCGCGACTTCCTGCGGACCACGGCCGGCGCCGCGGCGGCCGTCACGCTGGTGGTTCCCGCCGTCCACGCCGCGCAAGAGAACACGATCAAGATTGCCCTGGTGGGCTGCGGCAGCCGCGGCAGCGGCGCCACGGCCAACGCCCTGTCGACCAAGGGGCCCGTGAAGCTCTGGGCCATGGCCGACGCCTTCCAGCCGCGGCTCCAGGCGAGCCTGAAGGCACTCGGCGGGCAGTTCGGCAAGCAGGTCGAGGTGCCGCTGGGGCGGCAATTCGTGGGCCTCGATGCGTACCAGAAAGCAATCGACGCCGTGGCCCCCGGCGGCGTCGTGCTGCTGGCCACGCCGCCGGCCTTCCGCCCCATCCACTTCGAGCACGCCGTGCAGAAAGGCTGCCACGTCTTCATGGAGAAGTCCTTCGCCGTGGACGCGCCCGGCGGACGGCGCGTGCTGCGCGCCGGTGAGCTCGCGGCACAGAAGAACCTGAAGGTCGCCGGCGGCCTGATGTGGCGCCACGACAAACCCCGGGAAGAAGTCATCCAGCGAATTCACGACGGGGCCATTGGAGAAATCATCCTGCTGCGGACGTACCGCATGCACGGGCCGTGGGGCGGCCACACCCGACCAGCCGGAATGCGAGAATTGGAATATCATCTCACCTACTGGCTGAACTTCACCTGGGCGGGCAACGGCTTCCTGGCCGAGGCGATGGTCCACAATATCGACGTTTGCTGCTGGGCCAAGAATGCCTGGCCGATCGCGGCGCAGGGCCAGGGCGGCCGGCTGGCGCTAACGCAGCCGGGCCAATGGTACGACCACTACAACGTGGAGTACTTCTTCGCCGACGGCACGCGGCTCTTGGCCCAGGGCCGCCACATGAATTACTGCTGGGACATCTACTCCGATTTTGCCCACGGCACCAAGGGTTCCGCCGTAATCATGGAAAGCCTGGCAGCGCCGAACCCGCGGATCTACCGGAGCCAACTCCAGACACGGGAAAACGAAACCTGGCGCTATTGCGGCCGACAACCGAACCCTTACGAACCCGGCGGGCGGCCGTTCGAAAACCTGCGCCAGTCGGGAAATCCTTATCAGGTGGAGCACGACCTGCTGTTCGACGCGATCCGCCAGGACAAACCGCACAACGAGGCCCAACGGTGTGCCATGGCGGCCATGACCGCGATCATGGGACGCATGGCGGCCTACAGCGGTCAACGGGTTACCTGGGAACAGGCGCTCCGCTCCAACCTGGAGCTGGCACCCGGTCTGGAGTCGTACACGTGGAACTCCACGCCCCCAGTGCTCCCCGACAAGCAGGGACGCTACCCGATACCGATCCCCGGAATGGTCAAGGCGTTTTGAGAGGCGCGTCGGGAACCGTCACCGCTTCCCGAATCGGTGACCGCCATTACCCCCGCGGCACAACGACAAAGGAACATGCCAATGCCAGCACGTCTTTCGCTTGTCGTCTCGCTGGTACTGCTCTTGCTGCCGTCTGCTTCGCGGGCCGCGGATACCGGCGGGGTCTACAACGGATCGTTCCGGAAGACCGTGGCCGGCGGAGAGCGGCCGGACGGCTGGCAAGCCGCGGGCGACAAGGCCATCGTCCAGGAAGTGGCCGTCGAGCGGGACCCACAGCGGGGGCAGGTGGCGCGGCTCTGCTGCACCCGATTCGTCCCCGGCACGCCGTCCAGCCACGTGATGATCGCCCAGTTCGGCCACGTGGGAGTCCAGGCCGGTCACTGGTACCGCGTGAGTCTTTGGGCCCGGGCGAAAGACCTGGAAACGGGCGTGGTCCAGCTTCGCCTGACCGACGTGAGGAGATGGACGCCCGTCGGCCTGTCGAAGAGTTTTCTCCCCGGCGAGCGCTGGCAGCATTACGAGTTCGTCTTTCACGCCGATCGCGACCTGAAGCCGGCCGACAGCCGCCTGTCGGCCTACTTCCAAAGCAGCGGCACGCTTTGGCTGGCCGACATGACCTTCGCCGAGACCACCGCCATGAAAGAGCAGTGGCTTCCCGCGATCCCCATGACTGGCGTGACCAATGCGCTCCCCAACAGCAGTTTCGAGGCCGGCGAAGGCTGGGGAACCTCGGCCTGCGGCAATTTCGGCTGGACCGCCAATCTGTTCCAGCGCCTCGGCCGCTGGGACGATTCGCAAGCCTATCACGGCAAACGATCGTGGAAGGTGACACTCTCGGCCCACAAGCCACCCATGCTGTACGGCGGTTATCTGCACTCGGTGACCGAGGTCCGCACGGTGGAACTCGCCCATGCCGGCTGGGTCCACGTCGCGCCGGGCCAGTCGTATACGTTCTCAGTGTACCTGAAGTCGGACCGTCCCGATGCGTCCGTCGTCGCCTGCCTGAAAGAGCCCGAGTCGCGGCGAAGCAATCATCGCAAGTATTCCATCGGCCGGCAGTGGCAGCGGATCCAGGTAAGCTACGTGCCCCGGGGCGAATCGCTGCGCGGCTGCGTAACTTTTAGCCTGCCGAAGGGAGACCGCGGGTCCGCAACGCTCTGGCTCGACGCGGCCCAGTTCGAACGCGGCAAGACCGCTTCGCCCTACCGTCCGCGGACCGATTTGGAGGCGGGCATCGAGACCGGCGTCGTCGGCAATCTGTTCACCGATCCGGCCAAGGGGCTCACGTGCCGATTGCGGGCCATCAACGCGTCGAAGGAGCCCAGGAAACTCGACGGGCGGCTCCGCGTGACCGACTTCTGGGACCGAACCGTTTGGCAGGAGCGGCCCGAGATTGAGGTCGCCCCGGGCGGTGCGGTCGAGCGGACGTACACGGTGCTGGCGGGCAAGCGGGGGTTCTTCCGCATTCACTGGGAGCCCGCGGGAGGGCTGGCCCAGAGCTTGCGCTGCGCGGTGATCGACCCTTGCCGGGAGAACGATTCGCCCTTCGGCTTCAACCATGCGTTTGGGCTCGATTTTCTCCTGCCGCTAGCCCATCAGGCCGGGCTGCGGTGGTGGCGCGACTGGTCGACCCAGTGGGACACGCTCCAGCCGGAGCGGGGCGCGGCGTTCGACTTCCATATGCCCGACGTGCAGATCAACCGCGTGCTCGAGCGCCAGGGCCGCATGCTGGTCCTGCTCCCGTATCCGGGGGCGGGCTGGTCGGCAAGCCACTATCCCAAGGCGGTCGAGGAACTCCGCCAAAGCGTGCAGGAGGGAAAGGGAGGCAGCTACGAGTTGCGTCAGGCCATCATCGCAGCCAAACCCGACCGACTCGAAGATTTTGCCGCGTACGTTCGGGCGACCGTCGGGCACGACCAGGGCCGTGTCGCCCATTACGAGATCCTGAACGAGCCCCTTTACACGCATTACGCCCTGCCGAACACCGCGCAAGGATACGCGTACGATGTGTCGGACTACATCGACGTCCTGCGGACCGCTTACCAGGCGGCCAAGGCCGTCGATCCGGCTTGCACGGTCGTGGGCGGCATCGCCTGTCCGCCCGAAGCGGGCTGGGCGGGCCGGTTCATCGAGCAAGGCGGCCTGCAGTGGTGCGACGTGATGAATTATCACCTCTATCCGACGCTGCGGCGGCCGGAGACCCTGGAACCCATCTTGCACGAACATTGCCGGCAGATGCAGGACCGCGGCCAGGTCCGCCCCATCTGGGTCACCGAGTTCGGCCTCTACGCCGAGGACGATCCGGTGACCCTGCCGGCCCATGCGGGCGACCTGACGATGGACGACGCCATGCGTCCCAGCGAGCGCATCGCCGCGGCCGATCTCGTCCAATGGGCGGCCGTGATGTTCGCCCACGGCGTACGGAAGGTTTTTTATCACGCGGGCGTCTGCCAGGGGTATCATCAGGCCAGCGCGGGCAACATCTTTTTCGAATATGGCGGCCTGCCACGCAAGATGCTGCCGGCCGTGGCGGTGCTGGCCCGCTGGCTGGGCCCCGACTTCCAGTTCGTCCGCAAATGGGACAAGCCGGCGTGGCTTTTGGCCTACGAGTTCCGCTCCCGGGGTCGTCCGGTGGTCATTCTGTGGACCCACAAGACGGATGCCCCGCAGCTCGACCTGCCCCGGGGATTACGGGCCTTCGATCTGATGGGCAACGCGATCGACGGACGGCGGATCACGGTCGGCGAGGAGCCGATGTATCTGGTCGGCGAGTAACAGCAGGCGAAGGGCCGCAATGAAATCTTTTATTACCTGCCGCGTCGCGGGTTCGCCAGCGACAGCGAGTTTGAACAGGCCGTTGAGCTGGCCAAGAGCAAGGTCGCTAGGTTCTGCACCGTGAGTTAGAATCCATACGAATTGCCACCCCCTCCAGCATGATTCCCCGACCACGCGGGAATTGCTATGATGGCTTATCGGTGGTGATCGTGTGGGACAGCCGCCCTCGTTGTCGCAGGCAAGTCGCGTTGGCGGGCCGTGGAGGGGCCATTGATAATGGCCCAGCGATTCATCGCTGGGTCTGGAGATCGACAAGAACCGGTTTGTCCCGGAGGGACAATTGAAAAGCCGCCCTGCAGTAACGTTTCAGTCGTCCCTCCGGGACTAACAATCTTCTTGTTCCATCGGTTTCCCAGCACCAAGGTGCTGGGCTATTATCAAATGTCCCTCCGGGACAGAGAGCCGCGCACGGTTGGTGTAACAACGAGTGTAGCCGAGGCGGCTGTGCCACATTTTGAAAGGGCTTCCGCGCGGCAGGGGATGAACGAGCCATGTCACGGATTGTCACAACGCCGCCCCAGGCGGCGGCCGCGGAGGGGATTCGGCCCGGCGGCTGGTGGCACGAGTCGGACGACGGCCACCGGCTCGTCTGCGACCTCTGTCCCCGCGGCTGCGCCTTGCGGCCCGGCGATCGCGGCTTCTGCTTCGTCCGCGAAAACCGCGACGGGCAAATCGTCTCGACCACCTACGGGCGGAGCACCGGTTTCTGCATCGATCCGATCGAGAAGAAACCGCTCAACCAGTTTTATCCTGGCACGGCCGTGCTCTCGTTCGGCACGCCCGGCTGCAACCTGGGTTGCACCTTCTGCCAGAACTGGACCATGTCCCGCTCGCGGAACGTCGAGGCGGCCTGTCAGGCGGCCGCGCCGCAGGCCATCGCCGCGGCGGCCAAGGAACACGGCTGCCAAAGCGTGGCGTTTACCTACAACGATCCGATCATCTGGGCCGAATACGCCATCGACACGGCCCGCGCCTGCCGCGCCGCGGGCATCAAGACCGTGGCCGTCACGTCCGGCTACATCAGCGACGTCACCCGGGAAGCGTTTTACGAAGTGATGGATGCCGCCAATGTCGATCTGAAGGGTTTTACCGATCAGTTTTACCGCGAATATTGCGGCGGGCGGTTGCAGCCGGTGCTCGACACGCTGCGCTGGCTCGCGCACCACGGCCAGACGTGGCTGGAGATCACCAACCTGATCATTCCCGCGGCGAACGACGCGCCGGACGACGTCCGGCGGATGTGCCAATGGATCCGCAGCGAGCTGGGGCCCGACGTGCCGCTCCACTTTTCGGCCTTTCATCCGGACTTCAAGTTGACCGATCGCCGGGCGACGCCGCCGGCCGTGTTGCAGGCGGCCCACGACACGGCCCGCGAACTCGGGCTAAACTATGTGTATACGGGCAACGTGTTCGATCCCCGGCACCAGCATACGTACTGTCCCGCTTGCGGCCAGGCGGTGATTCGCCGCGACGGATATGAAGTGATGGCCTTCGAGATCCGCGACGGCCGCTGCCAGCATTGCCAGACGCCGATCGCGGGCCGCTTCGACCACAGCGCCGGCGCGTGGCGGGGGAACCGGCTGCCGATCAAGATTGCAAATTGAACAGCGTGTCATCCTGAGCGCAGCGAAGGATCTCGTGGATTCGTCGTAGAAGATCCTTCGCTGCGCTCAGGATGACCGATCGCCAGGAGAACGCCATGGACTGCTCTGCATCGCAACCGGCGGAATCGGCCGGCGGCACGCCCCGGCCGGTGTTTAGCGCGGAGCAGGAGGCCACGCTGTTTCGCGCGGCGGGCCAACGCGTGACGGCGGCCGTGCGGGGCGAGCGGGCCGAATCGAGCCGCCGCCTCTTGGGCGCGACGGCCGGCACGCCGGTGTACGGGGCGTTCGTCAGCCTGAAGCGCGCGGGCCGCCTGCGCTCCTGCTGCGGGCACATCGAATCGACGGTGCCGCTTTGGCGCGCGCTGGACTGCGCTGCCGACCGGGCGGCGACCGACGACCCGCGTTTTCCCCGCATCGTGCCCGCCGAGCTGGACCAGCTCGACATGGACGTGTGGATTCTCTGGGGGCCGGAGCCGGTTCGGGCCCGCGGCGAGGATCGCGTGCAAGCGGTGGTGATCGGCAAGCACGGGGTGCAGATTGGCCGCGGCGCGGCCCGCGGGCTGTTGCTGCCCGGCGTGGCGGTGGACCACGGGCTGGACGCGCGGGGGCTCTTGGAACAGGTGTGCATCAAGGCCGGCCTGCCGCCCGATGCCTGGAAAGACGACGACACGAACTTGCGGATCTTCGAGGGGGATGCGATTCGCGGCCGGCTCGCGGCGGACGAGGCCGATGCCCGTTTGCCCGCGGCGGCCGGGGGCTTTTATCCGGGCGATGCCCGCGAAGTAAGCCGCATGGTCGAGAAGCTTTTTGCCGCGTCGGCCGCCCCGGCCGCCGCGGAATCGTGGGCGGGCGCGCTGGTGCCGCATGCCGGCTGGATCTATTCGGGCCGGCTGGCGGCAGCCGTGTTCCGCCGCGTAGCGATCCCGTCACGGGCGATCATCCTTTGTCCCCGGCATCGCCCGCTGGGCGCGCAGTGGGCCGTGGCGCCCTACCGGCGGTGGCTCTTTCCCGGCGGCGAATTGGCCGCCGACCCGGAACTGGCCGCGCGATTGGCCCAGGCGGTCGAGGGGCTCGTGTTGGATGCGGCCGCCCATCGCGAGGAACATGCCATCGAGGTGCAGTTGCCTTTGCTGGCCCGTGTCGCTCCGCAGGTTCGCCTGGTGGGGATTACCGTGGGCGATGGCTCGCTGCCGGAGCTGCTGCGGTTCGGCGGCGAGTTGGCCGCCGTGCTGGCCGAGATGCCGGATCGCCCGTTGTTGATCGTTTCCAGCGACATGAATCACTTTGCCGACGACAGCGAGACGCGGCGGGTGGATCGGCTGGCACTGGACGCCATCGCCACGCTGGACCCTACGCAGGTCTACGACACGGTGCGGCGGAACCACATCACCATGTGCGGCATGGGCCCCTGCGTGATCGTCATGGAGGCCTTGCGACAGTTGCAATGCCTAAGCCGCTATGAATCGGTGGGCTATGCCACCAGTGCCGAGGCCGGCGGCGAGACCGATCGGGTGGTCGGCTATGCGGGGCTGCTGTTTGGATAAAGCGGCCGGGCGAAAACACCGCATGCCAGGGCGGCAGTACAACTGCCGCCCCAACCATGATGGAACTGCGGCGCCAGCAATGATGGAACTGCGGCGCCAGCAATGGTCGACCGCCCCGAGCGTTACTTCGCGTCGCCCCCGAACGGATCGTCAGCGGCCTTTTTCTCGCCCACTTTCTTCTGATCGGCCGCTGGTTTCTTTTCTTCCGCCGCTGGCTTCTTCTCTGCGGTCGCGGGTTTCTTGTCCGCGGCGGGTTCATCGAAAGGATTGGCAGCGGCGCCAGGGGCAGCAGCGGCCGGTTTCTTCTCTTCCACGGCGGGTTTCTTTTCGTCGGCCGGCTTGGCCTCGGCCTTCGGCGCGGCGGGCTTGGCGGGCTCATCGAACGGATTGGCCGCTGCAGCGCCCGGGGCAGCGGCGGCTGGTTTCTTCTCTTCCATGGCGGGTTTCTTTTCCTCGGCCGGCTTGGCCTCGGCCTTCGGCGCAGCGGCCTTGGCGGGTTCATCGAAAGGATTGGCCGCTGCAGCACCCGGAGCAGCGGCGCCCGGTTTCTTCTCTTCCATGGCCGGTTTCTTTTCGTCGGCCGGCTTGGCCTCGGCCTTCGGCGCGGCCGGCTTGGCGGGCTCATCGAAAGGATTGGCGGCAGCGGCACCCGGAGCAGCGGCGCCCGGTTTCTTCTCTTCCACGGCGGGTTTCTTCTCTTCGGCCGGCTTGGCCTCGGCCTTCGGCGCGGCGGGCTTGGCAGGCTCATCGAAGGGGTTGCCGGCTTCCGCGGTCTTGGCAGCGGCGGCCGGTTTCTTCTCTTCGACCGCCTTGGCCTCGGCCTTCGGCGCGGCCGGCTTGCCAGGCTCACTGGCAAAGGGATCTTCGCTGGCCGTGGCGGCCGGCGCGGCCGCTTTCTTTTCGGCCCCCATGGCCGGCTTCTCGGCCGCCTCGGCGGCAGCCGGTTCGGCAGCCGCCTTCTTACCGAGCTTAGCCCCCTTCTTGGTTACTGCCGGGCCTGCTTTCTCCTCCGAGTTGGCGAACGGATCGGCAGCCGATTCCGCCGCCGCGGCCTTTTCGGCAGTAGCCGGTTGGGGTGCGACGACCGGCTCGGGCGCCGCCGGAATCTGCTCCCGCACGACTCGCGATTCTTCCCGCTGGATCGCTTCGTAGCGGGCCTTGCGGAGTCGCTCGGCCTCTTCCAGCGCGACCATGCGGGCCTCGACGCGGTAGTTCTCCAACTCTACCCGCTCGCTCCCCTGCACCCGCTCCAAGGCCCTCGAAACATTGTAAAACTTGTTGACGTCTTTACTCTCCGACTGGGCGCCGGTGAGGAAGTCCTGCTTCGCCTCTGGCTCGTGGCCCAGCTTGAGATCGGTCAGGCCGCGGAAGTAGAAGACGCGCGGGTCGCGCGAGCCGGCTTCGATCACCGTGGTCAATTGCTGGTACGCCCGCGGATAATCACCGGCAAAATAGGCGTGGACGCCTTGTCCGTATTTCTGCCCGAGAATGGCCTCCTGAGCCGGCGTGGGAACCGCGTAGAGCGACGCCAGTCCGGCGACCAGCACAACGATATTACGACACATGAGCGGCGACTCCTGTGGGAATGGTGAACTTGGCCCGACGGGGCAAACGATGGCCGCCAGGCAAACACCTATTCTCGATGTTAATTGTTGCCCCCGCAATTGGCAAGCAAAAGTCTTTCGTTTTCGCTCGGAATGCGGGCGGCGGACACAGCACACCCGTTACGCATGGTCAAACGGGCTCGGCCAACCATGGTCGCCAATCTGGGGGGTAAACGCCAACTTGACGCCCATAAACGGGCGTAACTATACTGGATGGAGTAACTGGCGGGGTTTGCGCAGAGCGGAGATTTCCGCGCTCGCGATATGGCCCAAGCAAAGAGGGCTTCCGAATGAGTCGCTCGGTGTGGATGGCGATGGGGCTGTCGGTCGGGATTTTGGTCCTGGTCGGCTTGCCCAGTTATGCGCAACAGGCGGTTGCTCCGCCGCCGCCGGCAAAGGCCGGCGAGGCCCCCCCAGACGCGAAGCCGGCCGCCCGGCCGCTCACCATCCGGTCGCCGTACCGGAAGCTGGCCCCGGGAGTGCTCGTCTCGATCGACCCCATGCAAAAGATCGAAGAGTCGGTAAGCCGGCACGACGTGGTGGGATTGCTGGCCGTCGATCCGAAGTTCGATTGGGCCAAGGACATCGCCTTTCGCCGCGACGTGTGGGTGCTCCGCTTCCAGTTCAAACCCATGCGGATCGTGTGGGTCGATATTCCGGAACGATCGGGCAAGATGCAGCGGAAGCCCATTTGGTACCTGGTTTACGTGGTCACCAACGTGGGGAAGGTGTTGCACCCGGTGGATGACGTGAAGCTGCCGTACGAGACGGCCGAACCGAGGCAACTGTTCGAGGTGCAGACGGTCGACCGGCCCATCCATTTCGTGCCGGAGTTTCTCCTGGAAGGTCATCAACACATCAAGCCCGACGACGGCTTTACCAAGGTGTATCCGGATCGGGTGATTCCGGTGGCGATGGGACCGATTCGCCTGCAGGAGGATCCGCGGCGGAGGTTTCTCACCTCGGTGGAAATGTGCCGCGACATCGCCGTCGGAGAGAGCGTCTGGGGCGTGGCCACTTGGGAAGACATCGATCCGCGCATCGTCCGTTTTTCGGTGTACGTGTTTGGATTGACCAACGCCTACCACTGGAAGGACGAGGTGGGCGAGTATAAGCCGGGGGACTCGCCGCTAAAGGGCCGCAAGCTGTACCGCAAAACCCTCCAGTTGAACTTCTGGCGGCCCGGCGACAAGTACTTCGAGCACGAGGAAGAAATCCGCTACGGGATCCCCGGAGGGGTTGACTACGAGTGGGTTTACCGCTAGAAAGAAGGATTCGAGACTGATAGGATAGCCGGTGGCCAAGGGCCGCGGCTACTCCGGGGGGCGCTGGTCCCCGGCTATGGTCAAATGTTGGGGCGGCAGTTGTACTGCCGCCCCCAAAGCGACGGCAAGAAGGGTGGCAGTGCAACTGCCACCCCAACCTTCGCCCCGGCTATGGTCTCGACGTAAACCCATTATCCGCAAAGACATTCGGCTTCCGCCCCGTGATCCTGCCGGCGGATGCTTCCCCCAGGGAGACGTTCTCATGGCACATAAAAAAGGCCAAGGCTCCAGCCGCAACGGTCGCGACAGCAACCCTCAACGCAGGGGTGTGAAGCGGTTCGGTGGCGAAACGGTCCAAGCGGGCAACATTCTCGTCCGCCAAGTGGGCAACAAGTTCCATCCCGGCAAGGGCGTCGGTCAGGGTTCCGATTTTACGCTCTACGCCTTGGTCGATGGCCAGGTAAAGTTCGATCGGGGCGGCCGCCGCATTCACGTCGTCCAAGCGGCTGTCGAAGCGGTGGTGGGATAGCCCGTGACTGCTGCAATCCTCGACGGCAAGACCCTCTCGGAAAAAATCCGGGCAGAGATCGCCCAGGAGACCGCTGTCTTCGTCGCCCAGACGGGCGTAACGCCGTGTCTGGCGGCCGTGCTGGTGGGCGAAGACCCCGGCAGCCAGGTTTACGTGCGGAACAAGCAAAAGGCCTGCGAAAAGGCCGGCATCACCAGCCAGCTCCACCGGCCGCCCAAAGAAACCAGCACCGAAGAGCTTCTGGCCCTGATCGACCGGCTCAACCGCGACCCGGCCGTGCATGGCATCCTGGTGCAATCGCCGCTGCCCAAGCAGATCGACGAACTGCGGGTGCTCGAGGCGGTCAATCCGCTGAAGGACGTCGACGCCTTCCATCCGGAAAACGTGGGGCGGATCGTGCAGGGGCGGCCGCGCTTCATGCCCTGCACGCCCTACGGTGTGCAGCAGATGCTCATGCGGAACAACATTCCCATCGCCGGGGCCAACGTGGTCGTGGTGGGTCGCAGCGACATTGTGGGCAAGCCGATGGCCATTCTGCTCATGCAGCGCGGCAAAGGGGGCGATGCCACGGTGACCGTCTGCCACAGCCGCACCCGCGATCTGCCCGCCGTCACCCGCTCGGCCGACATCCTGATCGTGGCCATCGGCCGCCCTAAGTTCATTACGGGCGACATGGTCAAGCCGGGGCCGTCGTGATCGACGTGGGGATGAACCGTCTGGAAACCGGTTTGGCGGGCGACGTCGATTTCCAGGCCGTCAAAGAGGTGGCCGGATACATCACGCCCGTTCCCGGCGGCGTCGGCCTGCTGACGGTGACCATGCTCTTGCACAACACGCTGACCGCCGCCCGACTGCAACAGGGGGCGTAAGGGAGAAACGGTTTCGCCGGGTGCCGGGTTGGGCTTGCCGAACCGCGTTTTCCGCACTGCCGGGCAAGCCGGCCGTGGCACCCAACCTGAAGCACCATCTTGCTGGGAGACCGTAATGTCCGAGGCCGCGCTGCCCATCCTTGCCGATTCCGCCCCACGGCGCAAGCCGCGGCGCAAAGAGCTTAAGGCGGGCGAATCGCTCTGCGAGTACTGCTCGGCCAAGTGCTGCAAATACTTTGCCCTGCCGATCGACAAGCCGACGGAGTGGGAAGATTTCGATTACATCCGCTGGTACCTGCTGCACGAGCAGGCATCGGTGTTCATCGAGGAAGATTGCTGGTATCTGCTGGTGCAGAACCGTTGCCGGCATCTCCGCGACGACAACCTGTGCGGCATTTACGACCACCGGCCGCCGATCTGCCGCGATTATACGACGGTCAACTGCGAATACGACGACGATTGGACGTACGACCATTACTGGGAAACGGCCGAGCAAGTCGAAGAGTACGCGGAGGCCGTGCTCGGGCCGCGCAAGGGAGAAAGTCACCGCAGCCCGCGGCCGACATAGGGGGAACCGATCGTGGAAAGCGGACAGAAACCGAATCGCATCACGCCGCGGACGCTCAAGGGTTTTCGCGACTATCCGCCGGAAGCGATGATTCCGCGGGAGCGGCTAATCGACACGGCGCGGCGGGTCTACCGCTCGTACGGCTTCAGTCCCATCGACACCCCGGCCCTGGAATACCTGGAAATCCTGGCCGGCAAGGGGAGCGACGAGACCGACAAGCAACTCTATAAGTTTCAGGACCACGGCGGCCGCTGGGTGGGGCTCCGGTTCGACCTGACGGTGCCGCTGGCCCGCTTCGCCGCCCAGCATGCCAACGAGTTGGGCCTGCCGCTGAAGCGCTATCACATCGCCACGGTCTGGCGGGGCGAGAACACGCAGCGGGGCCGCTACCGCGAGTTCATGCAATGCGATTTCGACACCATCGGCACCCGCTCGGTGGCCGCCGACATCGAAACCGTGTTGGTGATTCACGACCTGCTCCGGGCGATTGGTTTTGCCGACTTCAGCATCCGCCTGAACAATCGCATGGTGCTGACGGGCCTGCTGGAACGGCTGGGACTGGCCGACCGGGCCACGGCCGTCTTGCGCGCCGTGGACAAGCTCGGCAAGATCGGTGCCGACGCCGTGGCCGAGGAGATCGTTTCCGCGGCCGGCGCCGCGCCGGAGCAGGCCCGGCAGGTGTTACAGCTTTCGGAGATCGCCGGCAGCAACGACGAGGTGCTGCGGCAAGTCGAGGCGCTGGTGGCCGGCAACGCGACGGGCCAGGCCGGCGTAGCCCGGTTGAAGGAAGTCCTTGATGGCGTGGCAGCAGCCGGCGTACCGGCGGGGCGCGTACGGCTCGACGTGTCGATCGCTCGCGGACTGGACTATTACACGGGCACCGTGCTGGAAACTTTTTTGGACGCCTTGCCGGGCATTGGCAGCGTCTGCTCGGGTGGGCGGTACGATAACCTGGCTGCGCTGTTCACCGCGCAAGAGTTGCCCGGCATCGGCGCTTCGCTCGGCTTGGATCGGCTGCTGGCGGCCATGGAAGAACTGGGGATGATCGAAAAAGTGGCCACCCCGGCGCCGGTCTTCATTCCCTACTTCGATCCGGAGCGGCTGGGCCAATATCTGGCGCTGGCCAGCGCGCTGCGGGCGGCCGGCATTGGCGTCGAAGTGTTCCCCGATCCGAAGAAGCTCGGCCAGCAACTGAAATACGCCGATCGCCGCGGATTTCGCGTCGCGCTGATCGCCGGCGGCAACGAGTTTCAGGCGGGCGTCTGCCAGGTGAAAGACCTGCAGACCGGGGCGAAACAAGACGTGCCCCTGGAGGCCAACGCGGCCAGCATCGTGGCGGCAGTCAAGCAGATTTTGGGCTAGACAGCTTTCCAGGGGCTGACGACCTCGTTGTTACACACGAGTTGTATGCGGTTCTCCGTCCCGCAGGGACGATTGATAGTAGCCCAGCACTTCAGTGCTGGGAACGCCAGCGAAACAGAAAGGTTTTTCGTCCCGTAGGGACGATTGAAACCCTACTTCGAAGCCCGTTTTTCAGTTGTCCCTCCGGGGCCAGCCAACGCGACTCTGGAGCTAGCCAACGTGACTTGGGAGAGACACACTATGATCAAACACACCGCATCGGTCGCCACACTTGCCCTGGTTCTTTTCGCATCCTTCACCGGCAAAACGCCGGCCGGCGAGTTTTCGACGAAGCTCGACAGCCTACCGGCTTTAACCGACGAGATAGCAACGCCGGTCAAAGCCGACTGGCTCGTCGCTCCCGCCGAGCGCAAAACGGGGGTCTATCGCAGCGGGCCGAACGAGATCACCATGACCAACGGGCTGGTGAGCCGCCGCTTTCGCTTGCTGCCCAACGCCGCCACCGTCGGCTTCGACAACCTGATGACCGGAACCGCGATTATCCGCGGCGTCAAGCCCGAGGCGATCTTGGAGCTTGACGGCGCGAAATACGCCGTGGGGGGACTGGTCGGACAGGTTCAATACGCCTATTTACGACCCGAATGGATTGACGGGCTGCGGGCCGATCCGGCCGCCTTTCGCTCGACCGGCTTCGAAGTCGGCCCGACCAAGCAACGTTTCGCTTGGAAGCGAAAGCCGTATTCAGCCAACCTCCCTTGGCCTCCGCCGGGCGCGTCGCTCAGGCTCCGCTTTCAGCCGCCGCCGGGAAAGCTTGCGGGCCTTTCGGTCTCCGCGTGTTACGAGATGTACGACGGGATTCCGCTCGTGAGCAAGCGGCTCACCATTCGCAATGACGGCGTCAAGCCGGTCCGGCTCAATACGTTCGTCAACGAGATCCTGGCGGCGGTGGAGGCGGAAACCACCGGGCCGGTCACGCGCGGGTGGGAATATCCGAATCTGCACGTGGAGAGCGACTACGCTTTCAACGGGGCCACGCCCCCGGAGGCCGACGTGGCCACGCACTGGCTCGTCGATCCGCAGTACACCAGCCAACGTTGGACGACGCCGGCGATGATGGAAAGCCGCCCGCCGCTCGGTCCCGACGCCATCATTCCGCCCGGCGATACGTTTGAGACGTTTCGCACGTTCGAGCTGATCTACGACTCGACCGAGCGCGAGCGGAAGGGGCTCGCGCTGCGGCGGATGTACCGCACGCTGGCCCCTTGGGTCACCGAGAACCCGATCTACATGAACGTGTTGCCCGCCGATCCGGTGACGGTCCGCCGCGTGATCGACCAGTGCGCCGCGGTGGGCTTCGAGATGGTCGGTTTGAGTTTCGCGAGCGGTTTTGACATCGAGAACGAAGACCCGGCCTACGTCCGCCAGGTCAAGCAACTGGCCGACTACGCGCATGCCAAGCGGATCGAGTTGGGCGGATACTCGCTGCTGGCCAGCCGCAGCGTGGGTCCCGAACACGACGTGATCGATCCCAAGACCGGCAAGCCTGGCGGCGCGGTCTACGACAGCATGCCGTGTCTGGGCAGCCGTTGGGGTATGGACTATCTCCGCAAGGTCCACACGTTCATCGAGCGGGCCGGCCTCGACCTGTTCGAGCACGACGGTTCCTACCCCGGCGACCTGTGCGCCTCGACCCGACATCCCGGTCATCGGGGTCTGGCCGACTCGCAGTGGACGCAATGGCAGAAGATCATCGAGCTTTACCGCTGGTGCCGAGGGCGGGGCGTCTATCTGAACGTGCCCGACTGGTACTTCTTGAACGGCTCGAACAAGGTTTTCCTGGGCTACCGCGAGGAGAACTGGAGCTTGCCCCGCGACCAGCAGGTGCTTTTGGGCCGGCAGAACATTTTTGACGGCACCTGGCAGAAGACGCCAAGCATGGGCTGGTCGTTTCTACCGCTGACAAGCTACAAGGGCGGCGGGCCGGACTCCGTGATCGAGCCCCTTTGTAAACATCTCGACGCGTACGACGCCCACCTGGCCCAGAACTTTGGCTCGGGCATCCAGTGCTGCTATCGCGGCTCGCGGCTCTACGATACGGATGCCACCAGGGCGGTGGTGAAGCGACGCGTGGACTTTTACAAGAAGTACCGCGCGATCCTCGACAGCGACATCATTCATGTCCGCCGCCCCGACGCCCGCGACGTCGATTGCATGTTGCACGTCAATCCGTGGTTGAAACCGCGGGGCCTGGCGATGGTCTACAACCCGCTGGATCGCCCCGTGAAGAAGAGTTTGACCCTGCCGTTGTACTACACGGGCCTGAGCGAGACGGCGCGGATCCGCCGCGAGGAAGGGGAGGCCGTTTCCTACCCGCTCGATCGGAAGTACAACGTGGAAGTGCCGCTGGAGATGGCCCCCCACAGCGTCACGTGGTTTGTGGTCGAGTGACTTTCCTGCGTGCGGCGTCGTAACTAACGGTGGTGCAACCAGTTACGAATCGTGGTGCGGCCACGAACCCACCTTGATCCATTGGGCGGGTATCCCTATAATCTCGCCGCCTGAAATCGGGCACTTTTCACGTAACGACTTTTCTGCGTTGCTGTTGCGACTCGGAGCCGGGAAGCCTGTCACCTCGGACTATCCGGTAAAGCAAGGATGCCACTGCTGAAACGATTCGGCGAGCTTATGGCCCGCTTCTCTTGCGCCGCGCCATCGCCGCGCGCGCAGGGAGAAGCCGCGCGCCGAACAACGCCAGCCCTCTTCCATCGGCATTTGCTGGCAATCGCTCTACTGTTTTGTGCGGCGTCGGCCACGGCCCAGGTCCAACTTCCCGAACTGACCAAGGCCACGCCGATTGCCGTCTCGGCCGAGTCGGGCAACCAGTGGCAGATGGGCTCGTACGAGGTTTGGCTGCTCCGCGGCGCCTGCCTGATCCGGCAAGGCAACAGTTATGCGCGGGGCCGCGAGGCCGTGCTGTGGATCGATCGGGGACAGGCCACCGAGAACCGGCAGCAAAAGGTGATCGCCTACCTGGAGGGAGAGGTCGAAATCGTACAGGATCGCCGGCCGGCCGCCCCGACGCGGTTAACCGATCGTGCGTGGCTGGGGCGATTCCAGAGCAGCACGGACGTGCAAGTCCGCGCCACGGCCACGGCCGGCAAGCCCGACGTTCTGCCGCCGATCTACTGGCGGGGCATGGAGCGGCGGGCGCCCGGAGCGGCCGCGGACGGGTCGCGACCGCCGGTAGCGCAGGCACAATACCTGGCTCCCCCGCCCGCAGCGCGGCCCAACGTGCTGCCGGCGCCGGCGGGTGCCGCCGCGGCGCCGACCGCCGGACCGACCGGCCCCGGCCTTATCCCCGCGCCGGTTGCAGCAGCGGCCGAGCCGCCGGCCGCCCCGCCGCAGGTGGTGCATTTTTACTCCCGCAGCGATGTGCCCCTGCAAATCCAATGGTATCCCGATCCGGCCAGCAACCAGTGGGTGGCGCTGATCCAGTCGGGGGTCAACGTGGTCATCGACGGGGTCCCCGGCTTCGGCAAGATCGACATCTTGACCGACCGGCTGGTGGTTTGGATGACCGCCACGCAAACGCCGGACCTCAATCGCCCGACGGTGCAAGACCAGCGGAAGCCGCTGGAATTCTACATGGAAGGGAACATCGTTTTCCGCGAGGGCGAGCGTACGATCTATGCCGACCGGATGTACTACGACGTGCCCAATCACGTGGGCACGATCCTGAATGCCGACGTGCTCACCCCCGCGTCCGGCTATCAGGGGATGGTGCGGTTGCACGCCGCCATCGTGCAGCAGACCGCCCCCGATCGTTACCTGGCCAAGGACGCCTTTCTCACCTCCAGCCGCATCGGCGATCCCACGTATCGCTTCCAATCGAACGACGTCTATTTCAAAGACCGCCAGACGACGCCGACCGATCCGGTGACCGGCCTGCCGCTTGTGGATCCGACGGGCCAGCCGATCATCGAGCACCAGCGGCTGGCCACGGCCAGCAACGATTTTATTTTCCTGGGGCCGGTGCCGGTTTTCTACTGGCCTACCATGGCCACCGATCTGAATGAGCCGACCTACTACATTCGCAGTGCCCGCTTCAAGCAGGACAGCGTTTTCGGCAACGTTCAAATCTTGACGCACTGGAACGCTTACCAGTTGTTGGGCATTCAAAACAAGCCGGCGGGCACCGATTTCGACCTCGGTGTCGACTATCTGAGCAAGCGCGGCTGGGGCTACGGCACGTCGTTCCATTACGACCGCGAGGATTTCTTCGGTCTTCCCGGCCCCACCAGCGGGCTGGCCGATTTCTGGGCCATCCAGGATCACGGCCTGGACCAGCTCGGCAGCACGCGGATGAACGTCGAGCCCGAGGCGTCCTACCGCTATCGCCTCTTCTGGCAGCATCGCGAGATGCTCCCCTACGATCTGCAATTGAGCGCGGAAGTGGGCGCGATCAGCGACCGGAACTTCCTGGAGGAATACTATAAGAACGAGTGGGACACGCTGAAGGACGAAACGACCGGCCTGGAGCTCAAACGCGTCACCGGCAACAGTTCCTGGAGCATCACGGCCGACGCGCGGGTCAACGACTTTTTCACGCAGACCAACTGGCTGCCGCGGGCCGACCACTTCTGGCTGGGGCAACCGCTCTTCGGCGATGCCCTGACCTGGTACGAACATTCCAGCGCCGGTTACGCGCAGTTCAGGCAACTGACCGTGCCGCAAAACCCGGCGAACGACGGCCCCTTCAATTTCCTCCCCTGGGAACAAAACAACACGCAGGGGGGGCGATTTGTCACGCGGCAGGAGCTCGATTGTCCTGTCCAGCTCGGCCCGGTCAAAGTGGTTCCCTATGCCTTGGGCGAAGCCGCCCACTGGGACCAAGACATCGACGGCAACCCGCTCGACCGGCTCTTCTGGCAAGCCGGCGTTCGGGCGAGCCTGCCCATGTGGTCGGTCGATCCCACGATCACCAGCGATCTGCTGAACGTGCACGGCATCGCCCACAAAGTGGTCTTCAACGCCGAGTTCTCCTATGCCCGGGCGAACCAAAACCTGCAAAACTTGCCGCTCTACGATCCGCTGGACGACGATTCGGTGGAGGCTTTTCGGCGGATGTTCCTCACCACCACGTTCGGGATTCCCACGCTCTCGCCGTTGCCCGTGCCGCCGGGGACGCCGTGGATTCCGCAGTTCGACGAGCGGTTGTACGCCTTGCGCACGGGGCTGCAAGATTGGGTGACCTCGCCGAGCACGGAGATTGCCGGCGATCTGACGGCGCTGCGGCTGGGAGTGCAGCAGCGGTGGCAGACCAAGCGCGGTCCGCCCGACGATCCCCACATCATCGATTGGATCACGCTCGACACGAACGCGACGTTTTATCCCGACGACACGCGGGACAACTTCGGCGAACCGATCGGGCTGATCGACTACGATTTCCGCTGGCACGTGGGCGACCGCCTGACGGTCTTAAGCGACGCCATCTTCGACGTCTTCAACGAGGGGCAAAAGCTGATGTCGGTGGGCGTGTTCCTCAATCGGCCGCCGCGCGGCAGCCTGTACGCGGGCTTCCGTATCTTGGAAGGACCGATCGACAGCAAAGTCGTCTCCCTCTCGTACAGCTATTGGATGAGCCCGAAGTGGGTATCGTCCTTCGGCACGTCGGTCGATCTGGCCCAGCAGGGCAACCTGGGCGAGAGTTTTACCATCATGCGAGTGGGCGAGTCGGCGCTGGTGAGCGTGGGCTTTTCGGTCGACCCGATCCGCAAGAGCGCAGGGGCCAACGTGAACATCCAGCCGCGTTTTGCCCCGAAAAATCCGCTGGGGACGGTGGGCGGGGCGGAGATTCCCCCCGCCGGTGCGTTTGGGTTAGAATGAAAGCATGCCCCGACCGTCCCCCTTTATCGAACGCTCCTGGTCCCGCAAGTTCCGCGACGCCTTTCGTGGTGTGCAAGCGGGAATCCGCGGCCAGAGCAGTTTTCGCTGGCACTTCATCGTCGCGGCAGCCGTGGTCGCCGCGGCCGCGGCCTTGGGCACGAGCCGCAACGAGTGGTGCCTGCTGCTTTTGTGCATCACCGTGGTGCTGGTGGCGGAGATGTTCAACAGCGCTTTGGAATCGATGGCCAAAGCCATCACCGGTGAAAGCGACCCTCACATAGGCAACTCGCTGGATATCGGCAGCGCCGCCGTGTTGTTGGCCTCGCTGGGGGCGACCCTCGTGGGCGCGGTCATTTTCCTCCGCCGGCTGGCGATGTTGCTGGGGTGGTGGTGAAGCGCCGATGGCGGCGGAATTTGAGTTTCCTGCGGCCGCTGATTATGTTTAGATGAGAGGGAGATGTCTGTGCATGGGTAGTCTACACGCCGATTCCAACGATTCGCCTTCGGTCTATCGTCAGGGGGCGGAACGCCGTTCACCTGCGCGGTGGTTCGTGCTGGGTTTCTGCCTGGCGCTGTGCGGCATTGCTCTTTCTCTATGGTTGAGCCGGCTGTGGTCGGAGCGGGAACAGGAATTCGCGCAAGCCCAATTCAACAGGGACGCCAAGGCGCGGATCGAAGCGCTGCAGCAGATCCTGGCCGCGCGGCTGGCGACCGTCAGCACCACGGCCGCTTTCTTCCGCGGTTCGGAGGGGTACGATCGCAAGCGTTTCGCCACCCTTGCCAAGCAGATTTTGGAGAAGCAGCCGGGCATCCAACTGCTGGCCTGGGCGCCGCGCATCCCGGGGAACAAGCGGCCTGCCCATGAGCAGGCCCTGCGTACCGAAGGTTTTCCGAAATACGCCATCGGCCAGCACGGCGGGCCGGGACGAATGACGGTGGCCAGCGAACGCGATGACTATTATCCGGTCCTTTTTTTCGAACCCGCGCATGACAACCAGGTCTTGCTCGGCTACGACTTGGGATCGGAGCCGGCCTTTCGCGCCGCATTTCACGAGGGGGTGGCCGGTCGCCCGACCGTGGTCAATTCCTCGTTGGGGTACGGCAGGGAAGGGGACCAAAGTCTGCTTTGCGTGATCGAGCTGGCCCGCCGCGAATCGCCGGCGCCGGCGGCAGGTCTCGCTGACCAGGCCGAGACCGACGGTTTCGTGGTGGGCCTTTTCCGCGTCGGCCAACTCGTCGAAGAAGCCCTCGATTTGTTTGCTCCGGTCGGCATCGACGTCTACCTCACCAAGTCCGCGGAAAAGGGAAAAAGCACGCCGGTTTACACGCGGCTGTCTGCTTCCCATGGGACGACGGCAGGGCAAACCGGCGAGAACCTCCGTCTCGCCCGCGAGATCGAGGTGGGCGACGCGCTGTGGATCGTGACCTGCGTTCCCACGGCGTCTTATCTCGCTCAATTTCAAAGCTGGGGGCCGATGGGCGTTCTGCTGGCCGGCCTGTGCATCACGGGCCTGCTGCTGGGATATCTCCCCTTGCTGGCGGGGCGCGCGGCCGCCCCCATGGAACAGCCGATCGCCAAACGCTGGAAGGAGCTGAGCGACAGTGAACTGCGCTTCCGCCGCCTGGTCGATAATGCCGGCGACGCCTTCTTCCTCCGCACCGAAGAGGGGAAGATTGTCGACGTCAACCGCCGCGCATGCGACAGCCTCGGCTATACGCGCGAAGAACTGCTATCGATGACGATCATGGACGTGGACGAGACCTTCGGTTCGAAAAACCTGGCCCAATACTCGAAACGTCCCGCCGCGGAATATCCCTTGACCTTCGAAGGGGCTCATCGCCGTAAAGACGGCACGACCTTCCCCGTCGAAATTCGCCTGGCACCGCTGGACGTCAACGGGCAGCGGTTGATGCTCGCCCTGGTCCGCGACATTACCGACCGCAAACAGGCGGAACTGGCGCTTCAGGAAGAACAACACCTGCTGCGCGACATGCTCGAACTGCACGAGCGCGAACGGAAGCTGGTGGCCTACGAGATCCATGACGGCCTGGCGCAGCAGTTGACCGCCGCCTTGTACAAGTTTCAGGCGGTCGAAGTGTCGCGCGACAGCGACCCGGCGGCGGCGCGTGGCATATTCGACGACGGCCTGCGCATGCTCCGGCAGGCGATGGCGGAAACCCGCCGCCTCATCGGCGGCCTGCGGCCCCCCATGCTCGACGAGGCGGGCGTGGTGGCTGCCCTCGACTATTTGATCGCCGGAGTTGCCCAGGACGACGGCCCGGAGATCGAGTTTGTCCGCGAGGGCGATCTCGACGGCCTCGCACCGCCGCTGAAAAGCGCCGTTTTCCGCATCGTGCAGGAATGCCTGAACAACGCCCGCCACCACAGCCGGAGCAAAAAAATCCGCGTGGAATTGCGGTCCCAGGGCGGTCGCCTCGTCATCAAGGTGCAGGACTGGGGCACGGGATTCGATCCGGCGGCGGTCGAGGGCGAGCATTTCGGCCTACGCGGGATCAACGAGCGGGCCCGACTGCTGGGCGGCCGGGCCACCATCCAGACGGCCGTGCAGCAAGGGACGTGCATCACCGTGGAACTCCCCCTCCTCTCGCCGGCCGAGACGGAAACCGCTCAATCATCTCCACGCGCAGCCGGGTCGTAGCTTCTGCTACGCGGCCTCGGTTGCCGCGCGCACGGCGTCGCACAGCGCTAACATCTGCTCCACGCCGAGCGACTCGGCCCGCAAGGTGCCGGGAAGGTTCAACTGGGCCAGGATCGCATCGACCCGGGGTTTGTCCAGCCGGCCCTTCACGGCGCTGAGGAGTTCCGAGCGGAGGAATTTGCGGCGATGGCAGAACATCGCCCGCACGAACTCGTGGAAAAACGCCCGGTCGGCAATCCGCCCCCGCAGGGCTTCGTCCAGGGTTAATTGGAGGAAGGCGGAAGAGACCTTCGGCCGCGGCCAAAACGCCGCCGGCGGCAAAATGCGGAGGATTTCCGCCCGGCACTGGGCCTGAACCCAGATGCTCAGGGCCCCATAATGTTCGCTCCCCGGCCGGGCCGTAATCCGCTCGGCCAGCTCCTTCTGGATGGTGACCGTCATCGTTTGCGGCGGCGCGTCTTCGGTCAACAGGTTGCTCACAATCGGCGTGGCAATGTTATAAGGCAGGTTGGCCACGAGTTTGAACCGCCGCCCCGGGGCCGCGGCCAATTGCGTGCGGACCGTCTCCAGCACCGTGGGGTTGAGCCGGTTCTTGTTCTTCAGGGCATCGACATGGAGCATCACGACGTTGTTGACACGGTGCAGCTCCTCGCCGGCCAATTGGAACATTTTGGGGTCGACTTCGACGGTCACCACGGCCGCGGCCCGCTCGGCCAGACGCACCGTAAGCGAGCCGGTGCCGGTGCCCACTTCGAGCACCACGTCGTTGCGGGTGATGGCGGCCCCTTCCAGCAGCACTTCGAGCAGGTTCAAGTCGATGAGAAAGTTCTGCCCGAACCTGGTCTGCGGGCGAATGCCCGTCTCCCTGAAGCGGTGCAGGAGAAAGGAGAGCGTCTGGCGGGAGGTGAGAGGCGAGGTCATGGAGCAAGGCATGGAAGGAGATGATGGAATTTGATCGTTAAGTTCACTGTGAAGCCGCGAGCGGCATCCGCGGGCAAGCCCCTAGTAGTGCGACCCCCGAGAATTGTGTGGTTTAGCCGGCGTGCTTGCACGCCGCGTGCGACTGGGAATGTCCCCCATTTTTCGCGGCGCGCAAGCACGCCGGCTAAACGCGGCCAACCCGACAATTATGCTGTGTTGCACCACTCGCCTCACTTCCACTGCTTCGCTTCCACCAGCCGTTGCACGTACTTGGCCAGGATGTCGGTTTCCAGATTCACCCGGCCACCCGGCTGCAAGAGACCGAGCGTGGTGACCGACAAGGTGTAGGGGATCAGGGCGATGCTGAAGCGATCGGGCTCGCTATCGACGATGGTCAGGCTCACGCCGTCGACGGCGATCGAGCCTTTCGAGGCCATCTGCACGGCCAATTCGCGGGGCACGGAAATCCAGAACGTGGACCACTGGCCGCAGTCGTCCCGCTGCAAGAGTCGGCCCACGCCGTCGATGTGGCCGCTGACGAAATGCCCGCCCAGGCGATCGCCGACGGCCAGCGCGCGTTCCAGATTCACGCGGCTGCCCGGCTTCAACTCGCCGAGGTTGGTGCGGGCGAGCGTTTCCGGCCCGGCCTGGAAAGCGAACGTGTCGCCCTGCCGCTCGATCACCGTCAGGCAGCAGCCGTTGACGGAGATGCTGTCGGCCACTTGGGTTTCGGCGGCGATTTTCGGCTGGCGGACCACCAGCAGGCAGCCGGGGGGCTCCTGCCGCAGTTCGGTCACCGTGCCCAGTGCTTCGACGATTCCGGAGAACATTGATTTTCCTTTCACATGCGAAGGGTCCAGGGTTCAGAACCCGAAAGCTACCCTTCCTGACCCCTGACCCCTGAACCCCTTTCCTCAAAACCACGGCTCCTCCCGCTGCCGCCTTTGCACCCACAGTTGCCAAGCCAGGCGTATCGGTCCGTAGAGCACGAAGGCCGAGCAGACGATCGGCAACGCGTAGCCCCGCACCACCATGATGGCCACGAAGGAGAATATCACGGCTACCACGTGGCCGAAACTCCGCTGGCCGCGCAGCACCCGGTTGGTCACGTGCGGGTAGCGAATCCGCGAGACCATCAGCAAGGCCACAAACAGCCCGAAGAACGGCAAGATGGCTTGCAGCACGTTGTCGACGCCCTCCTTTAGCAGATTGGAGTTCTGGCGGAGCTGGTAGAACATGATGGCGAAGCCGGCGATCACCGCCGCCGCCGCCGGGCTGGGCAGGCCGCTGAAGTACAGATGATCCTCATCGTCGCTGGTTTCGACGTTGAAGCGGGCCAGCCGCAACGCCGCGCAGGCCGCGAATGCCGCCGCAATGATCCACACCGCCTGATCGTGCAAATAGGTGAACCGGGGGCACATTTTCACCAGCAGGAAGCCGGGCGCCACGCCAAAGCTCACCACGTCGCACAGGCTGTCCAACTCCGCCCCGAAATCGCTCGAAGTTCGCGCCAGCCGGGCCACGTAACCATCCAGCCCGTCGAAAATCATGGCCACGAAGATCAGGCAGCCGCTGAGCATGATGTTTCGCGTGTCGCCCATGTCGACATTGCTCAGGATCGCCGCCGGTTTCTCGATCCGCGCCGCCACGACGATGGCGAAGAACCCGCAAATCAGGTTCCCCAGCGTCAGCAGCGTGGGGAAGACGGCGATAGTGCGGACCGGACGCATGGGAGAGGCTAGGGATTAGGGGCTAGGGACTTGAGGTTTGAGATCCGGGATCTGAGATTTGAGATCTGTAATTTGAGATTCCGCTGGGGCGGCGTATCGTGCCATCACCGTGGTGCCGGCCAGGATGCGCTCGCCGATGTGAACTTCGATGTTCAAGTTGTCATGGTCGGCGAGAATCAATTCCGTGCGCGAGCCGAGTTTGATCATGCCCAACTTCTGTCCCCGGGCGAGCGTTTCGCCCGGCCGCAAGTCGCACACGATCCGCCGGGCGATGGCCCCGGAGATTTGCCGCACGATCAGCCGCCGATGCGGCGGCGACAGCTCTTCCAGGCCGATCCACGTGTTTTCGTTCTTTATCGCGCTCTCGGGATTCAGGGCGTTCATGAACCGGCCCGGGCAGTAACGCAAGGCAATCACCCGCGACGCGGCCGGGGCACGATTCAAATGGACGTTGAAGATCGACAGGAAGATGCCGATGCGCACCGCCGGGCCACCGATGAACTCGTCGTGCCCAAGCCGCGTGATCTCGACCACCCGGCCGTCGGCCGGCGCGACCAGCAGCCCCGGGCCGTTGGGGATCGACCGCAGCGGATCGCGGAAAAAGTAGACGATCAAACACGAGCAGATCGCCGGCACCAGGGCCAGGTACCAATAGGGTTCGGCCGCGACGGCCAGCAGAATCGTCAGCGCCAAGAGCGGCCAGCCCATCAGTTGCAGCTCGGCCAGCCCCCAGCGAGCAAACGGCAGGCGGCCGCGCCAGCGAAACGGGTCGTCGGCCGCCTCCCAATAGCACGAGCAGCGGTTGCGGCAGTATTTCAAGTCGCGGGGATCGAGGATTTCGTGGGGCGCACCGGCCGGATCGCCACGCCGTAGGGCCGCCATGCGGCGGACATACCCCGGCCGGAACCGCCTGAGCCACCAGCGTCGCCAGCGGCCCCAGGCCAGCTCGACCTGGTAGCACGCGCCGCCCCCCGGCTGGACGGAGGGGAAGTTCTCCGGCAGCGGTTGCGGCTCGGCACGCGACGGCTGGGTCGTGGCGGTAGACATGCCCCCTATGCTACCCCGGTTTCCAGGGTGTGGGAAGATAGACGCCGTTGCTGGGCGGAGCCACGGTTCGTAAAATGGAATCGCGGGCGGCGTGAGATCTTCTCCTTCGGGCAAAAGGATTCTGTCGATGGCCACCGTTACTGATTCCCCCCCGCCGATCGAGTGGGCTACGGTCGCCGATCTCTGGAACCGCTTGGGCCAGGTGCCCCTGGACCGCATCCGTCTCAGTCCGACGCCGGGCACGGCCGTGGAACAGGACGCGCTCGACTCGCTCAATCATGCCGACCGAATCTGCGAGTTGGTCGATGGCGTGCTGGTGGAGAAAACCATGGGTTACATGGAATCTTTGTTGGCGCTGGCGATCGGCGAATATCTGCGCAGATTCGTGCGCGGCCGCAACTTGGGCATCGTTCTCGGCCCCGACGGAATGCTGCGGATTCTGCCCGGCCAAGTGCGGATTCCCGACGTGTCTTTTGTGAGTTGGCAGCGTTTTCCCGGCGGCAAGCTACCTTCCACCCCGATCCCCGCCGTTACGCCGGACCTGGCCGTCGAAATCCTCTCCGAGGGCAACACGGCGGGGGAAATGCAGCGAAAACTGGCCGACTATTTTACCGCCGGCGTGCGTCTGGTGTGGTATATCGACTGGCGCGCCCGGACAGCGGCCATCTATACCACTCCCGAGCAGTGCAATATGCTCGGCGAGGATGACGTGCTTGGCGGCGGCGATGTGTTGCCCGGCTTCGAGCTGCCGTTGCGGGTATTGTTTGCCGAGATCAAAGACCAGTAGCCCCCCGCTAGCCAACCGCCGGCCAATCGCGCACAATAAGGCGTTTTGGCCCCGGGCCGATCGTAGGGCCGTCCGGCAATGTTTACCCTGCACAATAACCGCTTTTTCCACACTAAGAAAAATGGGAATACCAGCCATGAGTTCAACCATTGTTGACATCCGTGCCCGACAAATCCTCGACAGCCGCGGCAACCCGACCGTCGAGGTCGACGTGGAACTGGCCGACGGCTCTTTTGGCCGCGCCGCCGTGCCCAGTGGGGCCAGCACGGGCGTGCACGAGGCCTGGGAGCTTCGCGACGGCGACAAGGCAAAATACCTCGGCAAGGGGGTTCTGAAGGCCGTCGACAACGTCAACAGCAAGTTGGCCGACGAGCTGTGCGGCATGGACGCCCTCGATCAGGTGGCCCTCGACCATCGCATGATCGAGTTGGACGGCACCGAGAACAAGAAGAGCCTCGGCGCCAATGCGATCCTGGGCATCTCGCTGGCCAATGCCAAGGCCGCGGCCGACCACTGCGGCCTGCCGCTGTTCCGCTATCTGGGCGGCGTGGGCGCCCGGCTGCTGCCCGCCCCCATGATGAACATCATCAACGGCGGCTCGCACGCCGACAACGCCGTCGACGTGCAGGAGTTCATGGTCATGCCGCTGGGCGTCGAGAGATTCAGCGACGCCATCCGCTGCGGCTGCGAGGTGTTCCACAACCTCAAGAAGGTGCTGCAGGGCAAAAAGCTCTCGACCAACGTCGGCGACGAAGGCGGCTTCGCTCCCGACCTGAAGAGCAACGCCGACGCTCTCGAGGTGATCGTCGAGGCCATCGGCAAGGCCGGCTACGAAGCGGGCAAGCAGGCGTTCATCGCCTTGGACCCGGCCGCCTCCGAGTTCTACAATGCCGAGAAGAAAAAGTACTCGTTCGACGGCAAGGAAATCGACGCCGCCGCACTGGTCGACATCTACAGCAAGTGGGTCGAGAAGTACCCCATCTGCTCGATCGAAGACGGCTTTGCCGAAGACGATTGGGACGGCTGGAAGTTGATGACCAAGCGGCTGGGCGGCAAGATTCAGTTGGTCGGCGACGACGTGTTCGTCACCAACACCAAGCGGCTGCAGCGCGGCATCGACGAGGGCGTGGCCAACAGCATCCTCATCAAGGTCAACCAGATCGGCTCGCTCACCGAGACGATCGAGGCCATCGACTTGGCCCAGCGCAACGGCTACACGGCCGTCACCAGCCACCGCAGCGGCGAGACCGAAGACGCCACGATCGCCGACCTAGCCGTGGCGTTGGGCACCGGCCAGATCAAGACCGGCTCGGCTTCGCGGACCGACCGCATGGCCAAGTACAACCAACTGCTCAGGATCGAAGAGATCCTCGGCGAAGCGGCCCTCTACGGCGGACCGCTGTTCCCCAAGAAGCGATAGCCTGCCCCGGTCCCCTCTCCCTCCGGGAGACGTTGCGCATCGTCCCCTCTCCCCCCGGGAGAGGGTCATGGTGAGGGCGGTTGACGTGTGAGATAGAAAACGGGGACACAGCTTTGTTCCGGCGAGAACGAGTTGCGTCCCCGTTTTGCCTTTTGTTTAGCGGCCGACGGCACGTCGGCCCGGTTGCGGCTGGTGCGACATCACTTTCCTGTGCTTCTTATATCCCCTAGTTTCTAGTCACGGCGGCCGCATCCGCCGGGTCTGTCACTATTTCTCGCCCTGGTTCAAAGAAACTGGCCTTGCATAAATAGACAAGATGTCTTAGAATCCTAAGACACTCAGTCTTAGAAAGTCGCCAAGGTTGCCATGAACCAGAACCCTCAAAAAGTTACCGACGCCGAACTCGCCGTGCTCGAGTTCCTTTGGGACCATGGCGAGACCACCATCCGCGATGTCACCGACGCGCTCTATCCCCGCGGTTCGGTCTCCGATGTGGCCACGGTCCAAAAGCTGTTGCACCGCCTGGAGGCGAAGGGATACGTCCGGCGGAACCGATCGCCCTTCGCCCATCGCGTCGAAGCGGCCGTTTCCCGCACCGAGTTTGCCGGCCAGCAGCTTCAGGCCGTGGCCGAGCGTCTGTCCGGCGGATCGATGGTGCCGTTGCTGATGCACCTGGTCGAGCGGGAGGTGCTCAGTGCGGCCGAACGCGAAAAGATTCGCCGTCTGCTGGAGGAGCACGTCCCCGACCAACCGGGAGCCGAGGAGACGAAGCCATGAACCCGCTATTGGAGATCGGTTTGACCAATGCGATCCTCGCCACGCTGTTGGCAATCGTCGCCGCGGCGGTGAGCAGATTGGGGGCCCGGCCAGCAGTGATCCACGGCCTGTGGCTCCTCGTTCTCATGAAATTGGTCACCCCGCCCTTGGTTTCGCTGCCCGTCGCGGTGCTTCCGGCCGTCCAAGAACTGGCTCCAAGTCAAGCTCTGTCGCCTCCCGCCACCGGCTCGCGGGAATTGCCGCGAGCAAGGTTGCCGGCCGCCGCTCCGTCGCCCATCGGCGAAACCTCGGTACCCGATCTTCCGGTCACCCGAAGCTTGCCCGAAAGGCCCGCCTCTGGGCCGGCGTGCAATTGGCCGCCGGTCCTCTGTCTTGTGTGGCTCGCGGGCTCGGCATGCTGGTTTCTGCTGGCCGCCATCCGCGTCATTGCGTTTCACCGCTTGGCGCGGCGAGCGGAAAGGGCGCCCCACGAGTGGGCCGATCGGGTCGCGGGTTTGGCGCACCGCTTTGGTTTGCGGGCATGTCCCGACGTTCGGGTGACCGACGCGATTTTGCCGCCCATGGTCTGGGCTGCCCCCCGCCGCGCCGTGCTCCTGTTGCCCGGTGCCTTGTTCGGGCGTCTCGAGCCCGCCGAGCAGGCCACGTTGCTCGCCCACGAGCTGGCGCACCTCTGCCGTGGCGATCATTACGTGCGGTGGTTCGAGGCCATCGTGTTGGGACTCTTTTGGTGGCATCCCGTCGTCTGGATCGCGTGCCGCGCCGCGCAGAACGCCGCCGAGCGGTGTTGCGACCAATGGGTGCTCCGCCGTTTGCCCGGCAGCAATCGCTCGTACGCGAACACCCTGTTTGCCACAGCCAACTTTCTTGAGGAATCCCGGTGCCTCTTGCCGCTCGGCGCGAGCGGATTCGGACGCACTTCCCACTTGTTAAGGAGAATCGAGATGGTCGTGCAAGGTCCAGCGTATCGTCCGTTGTCCAAGAGCGCACGCCTCGCGGCGACTCTCGCCATGGGAGCGGCGCTGATGATTTCGCCCGTGTTGCTGCCCGCCGGCGAATCGCCGACGCAGCCCGAGGCGAAAGACAAGCCCTGCTCGTCCGCGGCCGCAAGCGAAAAAACGTCCGCGGCCCGGCACGTCGTGATGGTCGACGTCACGTATCTCTTCCGACATTGCGACAAGTTTCTGCAAGCGGAGAATGCGCTCAAGGCACGGGTCACGGCTGCGACAGAGGATGTCCGCCGGCAGAAGGAGAAGATTGCCGACTTGAAGCGGCAGGTCGAAGCCGCCCAGCCTGGCACGCCCGAGTGTGCCGGGTTGGAGAAGAAGCAGGACGCGCTGCAGGCACAGCTCCAGATCCAGGTCAACCGCCAGAAACGAGAGTTTCTCCGGGAGGAGGTTAAAATCTACCAGGCGTCGTGGGACCAGATCGACGCGGCGATCACCCGATATGCCAAGCAGCATAAGATTGACTTGGTGCTCCGCCACAGGAACCCGGAAGACGTCGCCAAAGCGGAAGCCGCCAAAAAGAAAGCAGCGACTGCGCACGATCGACTGAACAACGAGGCGCAGGAACTGCAGCAACGCATTAATGTCCCGGTGCTCTACCAAAGCCCCGCCGCCCACGGTGACGAAGAAGATATCACGCGGGAGGTTCTGGCCGTGCTCAACGGCAAGTAGAATAGAGATAGAAAAGGGGGCGCAGCTCTTTTCGGCGGATGTCCGCTTGGAACGGGAAAAGGGCTGCCTCCCCGCTGTTTCGCCACATCCCCCTTGTTTCGTGATGAACAGAAGACAGCTCCGGTCGGCGGCCGAGTGGAAAGCGGCGATGAACGAAGCCAAGCCTGCGGATGCCGCCCTGGTCCCGAACCGGTAACCGCAAGGCCCGCGGGCGACCGGATTTATTGCGGCAGCGATTGCGTCGCCGGCGGCATCGGGGTCGCCGGCATGTTCATCGAGCCCATTGGCACGCCCGGCGGATTTTGGGGCGCCGCGTTGGCCCCTTCCAGGGCCGACACCCGCCGTTCCACGGAGTCGAGCCGCTTGTTGGCGTCGACGCCGTCGTGGTTGAACAGGCTCAGGCTGAGGCAACCGCCATTGAGCCCCAGCAGCAGGCAGGAAACGGCCAAAATGCCCATCGAATAGCGTGATTTCATCATGGCGCTTCCCAGCCACCGGGATGAAACGAACCCGAAAACCGATTTTTGACAGGGGTGTGCTATACCATACTCCCCAAAACTGTGTCAATTGCATTTTCCGAGTGGGGCGCCACTGCCCGGTAGAAACCAAGCCGCTTGCGGCTTCGCAAGAACTTGTCACCGGCAAGAACTTCCTGAAAGACGTACTACTCGCCGGTCAACGCAACCGAATACACGGGCACGTCGTAAAATCCCGTCTGGGCTGTCGACGCAGATACCGTGGCGAAATGGGCCAAAACGGCCCGAAACAGCGTCTCGGCAATCAGTGCCATTCCCTTGTCGTTGGGGTGCCCGTAATCGCCCATGTTCGACGCGTCTTGGCCCACGCGGCTCATATCGACGAAGACGCGATGGCTTGGGTCCTCGGCGCAGACGTTTCGTTTTATCTCGTCCACCGTCGCATTCGAGCCAAGGATGTAACTGGGCATGAAAATATGCGGATTGCTGCTCTGCTTGAGGTCGGCCACCAGCTTTTTTAGGCCGTCCTTGAAGACCTCGGCCTGAAAGGTCGCCGGCGGGATGTTCTCGCCAAATTGCAGGACCACGAGGTCGGCCTTCCAGGCGATTTGCTTGCGGAGTTTCGCCGCGTTGTAGCTGGCGTACGCCCGCTCGAACACGTCGGCGATATTGACGACGTTCGATTCGCCCACGTCGACGCTGCCGTCCGCATGGGTCACCGGCGCCGTTGAGCGGATCATGGTCAAGCTGCCGCCGGTGTTCGCGTTAATCGCTCCCGCCAGCAGGTGCGCATAGTCCTTCTCCGCCGTGCTGGCAGCCAGGCCCCAATACTTCGGCGGACAGCACGTAATGCTGTTGCCGAGGAACAGGATTTTGTGGACTTGCAGCTTTTGCGAAGCGACCAAGTCCTTGCTGACCACGACCGGCGTCTTGCCCCCCTTTTTCGTCCACATGCACGAGTCGCCGTCGAGATTGTAGAGCACCCGCCGCGTCTTGGGCGTCGTCGGCTTGTCACTCTCTCCCGCCGCCGCCGGCTGCGCCGTCGCCAACATCGCCAGCAGAGCGGCCGCCATCAAAGGAACTCTCGCAAGCAGTTTCATGTCCGTGGTCCTCATAGGCCTTGTCATGGTTTGGATTCTTGGAGGAACAACAGATCTTGCCAGAAACGGTGGGATTATGGGAGTGGCGTGTGGACGACATGGAAGAGACAAAGCGGGGTTGCGTGCCACTTCCCATGGGTATCTAAACAGGTTTGCCGGGCTCATGCGACACAAAGTAATACCGGTTCCGCCGGTTGTTGGATATTGCTTCAACGCAGCAGCGGCAACCGGAGCTTGCCAGACCGGGGCAATAGGATCTACCCGCGAGCGCCTGCAACCGTATCCATACTTGTTTCTTACTGCACCGCAAACGGAAGAAACAGGTGGAGCAAGAGTATGGTGTTGTTCGTTCCCTCCTGCCCGTGCTTGGTTGAGAAAAGATTGGGAAGATCACCGAATCGCGTTTCTGTTTTCCATCCCCATATCGGTTTAAGTCTTGTCGCGTTCTTGTCTAAATCAGTTACCTTCTTCTCCAAGAACCCTGCTGCCGCCTTGGCAGTGCCCCCAGTTACGAATGCGATCATTGCCCCGTACGGATGACCAGCGCTGTACTTGCCGCTACTAAAACGACAAACCCCCTCCCGAACGTAATAGTCGGCTCGCCGCGTATGACGATCCGTTACCTTTTTACACTCCATTGCAAAGTAGTCTGCCTCGTCGAGGCTGTAGATGACATACACATCGATTAGCCCAGTCGGATGTCTCTTTTCGGGATCGTCGCGTTGGGTCTCTCGTTCAAAACGAAGTTGCGGCGGCGGATTTCGACGGTTTTTCTCTGCCACCATCTCCCAACGCAAGCAGTCCGTGATGTCGTTTTCCTTTTTCGTCGGTCCAACTCGATTGCTTTGACAAACGTGTGGCCATGCTGCCACCGTGATGTCGAGCACGGTTGCCACCACATCCTCGATGATCAGATCCGCCGTAGCTGGGCTCATTTCCCCAACGCTCATCGGCGTCTTGAAGTCACTCACGGATGACCTTTCCCAACAGATCCTTGAGCATCGAATCGCCATCTGTCAGCCCCGCAGATCGCGTCCAGAACCGTCGCTGCGATGGTTTGACGACGTAGATCGAATCGTTAGAATAAACGCGCAGGTGACGACGCGTGTGAATGCCAACCGCGATCTCCTCGTCGAGATTTGCGGCCACTTCGTGAAGTACTTGCGATAAGTCAGCCACTTTTTCAATAGCTATGCGCGGCCTACCATTATGAGATGCTGCAACAACCGTGAAACGCACAACCCGCAAGGGGGCGTCGGCGTCAAGGACATCAGCGACGATCGTACGTTTCTTTCTTGTCTCCAGAAACGGCTGAATAACGTCAATGACATACTTAGCGTACTCGCAGCATTCCTTGGCGGTGGCTGCCGACAACGCCTCCGATTGTTCATGTTTCCGCTGCAAGTCGATGGTCTGATTGACCATGTCTTCGACCAGGAGTTCCTCGAACCGATCTAACCCGTACAGTCTGAAGACGGCTTTGTCCAATACGGCCACCAGGGCCTCGTCGTAGCGCCCGCTGCGAGCTGCGGTTCGCAGTTTGCGTTCAGCCTCAATGATGTGTTGCGAGGCGGTTGCACTCGCCAGTCCCAGATGGGGAATTGGTATACGCAGAAAATCCGTCTCTTCCATTATGTACTTGTCGAGGCCCCATCGCGTCGCCGTAAGAAAAGCATAGTATGTCGCCAGCGATGAGTTCAGAATACCGTTCAGGTAGCAGCCAATCCGGAGATCGACATGTTTCAATGGAATTCCAAACTGAGAACGTGAATATACAAGATCCTTAGGACACAACGCCGCGACGATTCGGTTTCCGTAGAGGCCACTTGCGCAGAGAAATAGCGGACCACGATATATCGCCGGACTCTTCGGCCACTGGAGGAACTCAGATTCAAACAGAGGAAGATGATCTACCTTAATCTCGAATGGCGTCATATGGCCCCCAGACAAACAAGGGAGACCTCGCAATTCCCCTGGCACCGGCCTCTTTCCGTGGTTGTCTTCGTATCCCCTCGTCATAGTGAGGCCATGCTTTGCCAACAGCTCGGCTAGCGTTTCGTGGTCCTTCCGGAGCCTTTCCACAAGTGCCATATCGCGTGCCGATCCCCAGGATGCAACCTTGAGCGCGTAAGGACTAGAAGCGGAAAGGGACGCGGACAGACGTTTTACATTTTCTGGCCCAACCCGCATTAAGCCATGCTCTCGATAACTACGGTCCCGTTCAATCACAACGAAAGAGAAAGCATCACGCGCAGAGACATGTTCATTCTCCAATACCAAAGCGATGGCCGGTTGCTGAGCCGACGAGAAGAGGTTTTCGCGATGTAACGCCGTCAGGTTGACCAACATTCGTGGAGAGAATTCCGTCAGCAACTCCGCCTTCGCTTGCAGCGATTGCGGATGAATACTGAAAAAACGCTTTCCCTCCAGAAGAAAACCGAATCGAGCCTGATTCCTCGCGAAATCAGAGGCTCGCCAAACAAAGGCTTGATCGGGTGGGTTTCTGAACGGAAGTGTGACCGGTTTCGGCTTTCTCGTCCGTGCATACGTGACAAAACACTGCTCGCGGCTCGGAGTGACCGAGCGCGGGCCTTTTGCACGCGTCCACGGTGGATTGCCCACGACCACGTCGAACTGTTTCTCTTTGAACGGCGCGGTGTGTTGGAATAAAGCGTCCGTATCAAATGCGTCTGCAACAAAGAGAGTGCGGCCTTTAAGCTCGTGTTTGAATTTGAGCTGATAAGCGGACTTCGGGGCGGGGTCAAGCTCAAAGGCGGTAAGGCAAAGGCTAAACGCTGCAATCTCCACTGCCGTCTCTTCAATATCAACTCCATAGACTTGGTTGTAAAGTGCCCCTCGCACTAAGTCCCGCGTGTGTTTCTCTCCGGCAGCTAGACGCCTGGCAATGAGGCGACGAAGAGATTCGACTAGAAACACGCCCGAGCCACACGAAAGATCGAGAACCTTGGCATCAGAGGGCAACTTCTTCCCAAAAAGGCCGTCGTCGAAAACCTGCGAGAGCACAAAGTCAACAAGATTGACCGGCGTGTAATGAGTTCCCGCCTGAATCGCTGCCCGGGGATCCGCCGTATGAATGAAGTTCTCGTAAATGGAACTGATGAGCTCGATCGGAATTATGCTAAAGTCGTAACGCCAAAACTCCAAACTTTGCTGTAACGTGGTCAGATCGGTACGAGCAAGGATGCACTGAGGTATCCGCAACCGTTCTTCAGTTAGTTCGTTGACAAGTGTGGCATCTCTTGGTGGTGGTGGAAAGAGATCGCCGTTAAACATTTCCGTCATTCGAGCGAAAAACGTCTTGGTCTTGCTGACACTGGACAAGACCCTTTCGAACGTGTCAACTCCGAGTCCGCCAAACAGGTCGTCGGGAAGGATACTCTTTGCCTCCAGGTAGGCGATAAAGACAGTCCGGAGGAGTAAGCGGTGAGCCTGGATGCCGTTGAGCCCTAGTTCAACGAGTTTCACGGCGGCACGCGTGAGATCTTCTACCAATTGTTCGTCTATCCGCGTCTCGCGGTTGATTCGCTTGCCGAGGGGGCCGAACCAGAACTCACCCGATTCGATTCTTTGTCTGGCGAGTAGGTTCGACTTCAGAGTTTCAAGTCGGTCGGCCACCGACTGGAATAGCAAGACTTCGGGTGACCTGAGACCAGCTAGTTCTTCAGGCGGCGGAGCAAACGCGTTGAATACACGAATCTGGGTGGGACTGCATATCCACAGCATGCGGGCCAAGCCGTGATTCCAGGCGGCCTTGTGCCACTGGAAAATCTGCTCCTCGGTGGGCTCGCTGCCTATGCTCTTGAAATAAATGCACGGTGAGCCGTCGAGTTCGTAGATGTCAGTGACGCCGAGCTTGGTTTCATCGAGGACGGAACCGTATTTGAACGAGCGGTCGATGTGCTGGGCATCCGCCTGGGACTTCCTCGCCTCGCGAAGACTACCGCCATTGAACGTGCCTGGCGCAGGGCGCCCGTCCACGTAGAATCCGAGTTCCCCTAACTGGTTCAGGTAATTGGGGTTCCGTCGATCCATTCATGCATTCCCTGGAACGGGGAACAATCATCATTCCCCTCAATTTAGTGGGCTGATCGTGGCGTGTCAAGGTTGGCTCGTTTTCCGGCCGTCGCGCGGCCGCTCCATGTTACTGCTTACGCCGGTATGGCCTGATAAAGCCTCGGCCATTGAGCCAAGAATGGTCTGAACGGAGAGCTTTGGATCCATGCTGCGTCTCCCGGCGCGTCAGGCTCTGGGCAAATGCGATTAAGATTTTCACCTATTTGTTTTAATGGATTGGACCCGGTAAAAGGAGGCGGGCGGTCATCGACACGCCATTAGTTGCAAATACTTTATCGCTAACGTGTTGCGCTTGCCGGCGTCCATTAAATAGTCGGTCCAAAAGACCGGCAGGGACGCACCGAGCAATCGCGCCGTTGGTTTCGCTCGCCGGCGATCTATCGCCAGGCCAACTCCACCTTCTGCTTGTGCTTCGGGTGCGTGCCGTGCAGGGCGTGAAGCGCGAGCGAGAGACCGCTCTTGTGCAGGGTGGCGTTGACGTATCCGCGCGGCTGATCTTGAGCCATCCGTCCCGTCGGCGGCAGAAGTGGCCTGAAACGCGGGCTTGAACGGCGGCCGGCCCATGGTAAAAAAGAAACGACAAGAACACGGCGAGAGGCACCGAAAACGCCGCGGCGACGTGGCCAGTTCGCGCTGCGCCACGCCAGAAGAAGTCGATTGCGCTTGCGGAACACTGATCGTCGCTGATCGTCACTGATGAAAACAATCAGCGAAGATCAGTGTTCCTGTTATCTCGTCACTTTAGAAACTCGGTCACGTGGCTTTGACGCGAGGCCTATCCGAGCCTGGCAGGCTCCCGGCTACGGCTGCGCGCTTCGTTCTTTGAAAATTCGTTGCCCCAGAACGGCTGTCGTTGGGCCCAGGATCCGCATGAAACCAGGACCCTTCCGGCCTTCGTCCACGCGACGCCTGCTCCTTGGGGAGCCAACCGGCCGCGGGAAATTGGAAAACGGCGAGTTTGCTGACCAACGCCAAAAGCGACGGTTGGCGCTACGCCGCAAGCGCAGATGAAGCCGGCAGCCCTCACCCTAACCCTCTCCCGGAGGGAGAGGGGACTTAAATGCTACTTCGCCGGTTCGATCTTCCGGTACGTGACCAACATGCTGCCCGGGGCCGCACCGATGTCAACGCGGAGCTTCGCAAGTTGCGAGCCGCTCATCGTTCGTTTCGCTTTGACCGCATAGCTTTCTCGGAACTCCAGCTCGTACTGCGATTGCGGATCGAGGCCGTGAAGGGCCAGTTCCACACTGGCATACGGAGAATGCGGCCGGCGGAAGAACATCGCGAACCCGCGGCCCAACTCCGGCCGATCGAATTGCCAGCCGCACCAGGCGTGATCGTCGGAGTTGATCGGCAACAGCGGATAATAGTCGCCCAGGTACAGCGGGCGAAGCTCCTTGACCTCGGCGATCGCGCGCTGGGCCATCTCCAACGGGCAATCCTTGTCGCGGGCGTCCATCGAAAGCGACGCGCCCATCGTGGCCGCGCTGCGGAAGACGTACGGCGTGAACGCCCAGACGCCCTCGGTATGCTGCGGCACGTAGAGCATGAGCCCGGCCGTCTCGATCTGGTCGGTGGTCGTCCACGCATTGGCGCCGGTGCCGACACAGGGCGAGTCGCTGCGCCAGAGCGGATAACTGCGGCTGGTGGTCTCCAGGTCGATCCGGCGGCCGCCGCTGGCACAGTTGTCGATCGTCAATTGCGGCTGGCGGCGAACCAGCTCGTCCCAAAACTCATAAAAGCCCTCGACGTAGCGGATTTCGCTCATTCCCTGCCGGTCGGGCGCGTCGGCCGCCCGCCAAAACCGGAGCGGATCGATGTTGAAGTCGTTGCGGAAGACGTCGACGCCCCAATCCTTAAAACATTTCGAGAGGTAATCGGTCAACCAGCGTCGGGCGGCCGGCTTGCCCAGGTCGAGCAGGCCGTCGCCCGCGCCGGCGTGCAGCACCCATTCGGGATGCTCTTTGGCGATGCGGCTGATCGGGGTCACCCGCTCCGGCTCGAACCAGAGGACGAATTTCATGCCCGCCTTGTGTGCCGCATCGCCGACGGGGCGCAGTCCGCGGGGAAACTGTTTTGCCCCCGGCACCCAACTGCCGGCCCCGTTGGGCCAGCCCCCTTCGAACCAGCCGGCATCGAGCCAGTAGCATTCCGTGCCCGTCTTTGCCGTGCGGGCGATCCAGTCGAACTGGTTGGCCTCGTTCACGCCGTTGCCCTCGTTGAAGCTGAACCAGGAGTTCCAGGTCACGGGGGCCGGAACCACCTCGCCATTCCGCTTGGGCAAATAGTGGGCCACCAAGAGCCGCCGGAACAGGTTGTGGCCGCGCATCGCATCGTCGCCCTGCCAGAGCACGAGCAGCATCCGCGGCGTGCGAATGCTCTCGCCGGGGTGCAGTTTCAGGTGCGTTGTTTCCTGGCCGGCCTGAAAGTTCAACTCCCCGGCGGCCGGGCGGCGAAGGTCCATCGCCCATTGGCCGGACCAGCCGACTGCCGCGACCACGCCGCCGCCTTGCCACTGCACGTTGAAGAACGGCAGATTCCCGTCCGACGACCGGCCGCCGCTGGGCGTCAGATGGATATTGGCGTTCGGCGCCACCGGGTCATCAAACGGCAGAAAATCGGTCTGCGAGCACGTGCTCCCCTGGCAGTGATGAAAGACGATCGGACCGCTCGGCGGCACGGCAATCGCCAAGTCGAGCGGGCGAACGGCCTCGATGGTCGGCGTGTCGGCCTGGCCTTGGTTGCGGAAGTGTAGCACCCATTCGACGGCGGGAAAATCGCCGAACACCGTGGCCTCGCAAACGACTTGCAGCCCGGTTGCAGGGTCCGTATAGGTTACCGTGTGCCGCTGCTGGCCTTCCGCCGCCGGGCTGTCTGCCACGGACATCTTCCAGGATGGGAGAAACTTGAGTGACGACGCCCCGCCATAGACGAACGAAAACGGCGGACGCTGCCCGTTCAGCACAGACGCCGGTTGGTCAACCGCGCGGCCCAAGAGCGAGCGCTGCGCCCAAGCCTGGGCCGACGGCCTTTCGTCCGGAGCGGCCTGCGTAGAAACGACCAAAAGCATCGAGAACAGGAGCGTCAACGGGGCAAATCGTCGAGCGGCAAGCATGGCCATTCTCCTCGGTGTCGGGAATTGCTGCGGCAACGGCAGGCAGCGTTTGGTGGGACGTCAAACAGCGATTGTGTGGGTGCCACGCGTGGCTTGTCCACCCGTGCCGCATCACTGGTGGGCAAGCCAGCAATGGCACGCGCCCGTCTCGATACCGTGACAGACCGTCACAGCATAGCACACCTTGGCGGTGGACGTAAGCTGCGGGGCGCGAGGCCTGGGTAGCCCGGATAGCTCGCCTATCCGGGCCGCGTTAGCGGCAAGAGGCTGTGGCGGAACCTCTTGTGGCTTTGCCACCCCGATAGCAAGCTATCGGGGCCACCCGAGGAAATTCCGTCGGTCTATATCTGCCGGCCCACCGCCTCGGCCACCCGCCGGCAGAGTGTCATCAATTGCCCGAAGTCCTCGAAGGTGAGCGACTGGTAGCCGTCGCTCAGCGCCGATTCGGGATCCGGATGGACCTCGATAATGAGCCCGTCGGCGCCGGCGGCCACGGCGGCGGCGGCCATCGGCGCTACCAGGCTCGCATGACCCGTGCCATGGCTCGGATCGACCACCACCGGCAAGTGCGTCCGCTCGTGCAGCCAGGGGATCGACGCCAGGGGGAGCGTGAAACGGGTGTGGGCCTCGAAGGTGCGGATGCCCCGCTCGCAGAGCATCACGTTCGGGTTGCCGGCGTTGAGGATGTACTCGGCCGCCAACAGCAGCTCGTCGAGCGTGGCGGCGGGGCCGCGCTTCAGCAGCACCGGCTTGCCCGCCTCGCCCACGGCCTCGAGCAGGCGGTAGTTCTGCATGTTCCGCGCGCCGATCTGCAACACGTCGGCATAGTAGGCCACCAGCGGGATGTCCTCGGTGGCAATCACTTCGGTCACCACGGCCAGGCCGGTTTCGTCGCGGGCGGCGGCCAGAATCTTCAGGCCGTCCTCTTTCAGCCCCTGGAAGCTATAAGGGCTGGTCCGCGGCTTGAACGCCCCGCCGCGCAGGGCCGTCGCCCCGGCGGCCTTGACGGCCCGGGCCGTGACCAGCGTCTGCTCTTCGTTTTCCACGGAGCAGGGTCCGGCAATCATGCCGATGTGACAGTTGCCCACGGCCAGGGTGCCGGCGCGAACCACCGTGGCCTGGGGCTTCACTTCGCGGCTGGCAACTTTGTAAGGGGCCAGGATGGGGACCACCTCGGCCACGCCCGGCCCGCTCTCCAACGACTGGCGGAACTCGTCCCGCTTCTCGCCGATGGCGGCGATCACCGTCCGCTCGGTGCCGTAGATCGGATGGGCTTTCAGGCCCAATTGTTCAACGCGCTCGATCATGTGTTCGATTTGCTGGGGGGTTGCTCCTCGTTTCATGACTACAATCACCGGGCGTGCTCCTTGTGTCGGGGTTCATAGGGAAGCTGAAAAAAGGCAACAAAAAAAGCCCCGAGACCTGGGGAGGTCTCGGGGCTTTGGTCTTCTGTGGGCTTGTCCTAAAGGCTACGCACCACCTCCGACCCCGAAACCTCGGGGGCTAAAGTAGAAATACCAATAATAGGTGCGTAGCAGATTCATACGACGCCGCCCTTCCGGGCGGACCCTCCAACGAGTTCTATTTTCGTCCCGCCGAACGAAAAAGCAAGAGGGAAAAACCAGAAAAATCTCCGCGTGCGTCAAACCGACCTGTCCCCGCTGCGGAGGTTTGGGTAGAATTGGCACCATTATGTTGCGCTACTATACCGCTGGCGAATCGCATGGCAAAGCCTTGATGGCCCTGGTCGACGGGTTTCCCGCCGGCGTGACCCTAAGTCCCGAACTGATCGATGCCGAGCTGCATCGCCGTCAGGGGGGGTACGGGCGTGGCGGCCGCCAAAAACTCGAAGCCGACCACGTCGATATCCAGAGCGGCACCTGGCGTGGCCAATCGATCGGCAGCCCCATCGCTTTACTGGTCCGCAACAACGACTACAAGATCGAGCAGATGGACGAGCTGCCGCGTCCCCGGCCCGGACACGGCGATCTGAGCGGATCGATCAAGTATCTCGGCTCGATCCGCGGGGTGCTGGAGCGGGCCAGCGCTCGCGAAACGACCGCCCGGGTCGCCGCCGGAGCACTCGCGAAACAGTTGCTCACGCCCTTCGGCATCACCGTCTTCGGCTACGTGGTGGCCGTGGGTCCGGTGGCGGTCCCCGTCCTGCCCGGCACGCTCGCCGAGCAGCGGGCCTCGCGCGATCGAAGCGCCCTGTACTCGCTCAACCCCGACCAGGATGCCGAGTTGATGGCGCTCATCGACGACGTGCGCTTGCAGGGCGACACGATGGGCGGAATCATCGAGGTCCGCGTCGAGGGCGTCCCTTTCGGCCTCGGCTCGCATACGCAATGGGACAAAAAGCTCGACGGCCGATTGGCCCAGGCGGTCATGTCGGTGCAGGCGATCAAGGGGGTCGAGATCGGGATGGGTTTCGAGATGAGCCGGCACCGCGGCTCGGAGGTTCACGATCCGATCCACTACGATCCCGCGCTTGGCGACACGCCTTCGCTCGGTTTTACGCGGCCGCACAACAATGCCGGCGGCCTGGAAGCGGGCATGAGCAATACACAGCCGATTATCATCCGCGCCGCGAAGAAGCCCATCAGCACGCTTGCCAAGCCGTTGGAGTCGGTGAATCTCAAGACCAAGCAGCCGGAGAAAGCCTCGTACGAACGGAGCGACGTTTGCGCCGTGGCGGCGGCAAGCTGCATCATCGAAAACGTCGTGGCCTTCGAGATCGCCCGGGCGATGGTCGATAAGTTCGGCGGCGACAGCCTGGCGGAGATGCAGGCCCGCTGGAAACTGTTCCACGATATGGCGCGGGAGAAATTGCAATAGAGCAGCGGGAAACGGCTCGTTTCGGTCTTTTTCGAGAACACGGATGTTCCAGCTTTACGACGCAACGCGGCGGCGGATCTGCGTGGCCGCCTTCCTGACGTTCGGCCTGTTGCCGACGCTGGTGGTCGGCGGCTGGTGCTGGAGCCGGCACACGTGGGGCTCTTTGCAGGCGGAAGCCGAGCAGCTCAGCCGGCAGCTCGGCCTGAACGTGAAGCTCGGCGGGCTGAAGCACCTTCGTCCCGGCGTGGTACTCTACGAGCAATTTGCGGCGGCCGATCCGGAGACCGGCCGGCCGATCTTCCGCTGCCGGCTGCTGGAGATTGCCCGGCAATCGCCGACTGGTTCCAAAGCCAATCGCCGGCCGACGCTCTTGCTGACGGCTAAGCAGCCGGAGGTGGAGGCTGCTTCCTTGGATCGGCTCTGGCAGTGCGTACAGCGGCCGCTGGAGGGGTTTTGCGGGCCGTTGGAGGCCGACGTGCAGCTCGCGGCCGACGATCTGACATTACGGGCAGAGGAGAGATCGCAGACGTTGACCGAGGTGACCGGGGCGCTGGAAAGCCTGCCGAACAGGACTCATGCCCGGCTCGATTTCCGCCTGGTGGGCGTCGGTGCGTCCCAGCCCGCTCACATCGGCGTGATCCGCAACCGGCAGGTGTCGCCGCCGGCCAGCGGATTTGAGTTGAACACCGGCGACGGCGCGTTGCCGTGCAGTCTGCTGGCCATGGGCCTGGACGAATTGAAGCCACTGGGGGGACGCTGCCGTTTTCGCGGCATGATTTGGGCCAACGAAACCCCCGATGGCTGGCAGGGCGAGGTGGCCGGCCAACTCGTCGACGTGGACCTGGGCGGCCTGGTAAGCAATCACTTTCCCCACAAGCTCTCGGGCACCGGCGAAGTGACCATCCAGTCGGCCCGCTTCCGCCATGGCCGACTGGAACAAGGCAGCGCGCAGGTGGTGGCCGGGCCGGGGCGGATCGACCACTCGCTGCTGACAGCGGCCACCGATCGTTTAGGTCTCACGCCCGCGGCCGAGCCGCTTCCCGAGGGCGACCTGGTCGAGTACCAACAGTTGGCCTTCTCGGCCACGCTCGATGCCCAAGGGCTGGTGCTCCACGGCCGCTGCGACACGGCCGAACGCGGCGTCCTTCTCAGCGATGGCCATCGCCGCCTGTTGGGCGAATCGCAGCAACCGACGCCGGTGGTGGCGCTGGTGCGGACGCTGGTGCCGCAGAGTGCGGTGCAGGTGCCGGCCAGCCGCGAGACCGATTGGCTGTTGCGTCATTTGCCGGTGCCGGAAGTGATGCCCTTGCCCGGCTCGGAGGCGGTCGCTCCCCGCGCTCAAGTACGCCTACGCGAGCGCGAAACGCTGCGGTAGCAGGCTCGTTGCTGAATGAGTCGGATTGAGGGCCATTACCGAAGGTGGGCCGAACACTTCGACGCGTCTCACGAAGGGCGGACTCGCTCCAACACCCATTGCCGGACCAGTTCGGCGTCTTGCAGACCCTTAGCCCAAGTTACTGAGTTTCGAGGGTCGATTCGTTGGCAGCAAAGGACTTACGTTCATTTTTTGATCGAAGTTTCCACTACATTCGTGCGAGCTCGTCGATTCTCCGAAGCCGTCGCGGC
>Ga0181520_10000690_pt1 | contig 72641 bp, 50 predicted proteins | sample PEATcosm2014_Bin_29_FD_132451 | JGI IMG/M metagenome (GOLD analysis project Ga0181520, IMG submission 132451) | Peatland microbial communities from MTU Mesocosm Facility, Houghton, MI, USA - PEATcosm2014_Bin02_30_metaG | ecosystem: Environmental > Terrestrial > Soil > Wetlands > Peat | place... | reverse complement strand
GGTGTCGTGGTAGGTCAGCGTGGCTCCGCTGACGAAGTTGCTGCCGTTGATGGTCAGCGTCTGAGCGCTGTTCGATCCCGGCACCGGGTTCGGCGAGACGCTGCTCACCGCCGGCGTCAGCACCGCCGCCGAAACGGTGAAGTATAGAGGACCACTCCAGGAGCTTTGACCTGCTGCATTTGTAGCTTGCATGTCCCAGCGATACTTCACGCCATTCTGCAGGTAGCCGGATGGAATTGGCTGAGTCGAGGCAGTACCGGCAAGCACGGTGTCGTACACGACGTTGCTCGATCCATAGGGAGACTGGGAGATTGCCAACTCATACTGGGTCGCGCCAGAACCACTCCACTGCATCGTAGGGGTCATGGTAGAGACTAAAAAGCCAGTATCTGTAGCAGTTCCCGGCGAAGTCGGAGTCGGCACTGGAGGAGGCAAGCTAGAAGAACCGCTTACAGTGAAGTACAGTGGAGCGCTCCAGGAGCTTTGACCTGCAGCGTTCGTAGCCTGCATGTCCCAGCGATACTTGGTCCCATTTTGCAGATAGCCGGACGGAATTGGCTGAGACGAGGCAGAACCGGCAAGCAGGCTGTCGTATACAACATTGCTCGATCCATAGGGGGATTGAGAGATTGCCAGCTCGTATTGAGTCGCACCAGAACCACTCCACTGCATCGTGGGAGTCGTGGATACCGAATAGCCGGTATCGGTGCTGGTTCCAGGCGTTATGAGCGATGGTTCAGTCGGTAGTGGGACCGTGCTGACCGTGAAATACAGGGAGGAACTAACGGGGCTCCATCCCGCACTGTCGTAAGCCATCATATTCCAGCGGTATTTAGTTCCACCCGAAAGATGGCCAGCAGGAACGGCGAGCGACGTTTGACCGCCGTTCAACGTACCGCTATCGAAAACGACGTTGCTCGTTCCGTACGGATATTGAGAAATCGCCAGATCATATTGGGTTGCGCCCGTTCCCGTCCACTGGAGAGTCGGAATTGTGGAGGAAACCGTCGCGCCTGTGTCGGTTGGAGTCCCGGGCGAGGTTGGCGTAGGGGCCGGAGGAACAGCGGTTGAGCTTGAGTTGACGATGAGGTTCAGCATCGAAGAGCCGTTGCTGCTTGCAATTGCGAGATAATCGCGGCTGACCACTACCGCGTGCGCTCCCGCGATTGCCAGATCAGATACAGAGAGAGGAATCTGCAACTGGTTAGGACCGATAAATACTGGTGTCCGCTGCGATCCATCAAATGTAACCGTGTCACCCGCAAGGAACCCCGAACCATTGATGGACAATTCAAGAGCTGAGGAGCCAGCGGCGACGGGATTTGGAGCAAGTGATTGGATGACCGGCGGAGTGTCGTTACTTCCTATTGAGAGCAATAGAGTGGTAACAGTCTGGACTGTTGGAGGGTTAGTGCTCGTTGCAACAATCGTGATTGGGCAGGAGTCGACGTATGGGCTCAGGAAGTTGCAGTAGGTTCCTTGCGGGGCAACAGAGGGCGCATAGTAGGTGACAGAGGTGCCTGAAGTTGGGCTAACCGTCCCTAGCGAGGTTCCCACGTTGCTGCCTACGACTTGCCATGACGCTGCTTGACTAGCATTCAGCGTAACCGTCCTCCCTAGAGATACAGTTGCAGTACTCGGAGAGACACTCATAGCCGTGCCAGCATTTCCGGCCGCATAGGCATCGCACAATACGTCTACATAACTCGTGGGGTCTTCAGGATCGATATCTGTTGTAACCAGATCCACTGTGGCATTCGCCAACTGATTCTTGATAAGCGATTCAGCGATATCTTTTCCAAGGTCAAGCACGCAACTCTGTGGCAGACCAGCCGTCAACCCGCCGGCGCAGATCACGGGCCCAACACCTGATTCAGGAGATGCACAGGCAATGGCAATGCCAGCCGCACCGGCGCACTCTGCAAGAGTCTTATACGTTGATACTTGCTGGCACGCGTTGTTACCGGGGCTAAACGGGGTGTTTTGAATTTGATTTGTTTTGAATACATTCTGACAATCGACCGGTATAGTTGTATCCAATTCCTGATTGCTAGTGCATAGGCTCAGCATCCCCGAAAAGACGTTGGAGGACGCCCCGCCGTTGCTGGTTCCAATCATCAACTGATTGATTCCGGAGCTAGAGGAAGTCGAGCTCGATGAGTCGTGGGGCAAAGCGGCACCCATGCTCACCTGTGCACGGTTCCGGTTTATGACTACGGCAGCTTGCTGATTTACAGAAGTTGAGCTTGCTGCGAAGGTCAGATCGACTACTGCGTTCTGATTGCCTGAAGCGGCGGAGACCTCGACTACTTCACCTGCGTAGCTCGTCGGCGGAGTAATACTGGCTGTTAGTGTTCCCGTGCTATCAGTCGTCATCGAGTTCTGAGTAATCGTGCCCTCGCTAGAACTCACGGTCACGGGCAGGTTGGGCACAGGGCTCCCATTCGAATCGGCGGCTGCAATTGACAACTGCCAAGGCCCGCCTGGCGATCCCGAATAAGCCGGAGAAGCCAACAGAACCAGTTTGGCCGCTGCAATCAGTGGCGTGATCGTGAACTGGGCGGCAGACGACGTGCCACCACCCGGTGCAGGTGTGGTGACAGTCACGACGCCCACACCTGCTGATGCAAGCTGAGACGTCGGTATCACGGCTGAAAGCTGTGAAGAAGAGACGAATGATGTCTGAAGTGCCAAGCTGTCGAAATACACAAGGGATTGAGACGTAAACGCGCTTCCGGCCACTTCAATCGGCGTGTCTGGTGCTCCAGCCGCAACCGACCCTGGGGAGACAGTTGAAAGTGTCGGCGAGGGATATGCTAGAAAAATAGCCGCAGTTCCAGACTTGCTACCGTCTTCTTGGCTCGTCCCGGTAATCGCGATGGAGTTTCCTCCCGCAGGAATGACGGCCGGGGCTGTGTACAGACCAGATGTGGAAATTGTGCCCACTGAGGAATTGCCACTCGCGACTCCGTTCACGAACCAATTCACTGCGTTGGTATAGTTGCCACTTCCGGTCACATTAGGGATGCAGTTGGCGGTCTGAGTCGTCAGAATTGACATCGGAGAGCACGTCACCGTGACCCCGGAAATTGTGACGGGCACTGACACCGTCACAGTCGCCGACCCCGATTGGGTCGGATCTTGCACAGACTTCGCGATGATGGTTTCTACTCCTGCAGCGGCAGGAGTAAAGACACCGGCGGTGCTGATCGCTCCAACCGTCGTTGGGCCTATAGACCAGATCACCGCTTGACTCGGGCCGTTGGTGCCGGTCACCGTAGCCGTGCAGGCTGTCGTCTGCATAGTCGTGATGGAAGCGGGCAAACATGAGACGCTCACGGCCGTCACGGTGGGTGGAGGCGGGTTGACTGTCACAGTGACCGAGGCACTTGAGCTGCCACCTGATCCCGAGACTGCAACTTGAAAGGTGAATGATCCGATAGTTGTGGGCACGACTGTGTTCGTGAGAGTTGTGTCGCACTGGATGGGACCCGCGGCAACGAGAGTACCCGAGCCAGTACAGGTGCTCGCGTTCGCCGTGACAACTGTGATTGTTGTGGACTGTCCCAAAACAATGGTCGTAGGCGACGCCGTCACTGTCACTGTCGGCGCGGTGTTTGTGCCCACGCTCTCGGTGTTCGTAATTCCGGGAACACCGCAACCTATCGCCAGGCTCACCCCAACCTGAAGGACAAGCATGTTGAATGCTCTGCGCTGGTCCATCGGGTCTCGCTTTCCGGGGAGAACTACAGAATACTCTCACCAGGAACACCCGCAAAACAGCGATTGCCATCAAGCACCTTGGAGGAATTACATGCGAGCGCCGAGGCCGGCAGTCTGGAGCATTGCCAACCCGGCACCTAAGCGCTCGATCGTCGAACTTCACTTCTGGTCTATCGGCACCAATTCCTGACGGCACGGTGCAGGATCATTGAGCCGACCTACGTACCGCAACGGATGTGTCTGAGCCAATGGCTCGCTGAGGCTTTCTGTTGCTCTCCGGCAGCATCAGCTGGACCACCTGAGCGTTGGCATCTCGCTTCTGCTGCGACACTGCTCGGGTATACACGTCAAGGGTTGTCCGACTATTCGCATGCCTTAGGAGTTCCTGGGCCACCTTCACATCGACGCCGAGCGCCCGCAAGTTAGTTGCCAGCGAATGCCTGAAGTTATGCCAGCCGATCTGCTTACCAACAATGCCGGCACGTTCCAGTGCAGGACGAATGCTCCGCTTCAGCAGAGTATCCGGGCTGAGTGGCTTCTTGCCGTTGAGCCGAACCGACGGGAACAGAAAATCAGTCGGCTCCTTATATGTTGACTCCTCCTGCCACGTGAGGAGTGCCCCGAGAACGAACGCATGCAGCGGAACGGGACGACGCGAACACTCCGTCTTCGTCTCGCCAAAGCGATTTCGAACACAGGATCGCAGCACACTCACCTCCATGGTCCCGGTGTTAACGTCGGCCCAGGTCAACGCGATCATCTCGGATCGCCGTAGCCCAGTGCTTCCTGCAAGCAGCACCATGGCGCGGTCCCGAACGGAAAGCTGAGCGACAAGAGCCTGGAACTCCTGGGGCGTCAGGACATCCTTCTCGCGGAGCCGCTTCTGGGATGTGCGAACCTTGCTGATCGGGTTGAACGTCAGCCACTGGTGCCTGATGGCGTGGCTGTACATGACCGAGAACGATGACTTGACCTTCGTCTTCGACGCAGGCGCGAGCTTCAAACCATCGATCCAGGCTTCAACCTCAACTGTCTTAATAGAAGAGATCTGATGGCTCCCCCAGCGGGGCTCGATATATCGCTTGGTCAGAACGCGGTGGTTCTCCTGGCTGGCGAATGCCTTCCTGCCCAGTTCGTGTTCGCGATAGTGGTTGATGAGTTCCGAAACCGTCTGCGGAACTCGAATAACGGCGTTGACGTTGGAGCGTAGCGTGGCGACGGCCTTCTCGGCGTCACGCTTAAGCGGCAGTTCGGTGACCGTACCGATGATCCGGCGACGGTACATCCTCTTGCCATCAACTTCTTCATAGAATCTCAGGACCCAGACATCTGCAGTCCCTTTGCGCGATTCCTTGAAGAGGCTCCCTTGCTGATACCTGCTGCTCAGGCGGCCCTCCGGAGGCCCGTGGTTTGAGCACTCGACTGGCTAGCGACCCAGGCAAGCAGGTCATCCTCGAAGAAACGCCAAATCCTTCGACGCCCTTCCCCAAGAGGATGGGCAGGCACGTATCCAGCGCGTGCCCAGCGGATCAAGGTGCGATGATCCATGTTCAGCAGAGAGGCCGCTTCAACGGCGGTCATCAGCCTGCGCCTGGTGGGCGGGCAGTCCGGCAACCTGGCCGCCGGCGGCATCGACATCACGTCATTCTTCATCACTTGTCCCTTGTCGTAGTAATTCGGTTAGGCCGGCGACGCCGACGGTTAAGGTTGCCCCCGTGGGCACCTTCGGCCCCCGGGTGAGGTCTCAGCTGTCCTGTTTCTATCTGAGCGAGGTGCAGGTGCCAAAGCTATCCCTGCGTGGGCTTGACTGCCTTATGCCATCAACGACGACTGACACCAAGATGAGAGGAGGAGAAACCGCACCTAGGGCAGCGGGCGACCCGGACGGGTTCGCTCAGTCCGCTTCCTGGTCGCTAGCACCAGCGCTTCCGTGGCCGTCGAAGGTCACCAAATTGAGGTGGATCGTTGGCATGTGTGGGACCGTCGGAACGGAATAGCCCAGCATCGTCGCAACGGTGTGAACTGACGCCTGCGCCAAAAGTAGATTCTCTGCAAAACGGCCGCGGAAATCATGCGTCGGGAATCGTGCAACGCCGAGTCGATCGCACCAAACATGAAGTAGCCGGCGGACAGTTTGAGCGGTAATCCGTTCACCACCTCGAATAAAGAGAGCGGCGTTCGAATCCTCCCGCGTTTCAAGGTAGGCGTCGAGGGCTTCGAGTGCCCTCGCGGACAGGTAGAGCTTGCGCGGCCTGTTCCCCTTCATAAGAAATGAGAGCGTGCCGACCGGGGCGAACATGAAGCCTGCCCCAATAGTTCCGGCTCCGACCTTGATGTCGTCACGATTCAACTGAATGATTTCGCTCACGCGAGCGCCGGTGTCAGCCAGGATGAGGATGATTGCCCGATCACGCAGGTCGGAGATGCCGGTTGCCAAGGTCTGGATGACCTGCTGGCTAACAGGCTGGTTGAGGCTGTGAATGTGAGGGCGCTGGCGTGTTACAGTCCTGAGGCGTGTCTTGCGAAAGGCCGCGTTATTCTTCTGCATTGTGGTCTGCTTTCTGTGGGCTAAGGTCGGCAGTGCCGATCGCTGGTGGTTACCCGGAGTGCCTAACATGACATTCCGGAATTGGTGAGACTCAGGGCTCCCTGGACTGGGTCCCCTCAGGTGACTTTCGATCACTCTGAGCGTCGGTCTGATGAAGCCAGCCATCGATCATCTGCATCAGAGTGCCAACAAGCATGCGCCGGCCATTGTCCAAAAAGAGCGCGGGATGGTCGCCTCGAACGCGATCGCGCTCGAGGTATTCACGCAGGGCATCCACTGCCCGCTGCCCGATCGTGAATGTGCGACCCATTTCTGCCGCTGGCTCGGTGAGGCGTCCATTGCCCTGGACCTTTGCGCTCCCATCAAGCCGATTCAGGATTTGAACTCTGATCTGGCCACGACTCAATCCGACGATCTCAATGGGTTGGAGCCCCGAGTCGATAAGAACAAGGAGGATTGCCTTGTCTCGTAAACTCGTCACCGTTCGCGCGACGGCACGGAGCTGCTTGACCAGACCTGCCGACAAATAAGGTGGACGCTTACGCTGCTTCTTCTGAACCTTGCGCCGGCTCGGCTGAGAGTTGCGCTTGGATTCTCGCGCTGCGGCCAAAGGCCTCCGCGGCCGTCGGACTACTGCCTTAGTTCTCATGAACGTTTTCCATTCGTTGGTCAGCATTACTGAAGGTGTATGTGGTCCGGCAGGGCCGACGAACATGCCCGCGGATACTACCGAATCTCCGCTAACGTTCTGTGCCGGTTTTATCTTTTGGCGCCAGGCGATCCAAAGCTCCCAACTGGTAGTAGTGGGATTGGTGTCCGCTCGTCATGGCCGGTAAAGCCATCGAGCCGACACCACTTATTCAGAGGGATGCTATTCTTCCCAATCCCATGCCATGAGCAGGCTCGACTTTTCGGAGGGCAACGCGCTCGATGCAGGACTGTCGAGATGCGCAGTATTCCGACGGAACTCAGCTCGGGCAAGATATTCAGTGCGTTCCCGATGATTCATGAGCCTGAGGAGGGAGTCCCTGGTGTTCACACTCTGCTTCTGGGCGAGAGATAGAACCTTCTCGAACAGCTCGCAATCGATACACTCTGCCCGGCCATCGGGCGGGATCGTCTGCTCATAGATCTCCCTCGCCTTTCCGAGCAGTTCGTCAGTAAGTTCACCGCTCACCTCGACCGGATGAACGCTGACCTTCCAGGGCTGGACGTAGCCATCGTCGGTGAGGGCCATAGACTCAGGCCCCTTGGGTTCGAAGTAGACGAGAGCGCCGCGGTCGGATTCGAGCGAACACTGGGAGGCAAGCAGATGAGAGTATGCATCCAACTGGGCCACATAAAGAGGCTTGAGAGAGTCCTGCCCCTTCGTATACCGGCTGGTCTTATAGTCGATAGGGCTGACAGTCTTATCGCTCCACTCGAGGACGTGGTCCGGAACGCCCACCAGGACGATGTTTTGCCGAGAGTCGATCTGTTCCATGCGCGCGGGAACATCCGCCAGTCCAATGGCAGCGGACATCTCTCCAAGCCAGTCTGGAAACTTCCCAGTTTCTTCAAGCGTGCTCTCAACGAGATGCTTCTGCTGGCTATCGAATACGCTGAAGATCGAGGGAAAGATGCTGTAAGGGGTCTTGTGACGGAGCTGCAACAGGTTAGAGAAGCAGCGAAGGCACGTGTTCGGCATGTTGAGCTGTGCCAGATTCTTTGCGGAGATCTTGAATTGCTTCATTCTTGTCCTCAGGCCCAGGACATTCCCGGGATTGGTAGAGTTAGGTTGACCTCAGCTCGTGCTGAAGCGTAATTGAGGCCCAGGCGTGGCCCCATGACTGTTATGGCAAATAGCAACCCCTGATCCAAAGCTTGGTCCTATTCGAGGGAACCGGAGCAACGAACGACAAGCTCAACTTGACTCTCGGCTTCGCTCATCCAGCCAGGCTTCCATCGCGCGGACGCCACTAGACTCGTTGAACCGGCTGCCGTAGATCTGGATGGTGGTGTTGATGTTTGAATGCCAAAGCATCTTCGACAACGTCAAATAATCCGCCGGATGCTGCTCGAGCCAAGTGAAAGCAATGATGTCGCGGAATGCGTGAGGTGTTACGCGCCGACCACCGAAACGCAGGGTCAGCCTAGCGACCATGTGCTCGATATTGCTGCCCGAAAACGCCTTACCGCGACGGTTCAGGAGCAAGGTCCCAGGATCGACTCCGCGCATCAGATACTTCCTGTATGTCCCGATATATTCCTCGAGCAGATCGATTAACTGCCTCGGCACTAGAGCGTGAATTTCGATGCCGGTCTTTGTTTCCTCGCTGCTAAACCGGAACTGCCAAAATGAGGCGTTCGGATCCTTCTGCTCGGCTGCCCTAACCCAATCTGGCTTCTGAATCTGACTAAGGCGTGAGATAGGTGCCTTGAACAGATTCGGGTTCGACCCGTTGACACGGCATTCACGGATATTTCGCTGCCGCCAGGGAAGCACAGAGATCCACTTCATCAAGAGCTCCTCGGTGGCCATCGCTGCAGCCTTCCGCTTATTCTTGCCCTCTACCCTCTGACGGAGCACTCGAATCTGGGCAGGAATTGACTCGATCACTGCGTAGTCGAGATACTTCTGCTCCTTCCGCTCCCGTCGTTCGGTTTGGGTAGAGCGCGGAAGGCTGTCAATCAACGGCTTGAACCATTCCAGATCGAGGTCCTTATACGCCGGGTACTGCCCCATGGCGGCGAGGATCGAACTCAGATTCCTGCGCAGGTTGTCACCCTTCACCTTTCGCTCGTTCATGGCCCACTCCGCGAACGCGCCGACCACCGACTTCCGAACAAGCTCCGACAGCTTCGCTATGTTCCCAATCCTCGCCACGTTGGTGGCGAATCCATAGAGGCCCTCAATATTGCTCTGAAGCATTCGAGCTGACACAGGGCGTAGCTTTGCGTTCTTCGGCCGATCCAGTGCGAAGAGCGCCTGCTTCCATCGAAGCAGTTCTTGGACTTCCGTCCTCAGTTCCGCTGGAAAATCCTTCACGGAGATGCCGTATCGCACTTGCCTGTAGAAGCGGGCCGGCAACTCTAGCTCATAGCCTGAATCTCGCAACAGGCTAATGAAACGGGTCCCACGCACCTTCGCGTCCTTATATGCGCGTCCCTGCCGGCCCATCTCCAAGGCCCACTCGTCGACGTGTTGGGTCGTGACATCCTCAGGCGCTCGTCCCGTCTTAGCCATGTAACGAACCAGCGCGTCGCAGTTCTGCTCCGTAGCCTTCTCAACCAAGCTTCGCCAGGATCGTGGCAGGTTGTCGTTTGGGACCCATCCATTTCGCTGAGCATCCTTGAGGAGGATCTGAAGGTGATTGACATACGTCCGAACCGAGTTTTCCTTATACCGTCGACCGAATAGGAAAGGGCGGAAGCCGGCACGCATATCATTCACAGCATCCAGGCTGAGATTCTCGAGTAGTGTGTCGAGATACTCTGCTAGCAATGAGCAGGTGGTCTTCAGCACGGCTATCTCGCGCGGCGGGTTTACTTCCCATGCCTTCAGCAGATCATCCACTGTCTCCGGTGCCTTCAACGAAGATTCGGGCGCCAGCGACGGAAGCGGCAGATCATCAGCAATTTGCGAACCATTCTGCACTTCTATGACGTTCATATATGCATTTCTCTCCTGTCATTCCCGTAGGACCAAACGATCGCTTTGCATATAAATTGCGAGGTTCAGTGTGGATGTTGACGGGTTCGCGAAGCTACTGCGAGACCGCGAAGAACCGTGCGATATAGCGAAGCCGAGTGTGGAAAAAGTCCAGGGTTAGCCGCGACGACTTGCCACCAAATAGTCCTCCAGGTCCTGTGGGAGGAACTTCGCGCGTCCAGGCAAGTCACGGTATGGGAGCTGACCAGAGGAAAGCCGGCTCTGAATGGCGCGGATTGACACGCCAAACAGGTTGGCTAGGTCTCGTGTTGAATACATCGGCTTAAGCGGGAGGTCTCGAAGCGCAAGTACTGCCTCGAGGAGCGGGTACTTAGGTGCCTTTCCCTCCACATCAATAAACCCCTCCTGTTCCCATGCAGAAATCCAGGAACGCAGATCGATCTCGTAGACTGCAGAGAACTGCAATGCCTCCCCCCAACAGGAGTCGTAAGACAGTCGCGTTCTCCTTTCTATTAATAACCGCAGGTATTCCTTCGCCCGCGTCTTGTTTGTCTGTGCGAGCCGCTGATAGCAATTCTCCCTGTATTGCACGTCTGGGCCGAATAATTCTAAATGGCCGGACTTTGATTGTCGGCCTTTCTGCTGTAGCTCCGCTCGGATGATGTGGGTCATCTCTTCGGTGCGTTTCTCGACGGCTTTGAAGACCTCGACGCCCTTCCTGTGCCTAGTGGCGTAAATCAAGTGAAAATTGAAGCAGTCCGAATCCGGATTCATCACGGGCAGCGAGCAAACGTAATCGAAGCCGCCTTCCCGTTTCACCAACTCGCAGTACTTATGCACGATTGCCAACTCCAGCTCCGGGCCCGACAATTCTCGTAGCGAAGGAAAATCGGCGCCCAGAAGGTCGCTGAAGTCAGTCTTGTTGTCTTTAATGAAGCGGGTGATAAACGGCGACATAAGATTGATAAGAACCTCGCCAGGGTTTAGTTGGAGGAGAGGCCGGATCTTTGAGATTCCCGCAAGCTGCCAGCCCTTCGGGTCGATGAAAATGAATGGAAATGTACCAGGGGTCGAACAATACCGGACGATATCTGGCAGTCTTTCGGTGAAATCCCAGTTGCGAGCGTGGACTCTCAATGAGGAAGTGTCGCTCCGCCTGGCGAAGGCTTCCAATTCTGCGAATGGTATCGGATCCTTCTCGATTAGGAGACACGCGAACTTGGGCAATTTCCCACGCTTTGCCAGTTCGCTCGCTGCCACTTGAAGTGTGTGAACAGCGATGCCGAATGATGTATCGCTAAGGTCCGCGGCGGACGATTTCCATGGACCTGCACAACAGTCAATGTACTTTAGATTCCTGGTCCTTCCGAGGATACGGGTCGCTGCTTCGAGATACAGCCGAAGGGCGTAATGTTTGATCTTAGATTGTTCGCGATCATCGTAGTTCGAATCCGTCTTGCTCATTTGGGTTCGGATTAGTTCAGTACCGGCAGTTCATCGTAAGTTACACCATCGAGTTTTCGGCCAGTTTCTTTCTTTCTCACGCCACCCCATTGCTTGAAGAAAAATGCCACGTCGGCCGCCCGGCACTGATCTTTGATGCGACTGACCCAATCGCTTTGCATCGGCCTAGCACCCGCACCGCTCTCGCCGCCTACAATGACCCACGAAATACCGCGGAGGTTTAGGGTGCCGAGCTCTTCTAACAACGGCTCGATTGAGAGAAAGCGAACTTTCGCGCGGGCTTTGCGAAGATGGACAATCCTAGGCTTCCCGTCCCTCTTGTTCTCCACACTCACCCCCCACCAGATATGTTTGCTGGTGGCGGCAAAGGCCAGTTTTGTATTCAAAAGCTGCGACATACGTTCAGAACGCTTCGTGAGAACTTGGAACGTGTGCCAATCAGCTTCCATCATGACTTTGGCCACGGACACGATGAATTCATCGGACACATCGGGATGGAATAGGTCGCTCATCGAATTAACGAAGATCTTCCTTGGCCGTTTCCATCTCAATGGCTCGTTTAGCTTCTCGGGGACGGTTCGCGGTTCGAACCCTTTCTCGTATGGGTGACCCGGAACGCCCTTGAAGCGTTCGGCAAACGTCTCCGCGTAGCAGTGCTTACACCCGGCGCTGACCTTGGTGCAGCCTCTGACCGGGTTCCATGTCGCGTCAGTCCATTCAATAGAAGACTTTTCTGACATATTCGCCCTTTATTCGCCCAACTAGAGACTCTATCACTGCACCGTGAAATGTGCAATGAGAATAGCAGGAAGCAGCAACTTCTTTCTGGCCTCCCAGACTCAGAGTCGTTTAGCTGCTAAAAGACACCGGTCCGGAGTTGGACCGATCAAGGGGGTTCGGGATGGGCCGCGCGTGAATGGGACCCTAGATTCAGGGTGGGAATGGGCCGCCGGCTCAACACATGATGGCTTTGTACGGCCCACCCGCCCGTCAGAGTGTTGGTTGCTTAGACGCACCCCAGCTATGGAGGAGTCCAGCTACCGATATTGCCTTCCCCCAAGGACCGCCTGCATCCATCTTCACATTGAGGAACGATTGTGGCGGATGCAAATCCTCGTTGATCAGGTGCGATATTTGAGCAATTCCGATCGGCGCCATATATGGGCTCGCGTTTGTAAGTTCGATGGCATAGACCTCAGTGGAACTTCCAACGTAATCCCTCAGTTCCTCGAAGGTACAACCCACCTTTGAGCCATATCGTTCCCATATCTCGTCAGGTGGACCGACGGTGATTTCGGACATCGTCACTTCTCCCATCAATGCGCCGAGCGGCTGTGTACCATACACCACAGCTTGTCGACCTTGCCACCGTCGGGAGAACTTCTTTCTGATTTCGACCTGCTTGATTCGCGTGAAGACACGCTCAGCGTAAGTTGGGCGCATGCTCAGCAGTATCTTGTCGGAGAGGGAGTAGCCCCCCGGGGAGAACCCTTGGAGCAAATGTAGTTTCTTTAGCGTCTGAGCCCACACCGTAGTTATTGGAGCAGAACAAAACAGCTCCTTTTCACCGTTGCGATATTGACAAGACGCCTGACTGGCAGCTGCGAATCCGAATGAGTTGAAGAATTCTGACTTCTCGTCCCAAAGGCTTTCCGGGAGTGTGAAGTATATATCCTTCACACTCTTTTGGTGGCGGGCTTGAAATGCCATTTGTGTGAAGATCATCTGCCCGAGAGCAAGATCGCGGAAGCCTTCGTGGATTCGGACGTGACAAAACTTAGTGTGTTCGCCCAGCTTCAAGATGGCCGTGGCAACCGGCTTCTGATTTTCGAATGCCAGATACGCGAAACGTTCACCTGTTCTCAAGCCAGGGAGCACTTTGTCGCTATACCACCGGTCAATGCCAGGGTACATCGATTCATTCTCAAGGAGTGATTCGTGGAGGATTCTCAAGTTGTCGGTTCGTTTTCGCGCTGCGTCGCGTCCCAATTGAACGATCTGGAACGGCGGGGCTTTAGGAAACAGATGACCGACCAGATCTGTTCTCGTCCGCTTCGACTGTGCCATCTTGGACCCCTTCCTGTAGTTTCAATCTTTCGGGCCAAGGTTGAAAGAACTTTGAAAGCTCGAGATTCTGATTTTCGTAAGGGGAAGGGGTTGGTTCCGGGGCATCCTGCGACATTCTGTAAAATGTCAGGTTTGCCATCCTTTCCCCGTCCGCAAGGCTAACGTTAACTTGATGTCCACGCACTTCAAAAATGAGCGGAGTTCCCTTGCCCTCTTTCCTGCGACGTCCGAACCAAGGATGGACAAAGCCTGCGTAGTGAATCCGCATTTCCCCTATTGTCTCATCGCTTGCCCGGCAATAAACGGCTATTCCTGGAGGGACGCTTATCCTCTCCTTAGACCTGAGAATATAGAACTCTTCTGAGGAAATCACCAGCCGCGACTTTTCGTCGGCTGGTCTTAGTTTCCAGTAGGTCGCTGGTGGGGCTGTTCCGCGTTTCTCCCCGTTTTCCGTCCAGAGGGCGATCGGAGGGCGCAGATCTTTCTTCGGATCGGGGTTGACCTGGGAATAAAACGCGGCCGCTTCGAGTCCGCCTATTTTTGTGTTCGAGATATCTACTGTCAGGCTTCCGTCGGACTTCTCGATCCCGCTATATACGGCTCGGAAAAGCTCCTTCCCCTCGACTTCGACGTTCTTGGGATCGCCATAGAATAGCCTCAACTGTGACAACGAGGTGTTCGGCTTTACCAGTACATTGAAAGTGATGGGTGTGATCTCCAGATACATATCGCCGCAACCGCATTCAAAGCACTTAGGGGCGAAGGATTCGTACGTATCCATACCGTCGACGATTAATCGAGCGAGAACGTCGACTCGGCCTACAGAACTCTTCGCTGTTGCTTGCCCGTGGAATCCGAGCCCCGCAAGTTGCTTCCCTAGTCGCTCCCGCAGCTTGAACACATATGTGTGTTTGGCTTCAAGGTGAAATACACCGTTCTCATCTGGCTCGAAATCAGCTGCCAGATGAGGTTGCTTCAGAAAATAGCTATAAGGGGCCGTGCCTGAAGGTTTTACCGAGCCCCTCAGCATTTGGTATGCCTTATTAGTCAGGTACAGATCGACCGAGGATTCATCCAAAAGGTTCTGATTGAAAGGCACGCCAAGCGAGAATAGCTCTCGGTCACAAAGCTCCTTCATCTGCTCCCGGTTTAGAACTCCCGGAATCCAATCGTCCCATGGATCTTGCATTCAATACTCTCCATAATGCATATGGAATTGTGCAAATCGTACGCGGGGCGATCCCTTTCCACAAGGCCAAAATCGTATTAGGGCACAGCTGTAGGTTATGAACGTCGATAGCTGACAGCTCAGCATCTGCATGGGGCCATTTCAGGTTGCGTGCCGCCGAACCTGATGGAGGCAGGTAGGAAGATTGATAGGTGCTGACGTAGGTGCTGAACCCAATTCTGCGGGCCTTGTGGGTGCTTTTTAGTGCTTATGAAGTCGAATGCTGTCCAATCTTTTCAATGAGTTACGTGCACTTGTCAGAATGGCATGGAAGAGGTCGTCGGTTCGATCCCGACCAGGTCCACCAATTACTTGTTGATTTTGAGCAGCTTCTGGCGTCCATTCGGCAGCCTCTCGTTGCTCCGGAGGGTGCTGAAGTTTTGTTGCCTCCGTCGGCAGCATCATCTCAACCACCTTCGAGTTCGCTTCCCGTTTTTGCCCGGATACGGCACGGGTATAGATATCGAGCGTCGTCCGGCAACTCGCATGCCGCAACAATTCCTGCGCCACTTTTATGTCGACGCCCAGTGCTCGCAGATTCGTCGCCAGCGAATGGCCAGCCGATTTGTTTGCCCACAATGCCGGCCCGTGCCAGTGCAGGCCGAAAACTCTTCTGAAGCAGGCTATCCGGGCTCAGAGGTCTCTTTGCCTTTGAGCCGGATCGAAGGGAAGAGAAGATCCGCGTCCGTAGCGTAAGGGGACTTCGCCCCACCATCCTCTGATCCCAGGTCACTTCCGTTCCGCCCACCGCACACTACAGACCTGTGCCCACGGTCACATACAGCCGTATTCGCCAACCCATATCAATTAGATCGGCGCTCGCGGTGCAGCAACCGCTCTATCAGGCCCAGTCATTCGGAAGGACATTTCCTCGATGAATCGCTTCAAAGACACAGGCCATCTCCTCCGATTCGTCGCACTCTTCGTCATGGCCTTTGTGGCGTTTCTCATCATTCGCCACTTCGTCGTGCCCAAGTCCTTCGGCGAGTATGGCCACTATCGGGGTGCCGCTATCGGCGAGATCGCCGCCCGTCCCGTTCGCTTCGCCGGCCACCAAACCTGCGAAACCTGCCACGCCGACATCCTCGCCACCAAGGCGCCGGGCAAGCACGCCAACGTCAACTGCGAGGCCTGCCACGGACCTCTGGCGAGACACGCCGACGACCCTTCCATCACACCGCCCAAACTCGACACCGCCGTCCTCTGCATTCGCTGCCACGCGGCCAGCGCCGCCAAGCCAAAGAACTTCCCGCAAGTCGACGCCGACCAGCACGCCGGCGGCGTTCCCTGCGAAACCTGCCACAAGCCGCATGACCCGGCCCTCGCTGATGGAGGTGCAAAATGAACATCGACCGACGCCATTTCCTCATCATGCTGCCAGCCGCAGCCGTCGCCTGGAAGTACGTACTCGCCGGAACTCCTGAAGACTCCCCCAACTACAAGATGTCCGATCACTGGTGGAGCATGCTCATCGACATTCCCAAGTGCATCGGCTGCGGCAACTGCGTACGCGCCTGCGCCGCCGAGAACGACGTCCCCGACGGCCACTTCCGCACCTGGGTCGAGCGCTACCACGTCACCGACTACGACATGGTAAACCCCGAGGTCATCTCGCCCGATGGCGGCAAGGAAGGCTTCCCCGCCGTCGCAGAAGACGCCGGCAAATACTTCTTTGTCCCCAAGATGTGCAACCACTGCGCGGACTCGCCTTGTACTCAAGTTTGTCCCGTCGGCGCTACGTTCGTCGCCCCCGACGGCGTCGTGCTCGTCGACCAGACCTACTGCCTCGGCTGTGCGTACTGCGTGCAGGCCTGCCCTTACGGCTGCCGCTACATTCATCCTGAGAAGCGTGTAGCCGACAAGTGCACGCTCTGCTATCACCGCATCACCAAGGGTCTCACCACCGCGTGCGCAGAGAACTGCCCCACCGGCGCGCGCCAACTGTGCGACCTCAAGGACCCCAACGACCCCATCCACGCCTTCCTGAAGACCCATCACGTTCAAGTGCTGAAGCCGCAAATGGCCACCGGCGCAAAAGTCTTCTACAACGAACTGGATGGATCAGTCCGCTAAGCGACCAAGAAAACGGAGAACGAAATGACTGGCGTTGAAGGCTACATGTATCCGAACGAGATCAACCTTATCTGGAGCGTGTTGATCGTTCTCTATCCCTACATCACCGGCCTCGTCGCCGGCGCATTCATCCTCGCGTCGCTGGTTCGCATCTTCAACGTCAAGGCCGTCGCGCCCACCTACCGACTCGCGCTGCTCACCGCACTGTCCTTCCTCATCGTTGCGCCGTTGCCGCTGCAACTCCATCTCGGCCACCCCGAGCGCTCGCCCGAGATGTACTTCACTCCCCACAGCACCTCCGCCATGGCCATGTTCGGCTTCGTCTACCTCTGGTACCTAATGGCCGTGCTGGTCTTCGAAATCTGGCTCGACTACCGTCACGAGATCGTCCTGCTGTCACACTCCAGCAAGGGGCTGTTGCGCCTGATCTACAAGATCATGACGCTCGGCTCCGACAACATCAGCCCGCGCGCTCTCGCCATCGACCACAAAGTCAGTTGGATCGTCACCCTCATCGGCATTCCCTCCGCCTTCATCCTGCACGGATACGTTGGCTTCATCTTCGGCTCCATCAAAGCCAACCCCTGGTGGAACTCGCCGCTCATGCCCGTAGTCTTCATCTTCTCCGCCATGGTCTCCGGCATCGCCGCGGTCATGCTGCTCTATATGGTCACCACCAAGTGGCGCAAGCTGCCCATCGACATGCCCTGCGTCGACACCACCGCGATGTACCTCTTCTACATCTTCATCATCGACTTCAGCCTGGAAATGCTCGACCTCATCCACCGCATCTACGAGGCCGACGAGAGCTTCCGCAGCCTCAACTTTATGGTGCACACCAAGCTCTACTTCTCGCAGATCATACTCCAGCTATTGGTCGGCACCCTGACCCCAATCATTCTGCTCGGCATCGTTCAGGTCACCAAGCTCCCCGCCATCGTCCGCCTCCGCATCTACGTCGTCGCCGGCTGCCTCGTCCAGATCGGCATCTTCTCCATGCGCTGGAACGTCGTCATCGGGGGCCAACTTTTCTCCAAGAGCTTCCTCGGATACACCACCTACAAGATGAGTCTCGTCACCAAGGAGGGATTGCTTGCGGCAATCGTTCTCAGCATTCTTCCTCTCATCATTCTGGCGGTGCTGGTAAAACTGCTGCCTCCGTGGCCCGACAAGGAGCTCGACTACGTCGAAGCCGCCGCCACGCCCGCGGCCTAGACGATCGCACCACAAGCGGGTTGCACGATGGACGAACTACCCGAAGTCCTAACCCGGTTCGCCACTCGGCTCGAAGCTCTCGAGACCCGCGTCGCCCTCCTCGAGCATCCGTCCGACGCAGCCGCTCGGCCCGCGCCGGCACCGTTGGAACTCCCTCCCACATACATCGGCTCGTCTTCCCTCGCGCAGTCCGGAGCAACCTTCGCCGTGCTTGGCCGTGCCATGCTCGGCATGGCCGGCGCCTATCTTCTCCGCGCCGTCGCCGAATCCGGCTCGTTCCCCAAACTGGCCGCCGTAGCTCTCGCCATCGCCTACGCACTCGCCTGGCTCATCTGGGCCGCGCGCGTTCCCATCGCAGAGTGGTTCGCCGCCACCACCTACTCCGGCACGTCCGCCCTCATCCTCGCGCCCATGCTTTGGGAGCTCACACTCCGCTTCAAGGTTCTCTCGCCCACTGTCGCCGCCGTTCTGTTGGCCGGGTTCCTATGTACCGCCCACACACTTGCGTGGAAACGCAATCTCACCTCCATCGTGTGGATCGCCGACCTCGCCACCGCCGTCGCCGCGATCACCCTGCTGATCGCCACACGCGACCTAGAGCCCTTCCTCGCCGTGCTCCTCCTCATGGCCTTCCTCAGCGAGGCCGCCGCCTGCCGCAACCGCTGGCTCGGTGTCCGCCTCATCGTCGCCTTCGCCGCCGATCTCGCAGCGTGGGTCCTCATGTACATCTACTCGTACCCGGACCGCAATCTCGCTGACTACGCCAACCTCACCACCGCCGCACTCCTCGCTCCCGCCATCGCTCTGTTCCTTATCTACGGAATCAGCGTCGCGCTGCGCACCATCCTGCTTGGCCGTGAGATTACACTCTTTGAAACCGCCCAGGCGATCGTCGCCTTCCTGCTCGCCGCCTATGCTGCGATTCACTTCGCACCTGCCCTTGGCGCGCCCCTCTTTGGAACGTTCTGCCTCTCGCTCTCTATCGTCCTCTACGCAACCGTCTTCGTCTTTCGCGGGATCTACGGTCCCCGCAACGTCCGTGTATACGCCACTTGGAGCGTGGCCCTCTTCCTGCTCGGCAGCTTCGTCTGTCTTCCCCCGCTTTGGCTCGCATCCAGCCTGGGTGGAGCTGCCATCCTGGCTACGTCGAGTGGCGTTAACCTGTCCCGCCTGGGCCTCGCTTTCCACGGCCTCATTTATCTATGTGCAGCCGCCTTCGCCTCTGGATTCTTGCAGTATTTCTCCCACGCAGTCACCGGCGCATTTCCCGCACCGCCCGAGGCAGTCGCCTGGGCCACCGCCGCCGCCGCCATCCTTTGCTATGCCATCGGCGGCCAAATCGAGAACACCGGCTGGAAGTCGCAGCTCTTCCACACACTCTCCGCCGCTCTGGCCGTGGGCTCCGCGGCAGCCGTTCTCGTCTCAGCCCTCGTCTGGCTCACCACAACTGTCATCACACCCGGCGCACCCCACGTCGCCGTCCTCCGCACGCTCACTGCCTGCGCCCTTGCGCTCGCTCTCGCCTGGCTTGGTCCCCGCTGGCGTCGCACCGAACTCGTCTGGCTCGCCTACGCGACCCTCGCCGCCATCGCCGCCAAACTACTCTTCGAAGACCTCCGCCAGGGCCGTCCCGAGTTCATCGCCGTATCCATCTTCCTCTACGCCATGACTCTCATCCTTGTTCCTCGACTCGCGCGGAGATCGTCCGCGCGGCTGCCCGAGTCTCCAACCTACGGATGATTCGCAATATAGCGCTTGGTACCCGGCCCCGATCATCCGACCTTCGTGTGACAAGAAAAACCGGTAGTGATAGGCGGCTCTGGCTGGGGCGTAAGCAAGGCACCAACTAAGACCAAGTCGGAAGAACAGTTATCGACCTCAAGCGATCCTCGCGAGGAGTTTAGCGTCGACTTCCACTATGCAGGTATCGCAGGTTTGGATCGGTCCAAGCTGGGGATGATAACAACGCTGCGGTACGTCGATTCTGCAGCGGTTGATCAGGTCAATCAGACGCTCTCCAGGCTGCATTGCCTGTGGCCTGCCATCAATGGTGGTTGTCATAGGCTGTCCACCCTCCGCGATTGATTTTGGATGGTATTCCATAGGACAGCGATGCGTAAAGCAGCCGGATGGGTGATCGGAGGGCGGGATGGCGCAGCCGCTAGACTTGGGTTGAAGCGGACTACTCTTATCTATAAGATGCAGAGGCATCGAACCTCCGCTTCTGGCGCTTCGGGCATCCAACCCATTACGCTTCGGGCATCCAACCCATTAAATGAGCGTCCCGTATGGAGAAGAGGATGCGATCATGAAAGGATCTCCCGTGCTGGAACTATCCGAACCTACAGTTGAATCTACGGGGCAGACAACTGTCGAGAAAGTCACGGGGCGGACATCGCACCAGATACTGGACAACCTTGCGATTGAAGAGCCTATCGAGATCCAACTCACCTATGGGCCATCCAGTTCGCGTGCCACGCGATCGATCTTGGTCACGATGCGAACCCCGGGCAACGACTTCGATCTTGCAGCCGGCTTTCTCATGACCGAGGGAGTGATCCGGGACGCGAATGACATCGACCAGATTGCTTACGCGGGACAGCTCTCCAATGAGGAACAGTCGTCCCCTCAGACGATGAGTGCGCTCAAGCTGGGCTCCAGGCAGAATATCGTTCGAGTAGACCTGGCAACCGATATTGCGGTAAGCCTGGCCACTCTTCAACGCAACTTCTATACAACCTCGAGCTGCGGCATCTGCGGCAAAGCATCGCTTCTCGCCTTGCGCGCGGTCTGTCCACCGCGTGCGGCGAGCAGTTTCCGAATGAAGGCACACGTGCTCTACAGTCTCCCCAGTCGCCTCCGTGCATCGCAGGGAGTCTTCGATCGCACAGGAGGACTGCAAGGTGCGGGACTCTTCGACTCAAATGTAAAACTGCTGGCGCTTCGCGAAGATGTGGGTCGCCACAACGCAGTGGATAAGCTAATTGGCTACGAATCTCTTGCCGGCCGCACACCTCTGCGAGACCGCTTGTTGTTGCCATCCGGACGCGCCAGCTTTGAGTTGTTACAGAAAGCGCTGATGGGTGGAGTTCCGATGGTAGCAGCCGTCGGAGTCCCATCAAGCCTTGCAGTACAGGTCGCAAAGGAGTTCGACATTGCGCTCGTGGGGTTCCTGCGCGATGATCACTTCAATATCTATCATGGCCGCAACCGCATCGGCGGCTATACACGAACATCGATAGGAGCCACGGAATGAAGCTACGAATTAAGGGGAATTCTCTGCGCTTGAGAGTGTCACGGTCCGAGCTAGCCAGACTTTTAGCAGGGGAATGCGTGGAAGAGACAATCCATTTCGCGCCAGAGGCCGGCGCGGCGTTCACCTATGCCTTACAGCAGGAGCCATCGGCGAAGAGTCCTACCGTGCACTACGCAGAGAGCAGAGTGTCGGTTCTACTGCCGGCCGATCAGGTGTATGTGTGGGGTGTAACGGAGCAGATTGGAATCGCCGAAGAGATCAGCTTAGGAACCCTCGGGTCGCTCGCCCTCCTGATCGAAAAGGATTTCGCATGCCTCGATCGAAGCGATGAAGACAATCAGGACGCCTTCCCAAATCCACATGCCGGTGCAACCTGCTAGCCCGGTCGCAGCCCGCCCTCAGCGTGAGCGCTGAGTCAGTGCCGTTCGATCTTGAGTTACGCCGACGCGCTGCATGAGGTTGGCAAAGCGCGGATCTTTTCGTAATACGTCCAGACAAGGATCGATCCTGAGGTTTGTGAGTCCCTCGCTATGCGCCAAATATGCGCTTTGCAGCCATTTGAAAGCGTTGCTTTTGTCGCCCAATCCAGCGTAGACAAGGGCGATTTCATACTCGCCCACACCATCTCGCCGTACGTGTTCTTCCAGTCGTGAAATTGTCTTGTGTGCTGCGTCGATCTGGCCGGCGCGCGCATACGCGTTGCCCAAGTGCCCAAGCGCATGCGCGTTGTCGCCGTTCTTTTGGAACTCGGCTACGGCCTCCGCATACTTTCCCCTCTCCGCGTAGATATCGCCGAGAAGAAAGTGGTTTTCGGGGACGTTGACGTCCAGTGCTTGAGCCTTTCCCATCAACGCAAGGGCTTGATCATATTGGCGGGAGAAATAATAGATGAACCCTGCGATGCGAAATGAACGTGCGGATACAGGATCCAGTTCCAGACCCCGGTTCGCTTCGGCAACCGCTTCCGACAAGCGGCCTATCCTCCCCAAGTAGATCGCGTATTTTTCATGGGCCAGGACCGAGTTTGGATTGAGTTCCTTCGCACGACGAAACTCCACGTCCGCGGTTTCCCAGTCCCAATCCAAATCCATCGTGGCATTGGCAAGTTCGATGTGGCCTTCGGCCAGCGAGTCATCCAACTCGATGGCCCTGAATGCTTCACTTTTCTGCTTTGAAAATGCTTTGGTATACGGCAAAAGGCCCGATTCACCCATCCAGCCATAACAATCCGCCAACGCGGCATGAGCTTGTGCCGAGTTGGGATCTGCCTCAATCGCCCTTTGAAGGAATTGAATAGCATCCACAAAGTTGCCCGAATTGGTGCGGAGTTTGCCTTGTAAATACAGGTCCTGGGCGGCCGGATTGACGGGCCGCGATCGGCTCAATCGCGCTTGCTCCTGCGGTGTGACATTGATGCTGACCTCATCCGCAATGGCTTGTGCCAATTCTCCCTGCATCGCCAGAACACTCGTAGTGTCCCGTGCATAGGTCCGGGACCAGACACGATGGTCGGTCCGGGCGTCAATCAACTGAGCCGTGATGCGTACTTGGCTTCCGTCGCGCAGTACTGCCCCCTCCACAACGGCTTCAACCCCAAGTTCACGAGCAATGTCGGGCAAATTCTTTTTGGTGCCTTTGTAGCTCATTGCCGAAGTTCTGGAAATAACGCGAAGCGCGGAGACCTGGCCGAGATCGGCGATCAACTCTTCCGTCATTCCGTCGGCGAAGTAATCCTGCCGTGGATCACCAGAGAGGTTCTCAAGCGGGAGAACCACGATGGAACGGATTTCTGCCGGCGGCTCCGAATCCCCGTGCCGCCCCTTGAGCAACTGGTAGCCGATCACCGACCCGAGAGCAACGAGTCCCAGTGCACCCCCCGCGACTGGAAGCACCCAACGGCGGAAACCCTTCGCCGCCGAACGGGGTGCCACCGGAACATTCGGGGGCGCGGCGCTATCATCATCCGTTGCAGTGGTTTGCTCGGTGGAAACGGGAGAAGCCGGCGCAGGTTGCGCCACCGACTTAAACGCCGCTGGCGCAAAAGTGAATGTTGGCACATAGGAACCTCTAGGCAGTTCAATTCGAACTGAGGGGTTCCCCTTGCAAGTGAAATAATACTGGGCCAGCTTCTTGCGGACCTCACTGGCCTTGACCCGCACAACAGAGTCATTCGCGGTATCGTATCCCACCGGACGGCCAAACATCTCCGCGCCAATCATTCGCTCACGCAAGGCATCCACATCGCCTTGCAGAGCATGCTCCACGACCAGTCTGAGAAAATCCTGGGCCCGTTCGCTTCCAGCGAAAGCACTGCTCGCCAGTACCTCTTCCAGATGAAGACGCACTAAGTCGATTCGCTTTGAACTGAGTTGCTCAAGCTTGCGTGCAGAAAGCGCGCGTGCAGAAGAGGTAGTCATCCAGGGCCATTTCCTTACGGGTGCCCACTGTAGCACACCATGGCAAGCAGGGCTAGGATATTGTCGAAAGCAACAAACGTGCCAGAAGAGATCATATTGAAAAACAAAAACTTAGATACGCGTAACACGCAGGCAAACAGGAACACACATTGCGGGCTGGGCGTTCTGGTGGTCAAATTGAAAACTTGCTCTCCTCAGAGAAATCCTGAGTGCCGACGGTCCATCGGTTCTCATCCGCCGGATGACCAGATCGGCTTCAGCGGCGGGGTGAACATTGCCCTCCGGCTCTGGACTCCCGAAAGAAACCTCTGGTGCCTTCTGCTTTTGGTTCTTGTCTTGGCGCCCACATCGGGGTCGTCTGCACGAGAGCCTCCGGGTAAGGGCAGCACGCCCCCGCAGTGCAGCGCCGGAGCGACTGGGAACCATGTAAAGCGACCTCAAAGCGGCATGGCGAACGGGGGCCCATAAGACGCCGGTTTCGATTGCGAGCACCGGCCAATCACTGCCGGAGCATTCGTCAAGACTGGATCTATCGCTTTTCAGAACATAGCTGCGAAGGCGAGACTGACCCGCCGGAGTCACCACTCGGGCACCCCGGAAAAGCGGCTCATTTGGGAAGCCAAAGGTCCGGGCGTATGTTTGCCGGACTAAGGCAACGCCGGATGGTTGGACCTCTACCTCGTGAGCGGAACCACCCGCGACGCTTTGGACGGCAAAGTCACTTCGCCCCATTCGGCCCTCTTTCATAACAATCAACAATAGCACCTTCACCGACGTGAAGGAAAAGGCGGGGCGTAGCCGACGATCGGTGGGGTACGGCAGCGCGGTGGGCGACCATGGCAACGGCGGGTGGCCGGACCTCTACATACCCAATTCACGGAAAAGACCCGCCTTCTCCATAACAACCGCGATAGTACGTGTACCCACATGGGTAAATGAATGGCGTTACCGCGGGTACCACCGATGCTGGAAAAGTGGAGATTCACCGGCCCAGTGGGCGGATTGAAAAGCTTACACTGACAACGGCGGACCGAATCGTTACCTTTGTACCGTTCGCCCCTCCGCCAGTAAGCATAGACGAAACCTGACGGGCGAGTTCATCATTTCATCACAGCAGCGCAACGCAGGAGCAAGGAGTACCACAATGGGAATAAGGGCATTTGGGAAGATGGCGGCGGCCGCGACCCTCTCGGCGGCGATGATATTCGTCCCTGGGGCGGCTCCGGCGCAACAAAACAATATTGTGCTGAAACCGGCGGATCTGCAGAAGCTATTGCCGCCGAGCGTGTATTACCGCGGACAATCGGCAACTACCCAGTTGCGGAACTCTGGCGGAGTGAAGTTCGCCGATGGTTTTTACGTGCTGGCGACTCTGGTGGACACAAGCGGTTACGCGACCGATGTGGCCGCAAAGTACCAAGCCTACTTTATCGCCGAGGTTCCGATCGAAATAGGCGGCAAGGAGCTGCCCGCGGGCGTCTACGGTGTCGGGTTTGTCGCCGGCAGCGAGTTTGTCGTGACCGATGTCGGTGGACATGACGTGCTTACTGTGGCTTCCGGCGAAGATGCGGATCTGAAGCGCCCTATGCCGCTGCAAGTGTTGGCCGGCCCAGGTGACAGCGGCTTTCGTCTCTATGCCGGACGCCGGTTTGTGAGTTTCAGACGATAGAGCTCGCGGTTGCCGGATACGATTGATTTGGGGAAGGAGTTACTCGTCTCCAATTCACTGCGCGAGCGGTTCGCCCGTAGCCTTGAAGGCCATTCCGGAAACCGCGCTCCCCGACGCCAGCACATTCCTCACCCGCTCAGGATCTGCTGCGCTGCGAGCTTCAGCCTGTCGCAGCAAGCGCAGGGCCGCCGCCGGCGCGGTCGCGTCCGGTAGCCGAAAGATCCATGGAATATTCGCCGATGTGAGCGACTTGTCGTTGCTGAGAGCGATGACCGGGATAAAGGTTTTTAGGGCCAGCTGTTCCGAAAGGTGGCTGGCATCGCGGCCCAGAGCCACAATTGCCAGCGGATGCTCCTCCGTCAGGGCGTGAACCAATTGCGTCACGGCCCCACCCCAATTCTGCGCGCTTTCGATCGGCAGGACGGCCCATGTCCGCCCGTCGGCCGACGCCGTGCGCAGCTCCGCCGCCATTTGCGGCGACCCTGCAATCTCGACCGCCGCTGGCCCAAAGAGAATTACGCGCACCGGGCCCGGCGGGAGATTCGTGTCGTGCGGACCCACATAGCTCACCCCACCCTCGCCCACCCGCGCGTATGGTATCGGTTGCGCGGAAGGCTGCTGGGGCGTGGGCGGCGCCTGTCCGATGGTGGGCGGCTTGTGCGCGGCCGGCTGCTGCGACATTCTGGCGAGGCGGTAGGTAATCGCTCCGTTATGCACAGAGCCCAAATACATCGGTGAGACATTCTTCTGGTTGGGGTCGAAGACCATGTGTCCCGTTACCCCGTCGTACTGCCCGATATTGTCGAGCGCGTCCTGAATGCGGACACGGTTGAGTCCAGCCTTGCAGATGGAGTCGAGCAACATGTTCATAGCGTCGTATGCCAGGGAAGCAAACTGCTCCGGCTGCTCCTGGAACCGTTCCTCGAAGCGGCGATTGAAATCGAGCCAGTGGGGATCATTGCGGTTGGGGTCGTATGGAGAGGCCGCCTCAAAGCCCTCCGCAGCTGACCCGGCCTGGGCCAGCAACGCCGGCCCCAGCGTACGGTAGGAGCCGAAGACGCGCTGTTTCATGCCCACGGCGCGCATCTGCTTCAAAATCGCGGCGGCCGGGATCTCATCGGTCCAGAGGACGATTGCGTCGGCATGCGCTTCTTCGATCACGTGCAACTGCCGCGTGTAGTCGGTATCGCCGGCCATGAATTTCTGTTCGACGACCACCGGGTGGCCCAGGCGCCGCGAGGCATCACGGAACTTGGGCACCCCCAAGCGGCCGTAGCGGTTGTTGATGCGCAGAATCGCCACGCGTTTGAGGCCGAGCTCGCTATAAATGCGGCGCGCCAGTGTATAGCCCTGCACGCGATCGTCCTGCAGGTCGGTGAAATACCAGGGAATCGATGTCTCGGGAATGGTCGGATCGGTCGAGGCCGAGTTGACGATGGGAATCTCGGCTTTCAGCGCCAGTCGCAAAATGATGTGAGTCGACTCGGAGCTAATGGAGCCGAAGATCGCCCAGTCCTTGTCGTCGTAGATCATCTTGACCGCTTCGTCCGACGCCGAGCCCCAGATGGCGGAATCGGTAGGCCGGTCATCGCCCGAGACCGCGTGCGCCTGCCAGTTGTTGTAGTCCTCGTGCTCGATCAATCGAAACGGCTTGCCGCCGTAGCCGCCACGGGCGTTCGCCTCTTCCACGGCTAACTGAGCGCCATGCAGCATGCGCAGACCGAAAACTTTATCCGGGTCGTGCTCCTGGATTGGCCCCAGAAAGCCGATACGTACCTCGCTCAGGTTTTGGGGCGCAGGCACATCGCGCCCCCAGCCGGTGTAGATGGTGGGTTGGGTGTAGTTGAGGTTGTAGGGCTTCACAAACTTCGAGTACGGCCTCATATCCTCCGGCTCGCCTGCATAAGGTTCAACCACGCGGTCCTTTGCCGGACCCGGCGGGTGCGCTCCGCACTCGCACACGTGTGCCGCGGGGCTCGTTTCCTGACCCTGGGTCGTGCTCGAATTCTGACCTGCGGCTAACGCCGCGCCACCCGCGGCCAAAAAGCAGGCCACGACCATCCACCATTGGTTGCGCATTTCCGCTACTCCTGGCCCGCTGCGGCCTTATCTGTGCGAAACATAGCGATTGCCTCGATCTCGATGAGAAGCTCAGGCCGGCAGAGAATGGCCTGAATGCCGGTCGACGCCGGCAATGGATCGAGATCCTGCTGCTGGAAGAACGCCGTGCGCTCTTCGTTAAAGGCCTCGTAGTCGCGCTCGATGTCGCGCAGGTAGCAGGTTGTGCGCACGATGTCGTGCCAGGTGCATCCCTCGCTGGCGAGCAAGCCAGTGATGTTGTCGAGCGTACGCCGCATCTGGGCGCGAAAGTCGCCGATGTGAATGCTGCGGCCCTGCTCGTCGATCGAGGCCGTGCCGGAGATGAGCAGGATGGAAACCCCGCCCAGGTCGATCCTCATGCCGCGCGAGAACGAGCTCGGCTTGGCATAGGCGTAGGCCTCGTTGAGGACGCCGTGGTTGGTTATAGCACGCTTTTCGATGGGCGCATGTGCGATGGTCTCAAGAATTTCCGCGAATCCGTTCATGGTGAAGCTCCTTATCGTTATCGTTGCAAGATTCCGTGGCTCAACCCCCCGGCTGTCGCGACCCAAATATCGCCGCCCTGTAAGTCGATGCCCAGAATATAGTTGTTGGCCGGCGCGGTGGTCACAGGTACCGCCGTCACATTGCCCGTGGCATTGCGCACAGTCATCTGCGGCTCGCCGGTGACCAGCGATGGAGTGTACACGGCCCAATTGGCGCCGTCGTAGTAGGCCAGCCCCTTGTCGGTACAGAACCACGCATGGTTGGCGTCCACGCTCTTCACGTAGTTGGTGAAGTTCGAGGGCAATCCACTGTCCTTGGTCAAGAAGTTTTGCCAGTAGCGGCCGTCATAGCGGCTATCGCCGAAATAGGTCGAAGCCCACACGATCTTGTCCACATAGCTGACCGAGGAGACGACATTGTGAATCAGCCCCTGGTTCTTGAAGAGCACCATTTCGGTCTCGCGGTCGGGATCTTCGTACTTGTCCCAGTTGCCGGTCTTCTGGGTGTACTCCATGAGCCCGCTGCCCCACACGGCAAAATATACTTTGTCGGGCGCGGCGGAAACGCCATAGACCCAGATCTCCTCCATGGGTGTATTGCGCTCGTTATAGAGCGTCCATTGGACGGTGCTCAAATTCAAGCGGCAGGCCCCGGCGGCCGTAGCCACCCAAACGTTTTCACCTTCCACCGACACGCCGTAGACCACGTTGTTGCTCAATCCCGAGTTCAATTGCGTGAAGGTGTCGATGCGACCGCCCGAGATGCGGCTCAGGCCACCCATGGTCCCAGCCCACACGTCGCCAGTCCGCTTGTCCAGTGAAAGCGAGAGCACCGCCTGATGGGCGAGCCCGTCCTTCGTGTTGTATGTCTTCCATTTGCCGTTCTCGTAAAGCCCCAGCCCATTGTCGGTGCCGGCCCAGACACGGTTCCCATCCACCAGTACGCAGTACACATGATTGTCTGGGAGTCCATTGGCGATGGTGTAATTCACAAAGCGGTAACGCGGCATATTGGGCGGCGCTGCAACCGCAAGCATGGTTGTCGCGATGAACACTGCGGTCACCCAGAGTTTGTTGATTGCGTGCCTCACTGTCGCGCTCCTCTCATCGGCTTCTCAAGTACTCGATCAAGTCGTTCAGTTGATCTTTGGTCAGGTCGTTTGTGCGGCCGTGCCGGTCGTGCGGGTTGTAGATGGTCCAAATCTCCTCGAGGGTGGCCGCCGAACCGTCGTGCAGGTAGGGCGCCGTGAGCGCAATGTCGGTCAACTGCGGAGTGTCGAACAATCCCGAATCGTCGGTCGCCTTCTTTGTTCCAACGTCAAAGGATCGCTTGTTCGTGCCCAGATCTCCGCTGTGGCAGTAGGAGCAACGGCTCGCCTCTGGGATCGGCTTGCCGAAGTTGTCCGCTGTCCGATTGAAGATGACTTTGCCGCGCGCCTGGTCCGGCGTCAGCTCGTATCCCGGCAGATGCGAGCGGTTGGGCCTGGCCGGCAAACTGCGAACGTAGGCCACCAGATCGGTCAGCGTCAGATCGTCGTAGTTTTCCGAGCGCCAGAAGTACTTTTCCGTGCGCGGTCCGCATTCAGTCGGGAGGTCGGGATTACCGCCGTTCCATTTGTAAGGTGCGGTGTCCTTGATGTCTTCGAGGGTCCGGTTGTCGAGGATATCGCGTCCCAGACCGTCCGGCTCCAGGTCCCATTGCAGGCCGTCGAATGTGGAGTCGATGTGGCAATTGGCGCATCCGATGCCGCCGTGAAAGGATTGGCGCGCGGTATAGAAGGTCTGCTCGCCGTGCCGCAGTACCGAAACCTCCTTGGGGCCGGCCAGTGCCACGGTCGAGACCAGGCGGTCGGTGCGCGTGTCGATGACGCTAATGGTGTCATCGAGCCGGTTGGCCACCACTAGCCGGCGGCCGTTGGGGCTGAGCGCCACGCCGCGCGGATCGTGTCCTACCGGAATGCGCGTTACCACGTAATTGGAGCTGGCGGAAAGATCGTAGGCCGGCCCACCGTGGGTCTGGACATAATGCAGCAGCCGCGGCAGATCAATCGCGACCACTAACTCCGAGCCGCCGCTAGTGACATAGATACGAGAGTTGTCCGGAGTGATAGCCACGCCGAAGGGCCGCGCGGCATAGCGATCCAATTCGTCCAGCGGCACCTCGACCGGCTTGTTGCCCACCCGGGGGCCAAACAGCGTTAGTGTGTCCTGCATGGCCGCGCCGTGCTCAACCGCCGTGAGCGGCACCAGATTCTTGGGATGTAGCGCGGCCACCACGCCTAGCCGGCCATCAGCAGAGGTGGCGACATGAAAGACTCCCGCAATGCCTCTGAGCGGAATGCGATCAACCATTTCTGCCCTGGCGGCATCGACGACAGAAATCTCCGACTCTGGAGAGGTGCGGTGGGGCGTCGCGTTGGGGTAGATATGGGTGACGTAGAGCCGGCTTCGGTCCGGAGAAGGCGTGATGTAGCTGGCACCGCGTCCGGCCACCAGTTGCTTTTCTCGCGCGCCGGTCTGCGCATTGAGCACTGCGATGTCGTTGCTGATGCGGTTGGCCACAAAGAGCCGTCTTCCCTGACGGTCTTCGACTACGCTGGATGGCTCCGCGCCCACCGGCCATGTGGCCGCCACGTTCAGGGCACGCGTATCAATCACGGATAGCGTGTCGTCCCAGGAGTTGGCCACGAACAGCCGCGTTGCGTCCGGCGACAGAGAGAAACCGCGCGGCTGGTGGCCCACCGGTATGTTCTTGATGACCGCGTAGGTGACCCCATCCAGCACCCGGACCTCGTCGCTCTGGCTGCAGAGCACGTAGAGACGCGCTCCGTCGGGAGAAAAAAGAAGCTCCAGCGGAGAAGCATAGACCAGATGTTCGCCGGTCCTGCCGGTCGCGGCCGCGCGGACTGCCCCGGCGGTCGAGAGCTCGAGGCAAAGCAGCACCACGCCAAACGCGAAGAGGCACACGGGCAGACAGGCCTGTACGCGATTGCTCCGCTTCACGCGCCTCATCGGGGTTTCCTTTCTCCCGGTTCCTGCACGGTCAGCACACGATCGGTGGGCTGCGCTTCCAGCGTCTGTACCATCCCGCTTGGCCACCGAACTATAAGTTTGTCGACGACCGTCGCCGCTCCCAGGCCGAAATGCAGACGGCCTTCGTTTTGCGAGAGATAGCCCGAACTCGCGACCCGCTCCGCGGTTTGGAGCTTGCCTGCGGTGTAGAGGGAAATGCGCGCGCCAATGCCGTCGCGATTGCTCTTGGTGCCGATGAGTCTGATTTCAACCCAATGCCCGGTGTTGATGGAAACATTGCGCAGCAGCGTTCCCTGGGCGCCGAGATTCACTACGAATGCATCGACCTTGCCGTCGTTGTCGTAGTCGGCAAAGCAGGCCCCGCGCGCCACGGACCGCACGCTCAACACCGGACCGGCTTGGCGCGAGACATCGGCAAACTTGCCGTTGCCGAGCCCACGAAACAAGGTGTGTTCCTGCGGAATCAGGTGGATCAGTCCGCCGTGAAAGACCAGGATGTCAAGCAGGCCGTCGTTATCGAAATCGTAGACGCCTGTGCCCCAGCTTACGTATTGCGCGTCGGTCTGGGAGATGCCGCTGGAGGCAGTGATGTCTTCAAAGCCCATCTTGTCCGGGCTCCATCCTCCCGGCGAAGACCCGTTATAGGGTGCTCCCTGATTGCGAAGAAGCCGGTTGAAGCTGCCGTCGGTCACCCAAAGGTCGAGCACGCCGCGACCCCAGAAGTCTGCGGCTGTCGGTCCCATCGACGATGTCGCTTCTCCATTTTGCCCATAGGCCGAGCCGGTATCGTTCGCAATCTCCTCGAAGGTTCCATCGTGCTTGTTGCGGAAGAGAAAGTTCTGGGTGCTGTCGTTGGCGACATAGATGTCGTCCCATCCGTCGTTGTCGAAGTCGGCCGCGGTCACCCCCATGGTGCGGCCGATATAAGCGCCGATACCCGACTTTTCCGTCACATCGGTAAATGTGCCATCGCAATTGTTGTGGAACAGCAGGTTGGCTTCGCCTGCATAATCGAGCGGTCCCGGATAGTTGTCCGCTGCGTAGAAGGCGCGGTAGGTAGGATCGAATTTGACGTAGCGGCCCACAAACAGATCGAGGCATCCGTCTCTGTCGTAGTCCAGCCATGTGGAACTGATGGCCCAGCCGTTTACCTTAATTCCCGCCTTCGCGGTCACGTCCGTAAAGTGGCCGTTGCCGTCGTTGTGATAGAGGACGACCTTGTCGTAGCCGGTCACCAGCAGGTCCTCGTAGCCGTCGTTGTCGTAATCTGCCGCCGTCACCGCGATGGAATACATATCGGGGTCCAAACCCGACTGCGCGGTCACGTCGGTAAAATGGCCGTTGCCGTCGTTGCGGTAGAGATGGTTATGCGGCGGCGGGACAGGCTTGTCTTTCAACGGATACGGGTGCATCGCGTCGTCGAGGGGGCGGCCGCTGACCACATAGAGAGATGGCCGGCCGGAGTTGTTGTAGTCGAACCAGACCGCCCCGCCGCCGGTGCCTTCAAGCAACGATCCCAGCTTGGCCGACCCGAAGCTGTGGGTGAAGTGGAGGCCGGACTGTTCGGTAGCGTCTTCAAAACGAATTACGGGTTGGCGCGACGCCTGCTGGGCCGGCGCCTGGGTTGTCGCGGTGGCCCCCGGCCCGCCAGGAGCGGATTGTGCGGCGGAAACGGACGTGGCCCCAATCAGCAATAGCAGAAAGCGAAGCTGCATCTTCAGTTCTCTCCCACTGGACCGCTCCGCGGACGAGTGCCTGTCCCCGTCGGTCCCTGTGTAATGCTCTTCGCGTTGTTTGCGGTGTTCTGGCCGGTCAAGTCGAATGGCGTGGTGCTCCGCAACAGCACAGCAGGCACCCGATTCTCGGGCGAACGCTCGGGTCCCGTGTGACAGCCTACGCAGATTCGTTGCTCGCCACCGCGAGTCCAGAACCATCCCTGTTCCTGGCGAAGTACCGCGCCGTTTCGATCGAGCAACGCGAAGCGAATGGGTCGATCAACCGGAGTTTCTACGAAGAAAGAACCATCGGCCTCGACTGGCGCCGTGCCGGTGGCCACCACGCCGCCATCGGCACCGAGCGTCTCCAATCGCACTGAGGCGGGCGCAGTCTTCAGATCGCCATCGCGCGAGAGGCGTGAGTCGAGCGCAAGCAGATTGGCGTAGTCCCACGAATGCAATCCCGAGGGATGGCGATGCGGCCGGGCGTGCGGCGCTACGAGAACCGGCTCGATCAGATTCATTCCACTCATCGCCAGGACGATCTCTAGGTTGGTCCATCCGGGTTTGGAAGCAGAGCCGGGATTCCATAAGCCGATCGCATAGGGTATTCCGGCTGCGGTCCGTGCGCTCAGCAGCCATTCTCCTGCAGCGGTCTCGGCGACCGCCCCGGCGTACTTTGCACCTGGAGCACCCACCCGAACTTCGTGCGCCATCGGCGAGGTAAACCGCGCCAGCGAGGTTCCCTGCGTAAACACCACGTCCCCGGAAGCCAGCTGCATTCCGCCCCAGCGCGCTTGGCCGTGATCGCAGCGGTAGGACTCCACCCCCGAGCCGTCGGCATACACCAGATACAGCTCCGGGGTGGAACCCTGGCCGAGGGGAAAGCCGGCTTCAAAGAGGATCCGCCCATCGGCAAGAATATCCGTGGGGAAGGCGCTGGCACGCAGATAGGTGAGCGGAAGCACGCCCGGACCGGCGGTCGGATTCTGGAATATTTCCTTTGGCTGATGGCCGTCTTCGGCGGACTCGATCTGAAACCCATACGAGGTACGCTCTGCCCACAGCAAACGCCCGCCCGGCAAATAGAATGGGCGCTCAGCGTCGCCGGCAGTCGAAATCGCCTTGCGCACTGAGCGGTCCTGGAGAGCCAGCTCCCAGATTTGCCAGGGATCGCTCGGCGACTTCTTGCCCGCGAACAGCACCGCCTTACCGTCAAATGAGAGATCGGCATCCGCAGTAGCCGCGAAGTCCGGGACCAAAAGCTCCGCCTTGCCATCGTGCACCAACAAGAGCTGCGCGCCGCTTGGAAACCGCTCTTTGCCCTGCAACTCGGCCAGCGGCACGTAGACGGGTGCGGCTGTCACGATGAAGTCGGCCACCTTCGCCGGTGCGGACCCGCGCGAGAATCCACAGACGGGAATCAGCATAGCAATCGTTGCGCTCGCCGCCAGGGCCCCGGCTCGAAATTTCATCTCACCGCCTCCATCGCCAGCACGACGTGGGTCTCGAGCGGTTCCTGCCGCTCGCTGCGCAAAGCGATCCAGGGGCGCAGAGCAGCCATCATGGTGTCGAACTCCGCAAAGTCCAGAGATTGTTCACCGTCGCTCCATGCTTTGTCGGGATTGGGATGGACTTCGACAAGCAGGCCATCGGCGCCGGCTGCTACACCGATCCGCGCCAGCGCGGGAACCAGTCCGCGAACTCCAGCCGCATGGCTGGAATCGGCGATCACCGGCAGGTGCGTAATCTGTTTGAGCAGCGCAATGCCGGCCGCGTCGAATGTGTTCCGCATCGCAGGTTCAAAGGTGCGGATACCGCGCTCGCACAGCATTACGTTCGAGTTGCCGTTGTCCAGGATCAGCTGCGCAGAACGCAGCAGATCGGCAATCGTGGCAGCCAAGCCGCGCTTCAGCAGCACCGGCCGGCCGGAACGCGCCGCCGCCTCGAGAAGAGGATAATTCTCCATACTGCGCGAGCCGATCTGCAAAATATCGGCGTACTCAGCCACCAGAGGAACGTCGCCCTCCGACATCGCCTCGGTCACGATGGCTAGACCGAATTCTTCGCGCGCCCGCGCCAGCAACTTGAGGCCTTTTAGGCCAAGGCCTTGAAAGGAATAGGGAGAGCTGCGCGGCTTGAAGGCACCTCCGCGCAGGATCTGCGCGCCGTTGCGGCGGACGTGATCTGCCGTGGCCATGAGCTGAAGTTCGCTCTCTACCGCGCATGGCCCTGCCATGGTAACGAAATCGTCCCCACCGACAGCAATACCCAGCACCTGCACAACTGTCTGCTGGCGCTCCGCTCCGACCAATACATCAGGGGCCTCGGCAAATCGTTCTTGCCACCGTTCACTCACCCTGCTCCATCTCCGGGAAGTACCACCAGTCTATTCGCTGCGGCTCCTGTCGTGCCTCCATCGAAAGGTTGAGACAAGAACGTCTCCGGCCGGCGATTGTCGGGGTGGAACGGATTCGGGCCTGCGGCGCGTCATCCCTGTGCCATCGGCGGAGCACGAAAGCCGAAGGCCTCATCCACGACCGCCGCGATACACAGCGCCGTCTCATCTTCAAACGGCCGCGCGACGATTTGTACACCGATCGGCAACCCCTCGGGCGAACTGCCTACAGGAACCACGGCCGCCGGGCAGGCGAGCGCATTGAACCATTGACTCTGCCGCACAGCGTCAAGGTATTCGACCGGCTTGCCGTCAATCGTCCATGTGCGCTCATCATGGCGGAATGCCGGAATGCTCGCTACAGGGCACAACAGAATCGGGAAATCGCTCATCTCCACAAGCGTCTGGGAACGTAACAAGTCCAGTTCCGCCCACGCGCCCAGCAACTCTGCCGCCGTGAGCGGAGGCGCTGCTGCGGCGATACCGAGAAACTCCTTGAAGATCGGGCTTAGCCGATGCTCCTTGCCCGCGATCTCCTGGGCGTAGAACATGGCTCCGCATTGCACAAAGAACTTCCACCACAATTTCCGCAAATGTTCCAGCGTGCTCGGCCTGAACGGCTCAACGCGAAACCCCGCGTCACGCAACGCTTGTGCTGCCGCGTTTACCGCGGCACGCGTCTCCTGCGTCACGGGAACCAGGCCATCGTCAACGAAGAATCCAACCGTATTCATGCGCAGATCGTCGAGGCGCAGCTCGCGCAATGGGAGGGGCGGGCTTACAGGATCGAGCGGGTCGTGACCGCTGAGAGTGCGAAACAGCAGCGCGACGTCGGCGATAGTCCGCGCCATGGGGCCGATTGCGCCCAGGATGGAAAACGGCCCTACACAGGGTGGCAGATGACCGCGCCCCGGTATTCGCCCTGGCGTGGGCTTGAGCGAACAGATGCCTGTGAAGTGCGCGGGCACGCGCACCGAGCCGCCGCTATCGCTGCCCAGCCCCGCCGCCGAAAGCCCAGCCGCTATGGCCGCCGACTCCCCGCCGCTCGATCCACCCGGGGAACGATTGAGGTCCCACGGGTTCCGAGTGCGCCCATGGAGCAGGTTCGCGGTTTCGTAGGCCATCAGGAACTCCGGACAGTTGGTGGTGCCCAGAATCAACGCACCCGCCCCGCGGAGCCGCGCGACGACCAACGCGTCCTCCCCCGGAATCTTGCCCTGGTGCAGCAGGCTGCCGATCTCGCAGCGGTAGCCCGCGGTTGCAATCGAAGACTTCACGGTGACTGGCAAGCCATGCAACAGGCCGCACGGCTCCTTCACAGCATCGAGCAGCCTGGCTTGCGCCCGCACCCGGTCCGCGTCGAAATCGGCGAAGACATTCAGTTGCGGATTGAGACGCTCGATCTGCCGGATGTGCGCCTCTGCCAGCTCAACGACAGAGATCCGGCCCGCGCGCAGCAGGTCCAATTGCTTCACCGCAGGCGCCAGGACCAGGTCGATGCCGGCATCGTTCATTGCACGGACCGCAGCACTGAGGGTCGTGGCATATCCTCAGCCGGCGTGGATGGCAAAAACCGATAGTTGAACCGATACGACCGCACGGGATCACCCGATTCGAAGCGGTCGTTCCAGTTCAACTGGTAGCCGAGCGACTCGGCATCGTCCGGATACTTCTCGTTGGACGGATACGGATACGCACTCATGCCGTGGAACGGCAGCTGCGCCACGGTGAACGGCGATGCATCCCACCAGTCCATGTCTTTTACAAAGCCGTTGGCATAGAAGAAGTAATCGCGCTTCCAGTGTCCGGGCAAAGAGGGCAGTTTGGCGGCGTCGAATTCGGCGGCGATTTCCTCGCCGCTACCTAAGATGACAAAGCGGTCGTCGATCCCCGTCAGCAGTTGAGTCACATCTCCCATGTGCGTGTAGCTGCCGCGCTCGCGCTGGAACGGTCCAGTCAAGCTCACGAGATTGTAGTCGTAGTCCAGGTCACCAGGGCTTGCGCCTTCCAACTGTTTCGGATATCCACGGAAGTGCAGTGTCGCCGTGGCCAGCGGCACTTCCGCGGTGTGTGCCTCTGCATCCGCGCTCTGGTCGATCAGCACCTGGTCCCAGTAAATCTGCAAGTTAGTTTCGATCCGGATACGCCGTGTGCCGGCGGGCAGCTTGCCGGTCAGGTCCACAACAATCGTCCGCTCCAGTCCGGCAGGAAAGCCCGCATCGCCTGGAATTCGCCGCCACGAACCATCCGGCAGCTCCGCCTCGACATAAGGCGGGACCGGCTTCACTCCCGCTTGCCAAGCCGCATACAGCGAGGTGGCGCTGAAGTAATTGACATAACCCGTCATCAGGAGCCGCAACGGAACTCCCGGCACGATGGTGCCCACATCCAGCGTCAACGCGTGCAGGTTGGCAAAGCCGTCATAGGGCAGCGGCGTGAATCCGCTGGCAAACTGGTGATCGCGCCGGCTCAGCAAGCCGAGCACATCGCGCCCCTCGCCGTCCCACACGTCCAGGGGTAGACGCGCGCCGGCAGTGGCCACCACGCGGCCCGAGGCAAACGGCGGATCGTCGAGGAACCGTTCGTCGGGATTCACCTCCACGTCCTCCGGGTGATCGACCGCAACCAACCGCAACCGGTCGATGTAGTTCACCTCTTCCATGGGCTCCATGAAGCGCAAACTCACTTTGCCGCCGGCGACCGCTGCAACATTCGCACCGTCAATTTTGACCCACTCCCCTGGATTCGGGGTGTTACGCCGCACCGGAGTAAACCAGTGCCCAACTACCGCCGCCCCGATCGCGTCGGTCACGAATTTGTATTGATGACCGTCCCACGCGAACAGCACCGGACAGGAGCTTCCTCGCCGATCCGCCTCCTTCATCGCGATCACCGGCTCGTGTTGCAAGTCGATTTCGTCCTGCAAAACTCCAGTGGGCCACAGGATCCTCAACAGATCGATGCCCTCTGCAGCGCCTAGGCCCACCAGAATCTGCGGCGGGGCCTGCGTCTGGTAGCCCGAAGCGCCCGGAAGTTCCCACTTCTGCCAGAGCCCGTTCGCAAATACCTCTACCTTTACGCCCAGCGCCGTCTTGTTGTCTGCAAGGCCTGTCAGGTCGAGGCGGACAAAGTGGTTCTTGTTCGCTCCCACGTTGCGCAACAGCACGGGTGGTCCATTCAACTGGGTCACAATCAAATCGGCGGCTCCATCACCGTCCACATCGGCGGCAATCAGGCCGCGCGGCGCGCGCAGCTTAACGTCGTCCAAGCCCAGCGCGTGGCTCACATCGTCGAACGTGCTATCGCCCCGGTTGCGCAATACACGCACGCGCGGTCCCGCCCGGGTCTCGACGATCGCCGCCAGGTCGATCCAACCGTCGTTATCGATGTCGATGGCCGTCAAGCCCCACCCCTGTATCGCGTCGCGCAGTGGCAGTTCGACACGCTCGAAGCGCCGGCCGATCCGATTGGGGCCCTCCACATTGCGCCATAGGGTGAGCCCCGGCCCTCCGGCATGGGTCACGGCCATATCCATCCAGCCGTCCTTGTTGTAGTCGAGCACGGCGATGCCCACCGTGGGCGCCAGATTGGCCTTTTCGTACAAAGGCTGCGTGGGATACTGTCCCTCGCGCGGATTCACGTAGATCAGCGGCGCCGGTCCGTCTCCGGTCTCCGCCAGGTCCACGGCGCGATCGTTGTTGAAGTCGGTGAGGATAGCTGCCGCCGTTTTGCCGCTTCCGCCCAATCCGGTCGGCGCGGTCTGGTCGGAAAAGGTCCCATTGCCGTTGTTGCGCCACAAGACGTTGGGTGCGTCTCCAGCCTTCAATGGAGCTCCGGTGATCAGCAGATCGAGGTCGCCATCGTGGTCGTAGTCCACAAACGTAATGCCCGAGGGTCGGTTGCGCGGCGCGAGGCCGGATTCGGCGGTCACGTTCTTGAACTGCCCATGCCCGAGATTGCGAAACAGAAGCACTGAGCCGTCTAGCGCCACGGCAAGGTCGTTTAACCCATCGCCGTCGTAGTCGCCCACGGCACAGGCTACCGCGCGGCCGCTGACCCTCAGTCCAGCCGACTCCGCGTTCCATTCCTCGAAGCTTCCGTCGCCGCGATTTTGCAATACGCGGATGGCCTGCACGCCCGACTGCATCAACACCAGATCCATGCGTCCCGAGCCGGTTGCGTCTATCATGCAGGCCCCGCCCGTGGTTGTCCAAACCTCTTTCGATGGGTTCGCCAGCAGAGGCTGCGCGACCAGTTTCACGGGAATCATGGCGCGCTGAATGGACTCAGCCTCTGGGATAGCCGTCACCGTGGAGTAGTGTCCCTGCTCGCCATAAGACAGGCCGACGGCCGATGAGATTTTGGCGCCGGTCAAATGCTGGAAACGCTGGAAGTGATTCCGCGCCTCCGCGGCGCGCCCTGCGCGCTGTAGCGCTCGCGCCAGCGCAAACTCCGCCGAAGCGTGCAGCGGGTTGACCTCCAGCGTCTTCTCGAAGATCTCAATGGCCTTGTCGAACTGCTGCATCTCCGCGTAACAGGCGCCCTCGAAATATAGAGAGTCCGCGTCCTTGGGATCGAGCTTCGCCGCTTGCTGAAAACTTGCCAGCGCGCCTCCGAGTTCATTCTCCGCATGTTGCGCCAGACCCAGGTTGTACCACGCCTGCGCGCTGTTCGAATCGATCGCGATAGCCTGCTGAAGCGCTTGCTTGGCCGCGCTCGTTTTTTGCAGCGCGAGCAGCGCGATGCCCTCGTTAACCTCGGCCTGCGCCAGCTTCGGGTCCTTTTTGAACGCCTCGTCAAAACTGTCTGCCGCGCGCTCGGTAAACTGCTGGCTCATTTGCGCGACACCGCGATTGTTGAGCCGGATCGCCTCCGCATCGTGTTGCGTTTGCGCTCCGGCCATCGCGGCAGCCAGAAGCATAAGAGCGCCTGCCGCGCCTGTTCGCATCTTCATCGTTCCCATTACTGCAAATCCCCGATCGCGTTTGAACCGTTCGGTGCGCGCAAATGTCCACGATAGGCACATTGATCGCATCGCCCGAACATGAAGCCGCATCCTGCCCATCGCTCAGTCTATACTTCTCCAGTGATTCCGTCTCTGAAACGCATTGCCTGGCACAATTTCCTGGTGCGGCCGACTCTTGAGTCGCCGCCTCTGGAAGTTCTCCGCACAATTTCCAACATTCCAATGCTGATTACCGGAGCCGGCGGATCCATTGGCTCCGCGCTCGCGTTGCGTTTGGCCCGTCTTGGTCAGGCACTCTTTCTGCTCGAATCTGGCGAGAACAATCTCTGCGAGCTCCAGCGTGCAATGGCGGACGATCCAGACGTCCCCCCGCACGTAAAAAAGTCCGCGACGTTCATTCTGGGCAGCGCTGGAGATTCTGTGACGATGGAGGAGCTCTTTGCCGTGCATCGTCCGCGCATCATCTTTCATGCCGCCGCGTATAAGCACGTTCCTTTGCTGGAAGCGCAGCCTCTTGCCGCGATCCGCAACAACATCTTCGCCACTGAAATCGTCACCAATGTGGCCGCCGTCTGCGGCGCGCGCGTGGTGCTGCTTTCAACCGATAAGGCCGTGGAGCCGGCTTCAGTGATGGGCGCCACGAAGCGAGTGGCCGAACAGATTGTCCTGGCCTCCGGCGGCACGGTCTTGCGCTTGGGCAATGTCCTGGCTTCCAGCGGCAGCGCGACAGAGGTCTTCGCACAGCAGATCGCGCGCGGAGGGCCGCTGACGATCACCGACCCCGCCGCCCGTCGCTATTTTCTTACGCTGGACGAGGCCGTGAACCTGCTTCTCTTTGCATCGGTGCATCCCTGCTCCGCCTTGTTAGCTCCGGCGCAGCTCAACCCTTCCGATATAACGGAACTGGCCGGATTCATGGCCCGCGAACTCGCTCCCGGCCGCGAACTTCCCGTCCAATATACCGGCCTTCGTCCGGGCGACAAGCTAACTGAGCGCCTTTGGAACAGCTCCGATCTGGTTCGTCCCACCGCCACCGGCGGCCTGGTCTCTATTCGCTCCGACCAGCCCACGCAAAGTCAATTGAAGAGCGGCCTTGCCGCGTTGCACACCGCGGTCGAAGATAGCGATCTTTCCGCTGCGCTCACTCAACTCCGTTCGCTTGTTCCCGATTTTCGTCCCAGCGAGTCTTTGTTGGCGTTTGCACGCCAGTTTGGCCCACGAGTGCCCGTGTGAACGCGACCGGGTTACGTCCTGCCGCCGCGCGGCGCCGCATTGGCGTCGTCACTACGTCGCGCGCCGACTACAGTCACCTGTACTGGCCGCTGCGCGAACTCGCCGCCTGCCCCTCCGTTGAGTTGGGCGTCTTCGTACTCGGAGCGCATCTCTCGCCCGAGTTCGGCATGACCATCCAGGAAATTGAGCGGGACGGCTTTCCTATCCGGGCCCGCATCGAATGCCTGCTCAGCTCCGACACCGATACTGGAATGGCCAAGACGATCGGCCTCGCCATCCTGGGCTTGGCCGACGCCCTCACTTCCTGGCGGCCCGACCTGCTGCTATTGATTGCCGACCGCTACGAGATGCTCGCGCCCGCCTCGGCCGCGCTCGCTCTGCGCATTCCCATTGCGCACATCGAGGGTGGCGAAGTCAGCCTGGGCGCCATCGACGACCAGGTGCGCAACGCCCTCACCAAACTCGCTCATATCCACTTCACTTCGACGGAATCCGCTCGCCGCCGCGTCATCGCCATGGGGGAAGAGCCGTGGCGGGTGCATCGGGCCGGTGCGCCTTCACTCGACCATCTGCGCCACACAACGCTGCTCGACCGCGCGGCGCTCGAAGCCGGACTGGGTATCGCGCTCCTGGCGCCCACGCTCGTCGTCGCCTGGCACCCGGCTACCATCCTCCGCGACACCAATGCGGAGGCCGATGCTTTTTTCGACGCGCTGGCCCAGGCCCCCGGCCAGCTCGTCTTCGTCTATCCCAACAGCGATGCCGGCAGTCATTCGCTGATCGAACGTGCCAAGGCCCTTTCCGCTAAGCGCGCCAACACGCACGTCTTCGTCAACCTCGATCCAACCACCTACTTCAGCCTGCTCAGTCATGCGAGTGCGTTGATTGGGAACTCCTCCAGCGGCATTATGGAGGCGGCCTCCCTGGCCCTGCCGGTGGTCAACGTCGGCATGCGCCAGGAAGGCCGCGAGCGCGCCGCCAATGTCGTCGACGTCCCTGCTGAAGCAGCGGCGATTCGCGCTGCGATCCTGCGCGCCCTCAGCACCGGGTTCCGCGAAACCCTCACCGGCATGGTGAACCCTTACGGCGACGGTAACGCGGCCATCACTATTGCCCGCGTTCTTGCCAGCGCTCCGCTTGACCGCTTGCTCGTCAAGCAGCCCGCCCCGCTACCGGAAGATGCCGGGAACCCTCGCGCGGAGCTGCGATGACTTCGCATTCCGCTCTCTGCGCCCAACATCATCCGCCGCACAACATACCCAGCTACTTACTTATCTTTTCGCGGCAGGACCGCAAGAACGCGATCAGGTCATCGATATCCCGATGCTCCAACACGTCTCCGAATTCCGGCATCTCCCGGCTTCCGTAGACGATCTGGCTGCGGATTGCGGTTTTCATTTTCGTCCTGCCTACATTGGAAAGGTCTGGTCCCTTATGCCCGCCGGCGCCGCCTATGCTATGGCAGTGCCGGCATCCGGAGGAATCGAACACGGCCTCGCCGCGTGCCCTCTGGACGCGCGTGGAGGCAAACGCAAAAGAAGAGAAGAACAGAACCAGGACAGGGATGGCCACCCGCAATTTCATGGCCCTGCTCCGGCGTTGTACGAGCTGCTATCGACCCCCGCTTGGCGATGAACATGCCATGGAACGCTTTCCGAAGTGACTTCCGGATGGGTTTGGAGAAACTCAAGTGCATAGGAGTTCGCGGTTGGATCGTCTTTCTGGTCCGCGAAAGCCGCGCTCTCGCTTGCAGCCTTTTCCTTCATCCCCAGCCTGCGATAAACGATGGAGAGAATGTAGTGGGCGGCCAGATCGTCGGGATCGATCGACTGCACGATTTCGTACTCGGTGCGGGCCTCACTGTAATTGTGCTGTTGATAGAGCGAATAGCCGAGTTCCCGATGCGCGTCGCGGGAGCGCGGAAACTCCGCAATCACCTCGCGCAGATCGGCGACGGCTGCGTCGAGCTGCCCCTGGACGCGATCGATCAGAGCCAGATAATACAGCGCCCGTGCATTGTGCGGGGAAAGCTGGAGGGCCCGCTCCAGATTGGCGCGCGAATCGGGATAACGCTGCCAGGAGTAATTGGCAATAGCGACGTTGGTATAGGCATCGGCGTAATCGGGACGCATCTCCACAACGTGTTGGAAGGCGCGAGCGCTGTCTGCATACTGCTGGGCGTCAAGCAGCCCGATGCCGTAATTGTTCCACCTCATCCAGTCGGGATTGTCTTGCGCATCGGGCGCAGCGGCGGGATTCGCGCCCAACGCCAACACCCGCCTGCGCGAGGCCATCTCGACTACCGGCATTTCATAGTGCTTGCCCAGGCCAAAATCCATGAAATGCTGATTGAAGCGGCGATAGTTGACCTTCGCGGTGAGCGTGATGGGGCCTACCGCGTTGGCTGGAAGCTTGAATCCATAGCGTACAATCTGCGACCGGCCCGAGACGATGGTGTTGTTGAATGCGACGATCCGAGTGTCCCACACTTGATGCCTATCACTAAGCATGCCGCTGCTGTTGACCAGGCGGTTCGTGAAGCTATGCGCGCTTGGATCGAGCGAGCCGTCTGGCTGGAGAGCGCCGGAGTGCAGCAGCATACGGCCGGAGGCGTCGGTTGCTTCAAACTCAACCCAACTCTCATAAAAGTCGCGCTGCTCGGGAACAAGATTGTGAGCGATGCCCTTGTTCTGGATGACCACGGAAACGATGACGTCGTCGCCCGCAGCGAGATCGATGGGCGTAGTGCCCAGTGGTGCGACAACCTTGCCACCGTTGCGCTCAATGCCGAAGATATCGACGTTAAGGGCCGCGTTCTTGAGAAACGCGACTGTCTTCGACAACTGCTCGTCGTACCCGTAGTACTTCGAAAGTACAGTGTTGGCGCCGAGCCAACGATGTGAAGCGAGCTTGCCTTCCTGTGCGCCGTAGTCCTGGCCGTGAATCTCTTCGGGGATCATGTGACAGGTCTGGCAGTGCGACACCTCCGGCTTCACGTAGAACGGCAGCGGCGACTCCTTGGCGAAGGATGCCTGCTGCCATTCGTCGTAAAGAAATATGGCTCGCTGCCATTTGTAGCCGTTCAGCATCTTGGGCAACGCCGCCTTATGGCATCCCGAGCAGAATTCGCTGGTGCGGTAGAAGTCCTTCATCACGGCCTTGGTGTGGCGATCGAGATGGGCCAGAATCTCCTTGTCTGACACTTCGCCGTAGATCGGCTTGCCATCGGCATCGACGATCACCGTAGGCTGCGCAATTACATAACTGCCGGTGCCGCGCGTATCCACTTTTTCGAGCGAATGGCAGACCATGCATGTGACGCCATCCTCATCGAAGTGGCGGTCGATCGGAGAACCTTTCGTGAGCGCGCCGGAGACCAGGGCAATGGGGTTGTGGCAGCCTTCGCAGTGGCGGGTAAACTCGATGCCCTTCGTATCCCTGAGCATGCTGGTGTTCTTGATGTACCAGGGAGCGCGAAAGGAATTGGCATGCGCGGTCTGGCGCCACTGGGCGTAGGCCTCCTGATGACAGTGGCCGCAGTACTTCGCAGTGGGAAAACTCTTGGAATCGATGAACTGGCCGGTATCGGTGGTCGCGTTGGATGGAAGGAATGGCCTGTCCTCGCCAAAGGGGTAGCGATAGTGCTCGGCGACGGCTTGCGAATACGCCGCGCGCTGCGCCGCTGCGGAAACGTCTGCGGCATGAATGTGCTGAATCGGCCACACCGCAAGTGCGCAAGCGGCCACAACCGCAAGCGCGAAAGCGCCAGCGAGGTGGATAGCTCGGGAAGCGCGGATAAGGGGCGGCATCGCACCCGCCATTCTATAGGCTCATTAGGCAACTGGTATCCGACATTGGATGAGGAGAAACCTCCGCCAAAAGGTTGAGACTCGGTCCGGAGGCTCGCCCGGTTTCGGCAAGATCGGCTGATTTCGCTTCGCGCGCGGAGATGGAGCGCATTATCCACCGAAAGTTGGTTGTCCAATGCCTATTCGCCTGTCAGGCTCTTCTGTATTCTTGGGTGGGTGGCCCGGCTACTTCCCCGCACCCTCGGTAATGGTCACGATGCGGTCTACGCCGGGAACGGTGAAGTGCTCTACGTTGCCGCTGGGCCAATGCACTTCCACGTCCTCCACCTTCGTGGCCCGCCCCAGTCCGAAGTGGGGCCGCGGGTCGCTGCTCGAGGCGTAGCTTCCCCCGCTCAGCACGTCTTCACGCTGCTTCATGCCGTTTGCGGTCACATACACGGTTGCGCCGATCGCGTCGCGCGGGCTCTTCGGTCCGCCCACCAGCTTTAGCTCAATCCAGTTGTTCTTGTCTGGGGACACGTTGCGCAGCAGGACGGGGTGCCCGTCCATCACATTGATCACCACGTCCAGTTTGCCATCGTTGAACAGGTCGCCCACGGCCATCCCACGCCCTGCCATCACGTCCGCCAGGCCAGAACCTTCCACCGCCGGCACAACCTCAAACCGCTTGCCGCCGAGATTGTGGAACAGTAGCGGCCGCTGCTTCCACGTCGTGCCCCAGGGGTGTTGGTCCACCTGCGGATACACGTGCCCATCGGCCATCATCAAGTCCTTCCAGCCGTCGTTGTCGTAGTCCAGAAAGGCATCGCCCCAACCGAGAAAAGGAACGGAAATCTCGGCGATGCCCAACTGGTAGCTGCTGTCGGTCAGGTTGGCGTCACCCTCGTTGCGGTATAGGGGTTTGTAGTCGTCGGAAAAGGTGGTATTGAAGACATCTACCATCCCGTTGTTCTCGAAGTCGCCCGCGGCAATTCCCATCGACGCTGTCTCACGCCCGGCTTCATTCAGCGCGTAGCCCGAAGAGTAGCTGTCATCCTCAAATGTTCCGTTGCCCTTGTTCACGTAAAGGTAGTTGGGCGTGGAATCGTTGGCCACCAGCAAATCCATCTTGCCATCGTTGTTGATGTCGACGAACAGTGAACTTAGACCGTAGTAGCCGGGCTTGTCGGCTACGCCCGCTGCGCCGCTCACATCGGTAAATGTTCCGTCGCCGTTATTCCGAAAGAGATGGTCCGGTTCGCCCTTCAGCCCTCGCGGGCCGCAGTTCACCGCCACGCCGCGGAAAGAGCAGAACATATCCGATACGCCGGCTTCGCCGCCCGAGGGCAGATGATCGCGGTCGAAGTGAACGTAGCCAGGCACAAACAGGTCCGGCCAGCCATCGCCGTCGTAGTCGCCCCATGTCGCCCCAGTGGACCAGTTTCCCAGCTGAACGCCAGCCTTCTCCGCCACGTCGGTAAACGTTCCATCGTGGTTGTTGTGGTAGAGCCGGTTCTTGCCCCAGTTCGAGACAAATATGTCCGGCCAGCCATCCTTGTCATAGTCGGCGATAGCCACGCCAAAACCCCAGCGGTCGTTGGTGACGCCGGCTTTGGCCGCGACATCGGTAAATGTCCCGTCATGATTGTTGTGAAAGAGCGCTGCATGGGGCGGCGTCTCTTTTCCGTCCAGCGCGTCGAAGGTCGAGCCATTCACCACGTAAATGTCGAGCCAGCCGTCGTTGTCGTAGTCAATCAGCCCCACGCCCGACCCGTTGGTCTCGATAATGTATTGCTTGCTTTTCGTGCCCATCTTGTGGGTCCAATGCGTCAGCCCGGCGCCTTCCGATACGTCTTCGAAGACCACCGTTCCGTCTTTCACAAACCCGCCGGCTGTGATCGGCCGGTGCTGCTCATCGAGCTGCGCCGGATGCGGAGGTCCGGTGTCCACGCCGCCCATAGTCGCGGGCTGCGCGCTTGCTGGCAATGTTCCGGTTTGCTCTCCAGGGGAAGCGCTCGGGCCTGCGACCTGCGCGTGAAGAAACACGGGATTCGGTGCCGCCAGCAGTCCCAGCAGAGTGACAGTACTCAGTATCCGCAACATGGCAGCAAGTATACGGGGGCAGGTTGTTTGCAGTATCGATGGAAAGGTGGAGATTTCTTTCCAGCCAGACTTCCCCAAAACACGGGTCATTTCGGCTTGCCGTCGCCGATCACTCATCGCCAAGTTTATACGGAATTCCAAACCTGCCGATCTGGATCATCGCCTTCTCGTCTGGCGGCCATATGTGCAGGCTTTCCACGCGGGTCGATCCTGCAATCCAGCGCGCATCCGCGGTTCCCACTAGAGCGCCCGTTGCCGCCACGTTAAAGTGAACTGTAAGCGCTTGTCCGTCGCTCGTCCGGTTCCACCCGAAGGCATACTCCCCCGGTTCCAGCTTCAGCCCTCCCAGGCGCAGCGGGACCTGCACAATCAAGTAGTGCGAGTATTTTCCGTCCGCGGAATATCCCGCCGTGATCAGCACCACTCCGGCAATAAAGTGCCCGCCGCCATCGACGATGCCGGATGCCGTACGCATTTCGGTTTCGATGTACTCGCTTTGGACCGGCGCTCGCGACGGAAGCACCGATACCAGTTCCGCATGGGTCGCCTGCCGCCAGACTGTCTTTTGTGCCAGCGCAAGCGGAGACACGGCCGCCAGAAAAACGCCACACCAAAACGCGCCCAGCATTGTCTTCTTTATCATGAGTTTGGCTTTCCTAGAGATTCGAGTGACACAATGCCTCGCTTAAGAGCGGTTGTAGCCGCTTGCGTGCGGTCCGTGACGCCCAGCTTGCCCAGCAGGCTATTGATGTGGGTTTTCACGGTCGCTTCAGAAACCTCGAGTTCGGCGGCGATCTCCTTATTGCTCTTGCCGCTCACTATTTGCTCGAGAACATCGAATTCTCGCGGAGTCAGGTCCTCGGCGCCCATGCGCCCGGCCAGTTTTTCCGCGATCGCCGGTGGAATATGCGATTTGCCGGAATGAACCGCCCGAATGGTTGCAATCAGTTCCTTGCTGGTCATGCCCTTCAGCAGATAGGCCCGGGCGCCGGCCTTCAGCGCGCGGTAGATATCCTCATCGCCGTCGTAGGTGGTCAGCACAATAAACCGCGCCTGCGGAGATTCCATGCGTATGCGCTGGATCACATCCACACCGCTCAACCTTGGCATCCGCAGGTCGATCAGAGAAACGTCCGGCTTGTGCCTGCGAAACTGGGCGATCGCCTCCACGCCGTCGCCCGCCTCTCCCACCACCTCCAGGCCGTCGGCCAGCTTCAGCAAAGCCACCAAACCTTCACGCACCACGTCGTGGTCCTCGACCACCAGCACGCGAATGAGATCGTTGGTCACTGTGGCTCCTTCGTCCGCTCCCATCCCTCTTTAGGCGCCGCAGCGCACAATCGCACCGTGGTTCCCTCGCCGGGATCGCCGCATACTTCGAGTGTTCCGCCAATGGCGGCTGCGCGCTCTCTCATCCCCGTCAGTCCAAACCGCCCCCGTAAGTATTCCGGTTTCTGGTCCGAGACGCCGCCCCGTCCGTTATCGCGGACCTCCAGCACAATCGTCTCCCGTCCGTACTCCAACTGCACTCGAAATTCGCTGGCCTCAGCGTGCTTCTTTACATTATGAATGGCTTCCTGCGCCACGCGCAGCAATTCGCGTTCTGTTTCTCGGGGCAGCGGGCGATATGCGCCGAAGACGCTGAATTCCGATGTCAGTCCCCCACCCCCGGTTCTGTCTACTATCCGCCGCAGCCTGACCGGCAGCGTGGTCTCGCCCGCGTCCTCCGCGCGCAACGCCTGGATCGATTGCCGCGCATCGGCCAACCCCTCGCGCACATACCCCCGCGTTGCGTCCAGATGAGTTCTCGCGTCATCCAGCCTGCGCAACCGCAGCAACTCTGCCAACACCTCCAATTGCGCCGAAATACCCACATAGCCCTGGGCCAGCGTGTCATGAATCTCGCGCGCAATCCGGCTGCGCTCACCCAGCACCGCGCGGAACTCACGTTCGGCATGGCGCAGCCGCTGCCTCAACAACAGCACCACTCCGCCCGCAGCGGTTGCCAGCAGCAACCCGTAAAACCAGGGCGTCTGATAATAATGCGGCCGCAATTCAAAACTGAGCGCCGCGGCGGCTGCATTCCACATCCCGTCGTTGTTGGCTGCCGACACCCTGAACGTGTACCGCCCCGGCGGAATATTCGTGTAATACGCAGTCCGCCGCGTGCCTGCCTCCGTCCAGCCGCGGTCGAACCCCTCAAGCATGTAGCGGTAGCGCACCTTCTGCGGCTCCAGAAAACTCAGCCCGGCGTAATCGAACTCGAAATGCACATGTCCCGCCGCAACCTTCAACCCTGAGTTTGCCCCGTCAGGCGGCTGATTCACGTCGTCCACCACAAACCGTTCCAGAGCTACCGGCAAAGGAAGCGTGTTCACCGGAAAGTGCGCTGGGTCAACTTCGACCAATCCCTTTGGCGTCGCAAACCAGAGATGCCCGTCGCGCGAACGCCACGCCGAAGGGTGGCTGTTGGTCGCCGTCTCGCCGCTGGGCAGGCCGTCGGCGGTGCCGAACTCCATCCACCGTGAGCAGACGGGCGCCGGACTTGTCCCACTCATCCCATAGCCGTCGCAGCGGGCGATTCCATTCTCCGTCGCAAACCAAAGGTCCCCCTTGGCGTCCTCCAGAATCGCATGCACGATCGTTTGACCAAAGCCGTTATTAACTGCGGCCGCAATCCTTTGTCCATCCCAGTGGTTCCACCCGTGGTCCTGCGTTCTGATGAGCATCGTCCCATCCGAGAAAGGAAGGAGCGCCGTCACGACGTTGCTGGATAGTCCGTCCGCCGTGGTCAGGTTCGATATCTTGCCACCGTGCAACCGCGATAACCCCGCCAACGTCGCCACCCACAGGTCGCCATGCGAATCGCGGGCCATCGTACCCACCAGGTCGCTGCCCAGCCCGTTCGCCTGGGTATAAATCTCCATTCGGGGGTGAGAATGTGGCCCTCCAGGTTCGTCGCTTCCTATTGCAAAGTGAACCAGCCCGCGACGGGTTCCGATCCATAGAGACCCATCGGTGTCGTTCAGCAGCGAGCGGATGAAGTCGTCGGGCAACCCGTCGGCCGAGGTAAATGTATCGATCCTGCCTCCCCGAACTCGGTTGAGCCCATCGGGCGTGCCTGCCCAAAGATCGCCATTGGGCGCCGCAGCCAGCGACAGAATTACGTTGCTCGCCAGACCATCGCGCACCGTGTATGTGCGAACCGCGCCCGCGCCCGTCAGGCTCCCATTCCTGAGCACCGCATTCAAGCCATCATCCTGCGTTCCCACCCAGAGCGTCCCGGCAACGTCCTCCACCACCGTGGTCGTTGCATCGGAGGAAAGACCCTCCCGCACGCCCAGAACCTTAAACCGCTGATCGCGCAGAATATGCAGTCCGTCGCTCTCGGTACCCACCCAAACATTGCCTTCGCGGTCCTCCATCAGCGCCAGCACCGACGCCGTTGCCAGCCGGTCGGTCACCGGCAGCCGCTGCAACTTTCCTCCTACCCATCGTGTCAGGCCGCTGCTGGTTCCAATCCACACGCTTCCTTCTTGGTCCAGCATCAGCGCTTGGATGCGGCTCCCCGGCAGTTCGCGGCCCACTCTCAGCCGCACGACATCGTCTTTGCCGGGTGTTTCGGATCTCCCGAGCATCACCTCTACCGCGGTCTTGCTGCCGACGACAGTTTCCCCGCGGGGCAGCACCTCCAAATACGTGGTTTCATCTTTCGGCATTCCCTCGAATGCAGTTCCACCCGTCCAGCGCCCGTCCTTGTAAAGGGCCGACAAGTGCCCAGCCTCCACACGCAATCCGCCCTCTCCGTCTCCGAGCACGCCCGTGATCGCAGCCTGTGGAAGACCGTCCCCGCCGGCAACAAACCTCTCTCCGTTGAACCGCATCAGGCCAAGGTCGGTCCAAACCCACAGCACGCCGTCTCCACTCTCCACCAGAGCCCGGATTCCGTTGGCCGGCAGCGCATCGCGGGTGGAATACGTTGTGCCCGTTCCGTTCTTCCAGCGCGCCAGGCCTTCGCTGGTCCCAATCCAGAGCGCTCCGTCGCGGGTCTCAAGCAAGCAGCGAATATCGCTGCCCGGCAGTGAAGGGTTTGAACTGCGGTCGAAGACTTGAAATCCAACCCCGTCGAACCGGACCAGCCCTGCCGCTGTTCCCAACCACACAAAGCCATCCCGCGTCTGGACCAGCGCCTGCACAGTGTTCTGAGGCAGTCCATTTTCCATTACCCACGATTGCCGCGAATAGTGTGCCAGCGGCGTCGACGGCTCAACCGCCAACGCGGTCTGGGCGCTGCTCAGCAGTAACGCAGCGAAGCAGATCGAGCGCACGCCTGCACGAGTAAGGAAGTCCTCTACCCCTGCCCGCGTTGCTGGATGTATCTTATCGATCACCTGCGACAACGGCACTCCTTCTCGCTATTCTCATCGAAGTCTGCTTCGTTCGATACCAAGCCATCCCTGCGATCTCCAACCTTCGGTTCAGGGAGCGGTTCCGGTTGATTTTCCATGAGCGTTCGCGTCGTCCGCCTCGCGCACCGGTTTCAATTCGATCACCCGCATCATCTGCGTATCGCGCTCCTGCCTCTTGTTCTTGATCTCTTCAAATCGGGCAGCCTGTTTCTCGCGTCGCGGATCGCCGGTGCGTGCATACAACTGCAGCAAGCCAAAGGTCGCCGCATAATTTTCGGCGTCGATCTCCAACGCCTTGTTGAAGTGGTTCTCCGCCTCGGCGAATTTCCCTGTGCCCAGATCGATCTCTCCCAGTTCGGCCAGCGTGGCAGCTCTCGCCGGATCCAAAGTCAGCGATCGGTTCAAGTCGGCCACAGCTTCGTCCGTGCGGCCTTGCTGACGCGCGATGCTGCCGAGGTAGTAGTCCGCCTCGGCCGCTGTCTTCGGGACCAGCGCGGCATCCTTGAGCCAGATCCCGGCATTCTCGTAATCCTTCATTCGGAAATACGTTGTGCCCAGCGCCAGCGCCCCCTCTGGATCGCCAGGCTTCAAAGCGTGATATCGCTCCAGATACGGCAGACCTTGGGAGGGGTCCTCCGAGAAAGAGATAACGAGTCCCATGCCAAGATCGTAATCGGCATTGTCCGGCGCCAGCCGCAGCGCGTCTGCGAAAGCCTTGCGCGCTTCGGCCAACAATCCCATGCGCACACAGATGACCGCGAACTCGTGGGCCAACTTGGAATCGGTGGGCGCCAGGTCCCGCGCATGAGCTACATAGCCAAGTGCCCCTTCGTTGTCACCCGCGCGTTCCGCGACCCGCGCCAGATCTGCAAGCACAACAACCGATGTTGGATCGGCCGCGTAAGCGCTCTCCAACGAAACCCGGGCCGCCGGAAGCCTGTCTTCGGCCTCCTGAGCCAGGCCAAGAGTTCGCAGACCTTCAAATGAAAGCGCCTGCCTTGCGTTTGCCGCTGCATAGAGCGTTTCAATCAGGTCCGCGCGGCGGGCAGCCCGCAAGGCGGGCAAACATGTGGCGGCGTCCTGCTCCGTGATTTCGGGGTTGGCAGCCAGCGCAGCCGTCACCGCAAGCATGGCCGGCCGGATCCCCAACTCAGCGTCGGCAGCGCACTCGAGTGCCTGCGCGACCGCGTGTCCCCGCGCCTCTTCGCTCAGTTTCTTCAAGTGATCCAGCGATGCGCTGCTGTTCCGGTCCCAGTAAAATATGGTTGCGGCGTTATAGTTGGCCTCGTCATTGTGCGGGTCTGCCAAAAGAACTCTTAGGCTCAGCTTCAATGCCCGCGCCCGCGCGTCGGCGTCCGTCGCGGCCTCTTGCATATCGAGACGGCTCAGATTCAGCGCGGCCCCCATAAGCTTCGGATCGTGCTGGATGGCTTTGGCGAATTCCTTGCGCGCCTCCTCGGTGTGGCCCTCCTGAATCTCAACCACCCCGAGTAGATTCTCCAGACCGCCATTTGCCGGGTACTTCGCCTCAGCTGCACCGATGAGCGTGCGCGCCTCCTCGAGCTCCCCCGCTCCGATTTGCTGCTGAATCCCGAGAATTGTCCGCTCGTAGTCCGAATTGCCTTGTGCACAAGCCGCGAGCACCGCCGCGGCGAGCGCCAGCGCAGCCGACCCATGAGCAGAAACTCGCCGCGCCATTGAGGGCAGCCTCCGGCGGAAGAGCAAACGCCGCACCCGTTGCAAGATCGCACCCATGCGATTGCCAGCTCCGACTATGTCGACGAGCAGGTTCCACCACAACGACACCGGCTTGGGTACCCGGAGATAGCTGACTTTGTTTCTGGTCATTCCAACTTCTCTTTCGGAATATCCCCTGGTTCGGCTCGACTTTGACGACAAAGTCAGCATGTTTAGCGACATTGTCAGCGTGCTCCAATACCCCGGCAAAAGAAGGCTCCAGGCCGAACGGTATACTATATTATGCTACTTGAGCCGATTCGGAAGTGGCCGAAAACGTTCTCGATTCAGGCGAATTCGCTCACTATTCTCTCTCTGCGTTGCTTTCTCCCCGGCGTCTCGTCAAATCGAACGATACCACCCGAATCGCCGGTATTGGATCCATCCAAGACAGTATGAACCGAAGAACACTCCTCCGATTCCTTGTGGCCGCAATTCCGGGACGTATGTGGTCGGGGGGCCTGGTTGAGGCATCGGTTCTCTCCTCCGCCCCCGCCTGGTTCACCGATGTCGCGTCCCGCTCAGACTTTTCCTATCGCTCCAATAACGACTTCACCGGTCGCAAGTTCTTCCCTCAGCCCATGTGCGGGGGCGTGGCGGCTCTGGACTACGACAACGACGGCAGGATGGACCTGTTCTTCACCAACGGCGCCAGCCTGCCCGCGCTGAAGAAGACCTCCTCGGCCTTCTCCAACTGCCTGCTGCGCAACCGGGGTGACGGCACATTTGAGGATGTGACCGCAAAGGCTGGTGTTGCCGGCATGGACCTCGGTTTTTGCTTCGGCGTGGCGGCGGCCGACTATGACAACGACGGCAACCAGGACCTGTTCATCTGCAACGCGGGCCGCAACGCCCTGTACCACAATAATGGCGATGGGACGTTTTCCGATGTGACCTTGGGTTCGGGCCTTGACCGGAAACCTGAGAATGTTCTCAGCGTAGGCGCTGCGTGGTTCGATTTCGATAACGACGGCCTTCTCGACCTGATTGTTACCAACTACACCGTCTGGACCCCTGCCACCGACATTCGCTGCTACATGGACGCCGTGCGCGAAGAGTACTGCAGCCCGACTGTCTACAAAAGCGTTTCTTCGCGGCTCTATCGCAACCTGGGCAACGGCCGCTTTGAAGACGTCACCAATGAAAGTGGCATCGGCAAGGCACTGGGAAAGGGAATGGGCATCTCCATCGCCGATTTCACCGGCAATGGCCTGATGGATATCTTCATTGCCAACGATACCGAGCCCAATTTCCTCTTCGTCAATCGGGGCGACGGCACTTTTGAGGAGCGCGGGCTGGAATATGGGGTCGCCTACAATGCGCAAGGCGCCAGCGTCTCCGGGATGGGATGCGATGCAAAGGATTTCGACAACGACGGCCGGGTTGACGTGCTCTACAACGACCTTTCCGGTCAAGTCTTCGGGCTGCTCAAGAACGACGGTGGCAAGTCCTTCACCGATTTGACCTGGAGCAGCCAGCTCGGCAATCTTTCGCGCAACCTGTCCGGCTGGAGCATAGGCTTTCTCGACTATGACAACGACGGTTGGAAGGACATCTACTCGGCCAACGGCGACGTCGACGACCTCAAAGCGAGCGCGCGCCAACACGACACCATGTTTCAGAACATCGGCGGCAAGACCCTCAAAGATGTCACGGCGCAGATGGGTCCGGACTTCCTTTTTACCGGATATCAGCGCGGCTCGGCCTTTGTTGACCTGAACAACGACGGTTTTCTCGATCTTGTAGTGACCTCGCTCGGCGAACGCCCCCGCATCCTCATCAACAATGGCCTCAGCCGGAACCACTGGATCATGTTCGATCTCCGCGGCCGCAAGAGCAATCGCGATGGCATCGGCGCACGCATCAAGGTGCGGACAGCTTCGGGCCGCGAACTATCGAACCATGTCACGACCAGCGTCGGCTTCATGTCGTCCAGCGATAAGCGAGCGCACTTCGGCCTTGGCGCCGAGGCCAAAATCGACTCTGTAGAAATCCGCTGGCCGAGCGGCATCGTGCAACGGATCGAAAAGCCCGCAGCCGATCAAATACTCAAAGTCGAGGAACCAATCCCGGCACCACCGCGCTGATCGGCTATTTCGTTCGCGGCGGTAGCGGTTCACTTGTGAGTTCCCGGATGGTAAGCACTTGGTCGGCTTTCACATTGGTCAGCACTTGCTTTACGCCTGTCGGCCATTTGAGCTCGATTCTATCGATCACGGCTGCGTTGCCCAGTCCGAAATGGACGCGCTTGTCGCTCGAAGAGCTGTAACCAACGGCGGTCGTCGCTTCGTTATACTGCGTGCCTTCCGCCGTCTCGATCTTCACCTTGGTCCCCAGTCCGTCGCGGTTGTCTCTTGTCCCCACCAGCTTCAGAATGATCCAATGGTTCCCATTGCCGCCGCGATTCACGAGCAGTTGCGGATTCTCGTGCAGGACGTTAACCACCGCATCGATCTTGCCGTTGTTGTTGAGTGAGCCGAACGCGGCGCCGCGATGCATTTTCGCTGCCGTCACCCCCTCACCCGCCGTCGCGCTCGCGTCGCAGAATTGGAAGTTGCCCATGTTGCGCCACACTCCATCTGGCAAAAGCGCGGGCCGATGCAGGACTTCAAGTTCGTTGTCCAGGATCGCTCCTCCCGCCACAAACAGGTCCTTCCGTCCATCGTTGTCGAAATCGAACGCGCCTGTGCCCCAGGCCGTCATTCGCCGGCTCACCGCGGTGATCCCCGCCCTGTCGGTCACTTCATCGAATTGTGTTCCCGTGTTCCGATACAGCGGAAACGTATCGCCAAACATGGCGGTGTGAAAGATGTCCGGCAGACCATCGTCATTCAGATCGCGAAACTCGGCGCCCATGCCCGCGACCATGCTTCCATTCGATGTATAAGCCACACCTTGTTCCAGCGCCACATCCTTGAACGTCCCGTCGCCGTTGTTGTGGAACAGGAAATTCGGCGACGTGTCGTTCGAGACGAACACGTCCGTATAGCCGTCGCCATCGAAATCGCCAAAAGCCAGCCCCATTCCTTTGCCAATGTATTGCCCGATGTGTGAAGCCGCGGAAACGTCGGTAAACGTTCCGTCGCCGTTATTCCTGTATAGGATATTCGGCGTCCCTTTGAAGTTGCCGGGCGCGCAGTAGGTGCGCGCTTCGCCGATCGAGCACAGCTTCGCGGTCGCGATGTTGTAATCCAGGTAGTTGATGACCATCAGATCGAGCCGTCCGCTGTGGTTCGCATCGAACCAGCCCGCGGCCACTGCCCACGGTTTCCCATAACCCGTAATCGTGCCACCCACGCCGGCCTTCTCTGTCACATCGGTGAACGTCCCGTCGCCGTTATTGTGCAGCAATTGGTTGCGATTCACGCCCGTCACGTACAGGTCCACAAAGCCGTCGTTATCGTAGTCTCCGGCTGCCACTCCCATCGAATAGCCCACGCCCTGGACACCTGCCTGCACAGTCACGTCGGTGAACGTCCCGTCGCCGTTATTCCGATAGAGCCGGTTCCAGTATTTTGGCCCCGTCTTCTCTAGCGATGGAATTTCCGCGCCATTGGTGAGGAAAATATCGAGCAGTCCGTCGTTGTTGTAATCGAAGACGGCAACACCGCCCAACATCGTTTCGATCGAATACCGCTGCGGACTGACGCTGTTGTTCAACACGAAGCCAACGCCCGATTTCGCAACGATGTCCTCAAATCGGATCCGCGCCCCCTCTTCTTGGCCCGATTCACAGCCGTGCGGTCGAGGCGCTGGAACCGCCGTCTGATGTTTGACTGCGCCAGTAGCTTGCGCTCCCGCGCGTGAAGGCTTCAACATGCCAAAGCAAAAGGCGGTAGCGGTGATTACGCACAGCAGAATTGCGGTCGTTTTCTCGCGAATTCTCAGCTCGGCCCTCTGCATTCCTCTATACGGCTCTTCCTTTCGCTGCATCGTATTCTTCCCCGGCAAGCGACAACCTCCGGCCGGATGATGCTAACACGATTGCACGGGAGAACCTTGAGGCCAGGCATTCGCTGAATTGCAGACGCAGGCGCGCCCTCGCCTTCAAGGCCCCATATGCACCACGTCGCCTGGCCCAGGGTACGAGCCAGACGACGCGGTGGTTGGAAATTGCAGCTTACGATTCACTGTAGCCGCAAAATGCGGTTCTTGCCTTAGAACTCCAGACGCCCGGAGAACTGGATCGTACGCGGCGCGCTTACAGCGCCATTCCAGACTCCGAAGCTGGAGTTTGAAACGTCTGTATTGAACGACACCTCGGGACCGTTGTTTACGTTGCCGTTCGTTGAGTTGATCAGAGAATGGTTGTTGAAGAAATTGAAGAAGTTGGCGCTGAACCTGAAGGTCACACTCTCCGCGATCTTCGTGTCCTTGGCCAACGACAAGTCAAGGTTCTTCCAGGATGGGCCATAGACCGTTGTTTCAGCATTGCCATAGCCGGTGTATCCGAAGGTACTGAACGCAGACGCGGGTTCGAATGCATTCACGTTCAAGTACGTACCTCCGGTCGCCGGGTTGAAGCCGTTTCGACCGTGCGGCTGTACCTTCTGGCCAGGCAGGATGCCCGGAACGCAGCCTTCCCGCAGCTCTGGACCATCCGTGTAGGTCTTGCAGTTTGAGGAGTAGAACGAGAACGGCTGACCGTAGTCGTAGTGGAGGAGTGGGATAACCTGCCATCCCCCCACGATCGTATCGGAAATGCCGGTGCCATTTACGAACTGCTTCCCGTGGCCGAACGGCAGGTTGTAAATCGCGGTGACCTGGATGGTAACCGGAACGTTGTCCGGCACCAGTGCCCATGCCCGCGGTTTCTCGTTGAAGGGGGAGAACATCGCGCCGTTGCCCTGATAGCCGGGGCCCGATTCGTTGCCACCGGCCTGCACGCTGTCGGCGCCGTCGGTGTACATCTTCTGCACCGTCCACGTGCCTAGCAAGTAGAGACCATGTTGCAGGTGGCGCTCCACCTTGCCCTGGAACGAGTTGTAACGCGAAGTGCCATGCTCCTCGTTCTGGCCTTGGAGGTTGCCGCAGAACATCGGGTAGGGCAATAAGGCCTGTCCAACCGTAGCTGGGCAACCGTAACTCGCCATATCCGACAGGAAGTTGGTGTACGGAATTGCGACACCATAACTATTCCCTACCACCAGCTGCTTCAGACCATCGCCGATCGCCTGCACCTGCGGATTGTTCGGGTTAAGGATGTTCAACGGGCTCAATAGCGAGGGCAGGTGAGTGCCCTTGGTGCCCACGTAGGAGACCGTCAGGAAGAAGTTGCTAGGCAGTTGACGCTCGATAGTGAGGTTCCACTGCCCAGAGTAAGGCCGCTTGTTGCCGTCCAGTGGCCGATACCGGATGCTGCCCGAACCGTTATCGAAGCTCGAGCTGATCGTGCTGGCCGTGGAGCCCGTCTGGGCCGCGGTGATGCCGTTGGAAAGGTAGATAGCTGGTATGAAGGAGTTGCCGCTCGGCGTCTCCGAGACACTCGCCGTCTTGTTGAAACCGTCCTGGCTCATGCCGCCATTCCAACCCGGATAGTAGGCCTGTCCGTAGTAGAGACCGTAGCCGGCTCGAACCACGGTCTTGTCGTCGACCGTATAGGCGAAGCCGAGACGCGGCGCCCAGGCTGCCTTGAACGGTACTTCAGGGTAGGGTGCTCCGTAACTGGCTGCACCCCACTTGGTTCCCGCGTAAGCGAGCCGGCCAGGCAGGTCTTTACCCAAAGCGCTGCTGTAGGCGCCCGGGTTTGAGCCTGCCGGATCGAAGAACGTCAGGTTGTCGTACTTGTCGGAGAACGGAGTGACGTAGTCCCAACGCATGCTCAGGTCTGCAATCAACTTGGGGGTTACACGCCAGGAGTCGCCAAAGTGAGCAGCGTAGCCGTACTGCCGTGGATACTCTGCTGGGATGTTGTAGTAAGTGGCTGTCGCCTGTTGTACGGCGCCAAGGTAGAAGGATGCCATGTCGTCGCCGGGAGCATTGCTCAACGACGAATTGCCCGTGGTCCCCTGGGTGAAGTTGAACGTACCGCCGCGATTGGTGCCGTTGTGGATGCTGGTGCCGGCCTTCTTCCACTCGTAGCCGGCCTTCAGCGTGTGCCTGCCGTGTGCGAACGTGAAGTTCTCCGTCAAGCCATAAGTGCCGCGCGTGGTCACGTCGGCGGATGAGTTCGCCGGGGCGTTGTCGCCCAGCTGTGAAAAATTCGTAAAGGTCATGGTGGGCATGTCCGCCGTGCTGGCGACGCCCGAAATCTTCGGCAGAGTGGAGTTTCTGTCGGCCTGGTAATAGCCCTCGTTGCGGTTCAGGTAGCCGAAGGCGAAGTGGTTGGTCATGCTGTCGTTGATGGTGTGTTCCCAGTTGAAGCGCTGAATGGGCGCGTTCTCAGGGTCGGCCGGCTGGGCGGTGGAAAGTGCTAGCGGCAGATCGCTGGCGGTGTTGACGCCGCTGTACTGCCACCAGTAGGTGTAGTAAAGATGGTCCTTCTGGCCGATGTTCAGATCGGCACGGGCAAAGTAGACATTCTCGCTGTTGGTCAGCGAACCCTGGCCTGAAACCGGAACAAAGTAATTCGCCAATTCTTTGTTGTTCGTCGGAGTTGGCAGTGCTGCCATCCAGGCTTTGGCGATGGGGTCCTCATACTTGGGGTTGATTTGGTTTGTGGCGCCGCCAAATGCGATGGCCGTTCCTGCGTCGGTGCCGAATTTCGTCGGATCGTTGGGATAATAGAGCTGGGTCCCCCACGCGCCGAAGTTGCCGGTGCGGTCTGCCAGCGACGCGATCGAGTAGGTCGCATTCACCGCGCCGCCGTGGTCCTGGAAACCTTCCCAGTTGAAGTAGAAGTAGCCCTTCAGGAACGATGATGAGCCGTGAAAGCCGGGGACATACCACGGGCCGCCGATGTAAGCGCCGAAGTCGTTCTGCTTGTCGGGGCTGACATATTTGCCATTGGGTTGCTTTGCAGCGCCGTACTGGGAGGCGTTGAAGAAGTCGTTGCGGATGTATTCGTAGCCGCCGCCATGGAACTTGTCGGTGCCACTCTTGGTTTCGATAATCAACTGGGCCGAAGTCGAGTTTCCGTACTGAGCGTCGTAGTTGGCCGTGAGCACGTGGACTTCGCTGGTGATGTCGGGCGACATGCCAAAGTCGGACTGCAAGGCCACCATGCCGCTCTGGTTCATGTAGCCTTCCGAGCAGGTCACGCCGTCTACAATCGCTTCGTCTCCGGTGACGATTCCACCGTTGATGCGGGCATTCAAGGCGTTGTTGCCGCCGGCCGACGTCACACCGGGCATCATCGTCGCAACCTCGACCGAGGAGCGTGGCGCGCCGCCGATAACCAACGGCAGGTCCTTAAGCGTCTCCGGACTCATGCCGCCTTCCAGCGTCTGGTTCTCGAAGTTGATCAGCGAGGCGTCGGCGTACACGGTCATGGTCTGATCTGTATTTCCGACTGTCAGGACCAAATCGACGCGGGCAACCTGGTTCACAGCCAGCTCAATGCCCTTTTGATCGAAAGACTTGAAACCGGTTGCCGTTGCCGTCAAATCGTATATGCCGGGAACCAGGTTCCGGAATGTGTACTGGCCCTGCGCATCCGACACGAACTTGAATGTCTGGGCATTTGTTTCGCTGGTTAGAGTTAGCTGCGCTCCCGTTACTACTCCGTGGTTCGCGTCAGAGACCGTTCCACTGAGAGAGGCATTCACATCTTGCCCATATCCCAGTGTGGCCGTACTTAAAATAAACACCGCTAGAATCGTTAGCAGGAGGCAATTTATCCTGCCTAAAAGACCTACTTGCATAGCGTCTCCTTCGTCTCGTCAAAGAATGCTGCATTGTTGCTCCGCGGCTGCATTTTCCGCGAGAGGAGTTTATTTTCCACACATCCGCAAAGCTCCACGGAGCGCTCATAATTCACGGTGACGGTGCTGGCTGGGTTCGCCATTCCTTCGCCGTAGTCCCAAAACGCATAAGCCCAAGGCCAGTTAAAGTTCGCCCACCCAAACTGAACGGATAAGGCTTCGCCCAAAGGTGAGATCGCCGGCATCAAAATGCGTTCTTCAGAATTCATTCTCGTTGTCATGCCTGGAGCGTCCAAGTAATTATCGGCACCAGAGCAAGCCCCTTTACAAGAGCGTCGCGATTAGACGCGCTGTAATGCACCATGCACAATGCATGTTCCTGTTTTCCACGTTTACTAGATTTCTAACTTATTTGTTTACATAATGTTATTCGGATCAACGTTTGCTGAAAACCAATGGGCGCCTGCCCCGTTTGCTGGGGTCAAAAGCTGCTGGATGTACAATTGTGATCGGTTCATCGATTCACAACGCAACCTGATCGAACCCGAAGACCGATTGATGCGAGAAGCCGGTGGCGCGGACCCGGCAGAAACTGCGCTGCATCAGGCGTAGCTTTGTCCGCCGGTTCTAGAGCGTCCTGCACACTAGACCAGGAGACCTCTGCTGGCCTTCGGAGCTCATCGATCTCGTCAATATGGCCCCACGAAACCGACACCGCACTCCCCGAGGACGCGCGGCATTCGGAAAGCCTTGTCCGAACCTCCGCGGGCGTCCTAGGGGCGCTAGCTGAAAGATGCAGGGGGCAGGTGTGTGCGCGTAGTTCCCCAGGAGCTGACTGCCGGTAATCTGGCCGCCGGCGTCGCACAAGATGCGTGGAGGATGGCTGTCTCGTTCATCGGCTGTTTTTCGGCTGAAAAGGTTTCTCTGAGGAAACATTTTCTCCAACCAACGGCAGGCCTCACGCATAAAGACTAAGGGCGATGGTAAGGTCCGGCAAAGCGCGTATACGATACTCGCACTGGATCGTGTGCAACAATCGATCCCGGAGTTCCGTTAGAGGTATGTCAGGGGAGTGCAAAGCGCACGGGCCTGTTGAAACTGATCCAGAATCGTCAGATATTAAAGGACATAAGCGACAAGGCAATGAGACCTCGGTCACGTTGCCACGGCGGGGTGAGCGCAGTATGAGCGAATTTCGTAGGGAATTTCTTAAGATGGCTGGCCTCGGAATCGCAGGCGGGTCCATGGGCCTGCTGGCCGGCCCCGCTGCCTGCGCGCAAGCAGGCCACGGCGCTCCGGTAAGCGCGTCGCGAAATTCGTTGTTCTTTGATGTGCGCTCCTTTGGGGCAACCGGGGACGGCAAAGCGATCGATTCCCCAGCCATCAATGCTGCTATTGAAGCTGCCTCCGCCGCCGGCGGCGGGACCGTTGTCGTTCCCGCCGGCGTCTACATGTGCTTCTCGATCCGGCTGAAAAGCTTCGTTGCGCTTTTCCTCGAGCAGGGGGCGACAATCCTTGCTGCCGATTCGCCACTCCCAGGCCAGACCACCGGCTATATGGGTGGAAGCTACGACGCCGCCGAGCCCAAGACCGCGTGGGACGCCTATCAGGACTTTGGCCACAATCACTGGCACAACAGCCTCATCTGGGGCGAGGACATCCACGATTTCGCGATATTGGGCCCAGGACTCATCTGGGGAAAAGGCCTCAGCCACGGAGAGAAGGGCCAGCGCGGCAACTACCCGATATTCCGCGCCGAACAAGCCGGTGTCGGCAATAAGGCTATCGCTCTCAAAAACTGTCGCAATGCGATCTTTAGCGACTTCTCGTTGCTCAAAGGGGGTCACTTCGGCCTGCTGCTTACCGGCGTTGACAACGTTACCATCGACAACCTTAAGATCGACACCGATCGCGATGGAATGGACATCGACTGTTGCAAGAACGTGCGGGTGTCCAACTGTACCGTCAATTCGCCTTGGGACGATGCTATTTGTCCAAAGTCTAGCTTCGCTCTTGGATACGCGCGAGCTACCGAGAACGTCACCATCGCCAATTGCTGCGTCTCCGGTTACTACGAACTCGGCTCCGTTCTCGACGGGACCTTCAAGAAATACGGTCCCGACGTCGTCGGCGGATGGACCTTCCGCAACGGCCGCATCAAATGCGGTACTGAGTCGAACGGCGGCTTCAAGAACATCGCCATCTCCAACTGCATCTTCGAGGGTAGCCACGGGCTGGCATTGGAGACGGTCGACGGCGCCGCGATCGAGGATATCGCCGTTACCAACATCACCATGCGCGACAGTGTTGGCAGCCCCTTCTTTTTACGTCTTGGCGCGCGGCTGCGCGGGCCAAAGGAATCCACCAGCGTCGGCACGCTCAAACGCGTTGTCATTTCCAATATCGCCAGCCACGGGGCCACCCCGCTTTGTACCGCGATCTGCGGAATTCCTGGGCACAGCATCGAAGACCTCAAAATCAGCGACGTGTTTCTTCATCAGTTAGGCGGCGCGGATTCGGAGGCGGCAACCCGCCTGCCTCCGGAAAAAGATGAGGCATACCCTGAGACGTCGATGTTCGGCGACTTGCCCGCCACCGGCCTCTTTGTGCGACATGTGCGCAACCTTGAGGTCTCGAATCTTGAAGTAATGACACAGACTGCGGACGCTCGGCCGGCATTCTGGTTGATGGATGTCGCCGGAGCGGATTTCTTTCGTGTCAAAGTCCCACGGAACAACTCAGCCCCAGCGTTCCGCCTGCAGAACGTGAACGAATTCCGTGTGTTTGGAAGCAAGTATTTGAAAGACGCGATCTACGAGCACTCGGAAGATAACACTTTCTAGACGGCGAGAGATCAGCCGCGGCCACAAGACGGCGGACCGATAGTCCTATCCAGCCGGTGTTCCCTCGTCGTAGGATGGTTGTTGTAGCCGTGATCACAGGACGCTCCACTCTTCGCTCTCGCCTCACCCTCACTTCGCTGCTCCTGCTGGCGGTCGTCGTGTCGTTGTGCCCTGCCGCCTTCGCCGCCGAACGCATCACCCTCCGCAACGGCGCCGAATTCGACTGTATCCGTCAAGAGCCCGCGGGCGACCGCATCCGTCTCTATCTCGTCCCTGCTGCGCGCACCGGCGCCACCGGCCAGAGCGCACCCGGCGACGCCAACTACATCGAGATCTCCGCCGCTTCCGTCCTGCGCATCGAGACCGTCCCCGACCCGCCTCCGCCCGCTGCGGGTGCCCCACATCTCGCGTCTGAGATGTGGGTTCAGAAGGCCGCACCCTCCCCCCCCGCCGCCGCCCAACCCACCCCCGCCGAAATCCACCAGCTCCTCGCCCGCGCCGGCACCCTCCACAACATCGACGTCGACCTGCTCGCCTCGGTCGTCCAGGCCGAGAGCAACGGCAACGCGTTTGCCGTCTCGCGCGCCGGAGCTCGGGGCCTCATGCAGCTCATGCCTGCGACCGCCTCGACCCTCGGCGTTCAAGACTCCTTCGCGCCCGAACAAAATATCGGCGGCGGCACCGCCTATCTCGACCAGCTCCTCACCCGCTATCGCGACGACATTGCTCTCGCCGTCGCCGCCTACAACGCTGGCCCCGCCGCCGTCGACCGCTACCGCGGCATTCCGCCCTACGCCGAGACCCGCGCTTATGTCGCCCGCGTCATCCGCGAGTTCAACCGCCGCAAGCGTGCCGCGGGCGCAACCCTCACCGCCAGCGCCCCCAGTGCCTATTGATCGCAATCCCCAGCAGGAGGCCGGCCCCATGAAAAGACGCCAGGGCCTGATTTGGCTCGCACTCCTCCTCATCCTGGCGCTCATCGTCTTCACCAATCGCGGCCGCATCCACTTCGACTGGGCCATGTTCTTCCAGCAGCTCCGCCACATCTCCTGGATTCACATCGCCGCCGCCATCGCCCTCATCTATTCCACCTACTGGCTGCGCTCCGTGCGCTGGTCGGTCTTCCTCTCCGCCACCAAGAGGGTTCCGCCCTTTTCGCTCATCGGCCCGCAGTTCATCGGCTTCACCGCCGTCGCTCTCTTCGGCCGCCTCGCCGACGTCATCCGCCCGGCGCTCGTCGCCAAGCGCGTGCAGCTCCCCATCAGCTCGCAGATCGCCGTCTACACCATCGAGCGCATGTTCGACCTCGGCGCCGCCGCCATCATCTTCTCCTCCGCGCTGCTCTTCGCCCCGCGCGACCTGCCCCATCACGAAATCTTCGTTCACACCGGCGAAATCTCACTCGCCGGGACCGCCATCATCGCCATCTTCGCCATCATCGTCCGCGCGGCCGGTGGCGCGGTCGCTTCCGCCCTCCACGCCTCTCTCCGCCCGCTCTCCAAGGCCATCGCCGACTCGGTCGCCGGCAAAATCCGCGGCTTCCGCGACGGCCTCAACGCCATCTCTTCCGCGCAGGACTTCCTCACTACCACTCTCATCTCCCTCGCCATGTGGGGCCTCATCGGCCTCGCCTACGTCGAAACCCTGCATGCCTTCGTCTCGACGCCCGAGCTCGCGACCATCTCCTTCTCCCGCACCATGCTGCTCATGGGCGCCAGCGTCGGCGGCTCGCTGCTGCAGCTCCCCATCATCGGCTGGTTCACTCAAATCGCCGTCACCGCCGCGGCCATGCACGAGTTTTACGGCGCTCCCATCGAGGCCGCAACCGCCTGCGGAGCGCTCCTGCTCATCGTCACCTTCCTCTCCATCATCCCCGCCGGCCTCATCTCCGCCCGCCTCAATCACATCAGCCTCAAATCCGCCGCCGCCGAATCCGCCACCACCGACGAAGCCGTATCCCCTTAACAAAGCGAGCGCCACTACTATGTTTTCTGCCGGAGATCGAGTGAAAATATCCGATGACTTCTTCTGGGCCAAAGGGGCAACAGGGGTCATCGCACAACCGCCGAACGAGGTCACCACAATCAGCGGCAGTTGGGACAGAGATCTTACGAGACAGGAATCAAGCGCTCTCGGCACCCACACCGTCTACTGGGTCTGGTTCGATCAGCCGCAGCATGATGCCGATGGCGACGGCCCTTATCGGGGCGGTTCGATTTGGGAGAGTGCCCTCACACCATCTTCGACAGAGCCTGATTGAGAAGCTCTACGTCCATCCCACGAACCTTGAACCTTGAACCTCGAACCTGTCTTCCCGTTACACTTGTAACCGCAGCATCTTCACCTCAAAAGGAACGCCTGTGCCCGCCACGCCCCGCCCGCTCGACCTCGTCCCGCACCGCCGCTACAATCCTCTCCTCCGCCAGTGGATCCTCGTCTCCCCGCAGCGCACCCAGCGCCCCTGGCAGGGCGAAACCTCCAAGCCCGTCATCTCCTCCGGCCTCGCGTACGATCCCACCTGCTATCTCTGTCCCACCAACGCCCGCTCCGGCGGCGTGCACAATCCCGATTACAAATCCGTCTTCGCCTTCGACAACGACTTCCCCGCCCTGCTCCCCGACGAACCGCCTCCATCTCCGCCAAACTCATCCCCGCTCCTCGTCGCCGAGCCCGAGCGCGGCCTCTGTCGCGTCGTCTGCTTCCACCCCAACCACTCCCTCACCCTGGCCCGCATGTCCGTCCCCGAGATCGCCGCCGTCGTCGACGCCTGGGCCTTCGAAACTTCCGCCCTCGGCCAGCGCTCCTTCATCAACCACGTCCAGATCTTCGAGAACCGCGGCGCCATGATGGGCGCGTCCAACCCCCACCCCCACTGCCAGATCTGGGCCACCGAGCATATCCCCGACGGGTCCCTTCAGGAGCTCGCCTCCCAGCAGACATACCACGACGAGCACCACTCCTGCCTGCTCTGCGACTACCTCGCCGCCGAACTGGCCGACCCTGACGCCCGCATCGTCGTCGAAAACGATCACTTCGTCGCCCTCGTTCCCTACTGGGCCGTCTGGCCCTTCGAAACCATGGTCCTTCCCCGCCGCCATCTCGGCGACATCCCCTCGCTCAACCCCGTCGAGCGCTCCGCTCTCGCCGCCATCCTCAAGTCCGTCACCACCCGCTACGACAATCTCTTCCAGGTCCCATTCCCATACTGCCTGGGATTCCATCAGCGCCCTACCGACGGCCAGCCCCACCCCGGCATGCACCTCCACGCCCACTTCTACCCGCCTCTGCTCCGCTCCGCCGAAATCCGTAAATTCATGGTCGGCTTTGAAATGTTCGGCTCGCCCCAGCGCGACCTCACCGCTGAAACCGCCGCCGCCCGTCTCCGCGCCCTCCCCGCCACCCACTACGCCGATTTGCCCGAATCTCCCTGACCGATGCCGTCATTCTCGACGCAGTTCAGAATCTCCGTATTTGTCTTCGTAAGTTTGTGTTTTCATTCTGAACCCATCATGATTCGATCTGTCATTCTGGACCAAGTGAAGAATCCGCGCATTTTCGCCTTTATCGTTTGTTCGTCATTCTGAACCCACTTCAGAATCCCCGTATTTGCACTTTGACCCCCAGGAAAGAGCCCCATGCAAACACCTGCCGAACTCGCTGCCCTCCACTTCGCCTCCTACAATGTCCCCGCCCAACTCTTCGCCGCACCCGGCCGCGTCAATCTCATCGGCGAGCACACCGACTACTCCGATGGCTTTGTCATGCCCGCCGCCATCGACTTCTCCACCATCGTCGCTATCTCCCACCGCACCGACGGCCGCATCCTCGCCCACTCCGTCAACTACGAGGAGCGCATCGACAAATCCGTCGACGAACTGCTTGCCGCCCGCGCCAAATCCTGGTCCGACTATCCCGCCGGTGTGCTCTGGGCCCTGCGCGAACACGGCGTCCCCATCTCGAACGGATTCTCCCTTACTATCGCTGGCGACGTCCCTCTCGGCGCCGGTCTCAGCTCCTCCGCGTCCATCGAAGTCGCCACTGCCTTCGCCGTCCTCGGCGCCACCAGCTTCGACATGCCGCTCAAGCAGATCGCCCTCCTCTGCCAGCGCGCGGAAAACGGCTTCGTCGGCGCCAATGTCGGCATCATGGACCAGTTCGTCTCCTGTTGCGGCGCGCAGGACCACGCCGTCATGATCGACTGCCGCTCCCTCGACTACACCCTCGCGCCTATCCCCTCCAGCGTCCGCCTCGTCATCTGCAACTCCATGGTCAGGCACTCCCTCGCTGCCGGCGACAGCGGCTACCAGACCCGCCGCGCCGAGATGGAAGTCGGCCTCCGCATCCTCCAGTCCCACCGTCCCGAGATCAAAGCGCTCCGCGACGCCACCCTCGCCGACCTCGACCGCTGGGGATCGGAGATGCCCGAGAAGTCCCTCCGCCGCTGCCGTCATGTCATCACCGAAGACACCCGCGTCCTCGCCGCCGTCGAAGCCTTCCGCGCCTCCGACCTCACCCGCTTCGGCGAGCTCATGCACCAGGCCCACCGCAGCATCCGCGACGACTTTGAAGCCTCCTGTAAAGAGATCGACATCCTCGTCGCGCTCGCCGAAAAGCAGCCCGGCTGCTTCGGCGCCCGCATGACCGGCGGAGGCTTCGGCGGCTGCACCGTCAACCTCGTCGCCGCCGATCGCGCCGCCGCCTTCGTCGAAGCCATGCACGCCGAATATCGCGCCGCCACCGGTATCGACGCGGAGATCTACACCAGCCGCGCCTCCGCCGGCGCCCACCCCATCCCCCTCTAGACCTGCGACCGCCGTCACATTCTTCCCTGCCGGCCGCGGAGTAGAATCCGGGCAATCCACCATACAAAGGATTCCCGGCATGATAAATAAGCTTGAAGAAATCTCCATCGAGCGCAAGCGCGCTCATAATAAGCTGCTCGCCAACGCATCCAAGGTGTACGACTGCTTCCTCGCCATGCAGCGGGCCGCGTACGCCGAGGGCGCTCTCTCGAAGAAAAACAAAGAGCTCATCGGACTTGGCATCGCCGTCATTCAAAACTGCGAGCCCGCCATGCAATGGCATGTCGAGCAGGCCACGATCGCCGGAGCGTCCTTTGAAGAGCAGCTCGAGGCCATCGAGGTCGCCATCGAGATGGGCGGAGCCGTAGCAACCGTCTACGCCCGGTTCGCCCTCGCCTCCATGGAAGGCCTTGGCGTCCGGCCTTCCCGCTAAGACACAAAGGCCCGGTGCTCGACCGGGCCTTCGTGTCAATCGTTGGTCTCGCTCTAATTCTTCTTCGCAGCCGTGTGGTGCACAGGCGCCTTCACCGGCGTTGCCGCCTTCGGCAGAATCACCGCGCCATCGGTCATGGTAATCATGATCGGGTTCGGCGTGAAGGAGTCGTACGTCCCGCTCACAGTAACGATTTGCCCCACCGCGGTCGCGGCAGTAATCGCGTCGGCCTGCGCCTTCGCTTTGTTGTACGCGGCCAGCTTCGTCTTGTACGCGGCCTTCGCAGCCGGAGTTGCGCTGGCCTTGGGTGCCACCGGCTCCTCGGGCAGCGGATCGAGAGGCGTCAGCTTGATGGTGAAGTCCGCCGTCTTCGACTGCTTCGCGTCGTCCGAAACCGCAACCTGAAGCTCCGTCGGCGTCGATGCAATCACCAGAACGTCGGGGAGTTGGTACGACTTGCCCTTCAATAATCCCCACACCTTGGCTGCTTGGTCCGGTGTCCCGTACTGCAGGATGTACTCCTTGTCGCCTACCGCCAGCGTGTTCAGATCGGGAGTGGTGGCAATTACCTGGTTCACAATGTCCGCGGGAGTCGGCGCCGGCTTCACCGAGGCCGCGAACCCGTCGGGTGGATTCAGGTTCGCCGTCGCCGCTGCCACTACCGCGTCATACCCATCGTCGTTCGGGCCGTGATACTTGTGGTAGCAATACTTTGCCGTCGGCGACATGATCGCCTTGAAGTTGTCCGGCGCATACGCCACCGCACGGCTCGCGTAGAAAGCGCAATTCAGATAGTCCGGCGGAGTGGACTGCAAATACGCCTCCGCCAGATAGAAGGTGTCCTGCAGAAGCGGACCCGGAGTCTTGGTGGAGTCCAGCGGGACCGACGACAGTTCCTTCTTGAACATGTCGATCGCGGTTGCAGAGTCCTTCTTGTTGAATGCCGCGTAGCCGATGGCGCTGTAAAAACCGGGATAGAAGTTGGTCTTCTCCGTATTGAAGTCCGCGGCCGGCATGCACGCCGGCTTGGGCGCAACCAGCCCCTTCTGCGCATAGCTGGCAGCCGCATCGAGCGCGGCTTGCTTCGCCGTGGGATCTGTCAGCGAGTCCGCTTGTCCCTTATGAATCAGGGTCGCGATGTAGAGACCTTTGAGGTTGGTCGGATTCACCCGCAGCAGACGGTCCGCAGCATCCCCAGCCTTCGCCGCATCGATCGGCGCATACAGTGCCACCAGCCTCTCCAGCGTGTTTTCCTTCACTGCGGATTGCGGAAACTGCGTGAGGTACTGTTCCAAACCCGCAGCCTGTGCCTTCGGATCGGTCTGCGTCAGTGCGTTGTTGTAAACCGCATATTCCGGGGCCGCCATCTGCGGCGCGGCACACGGGTCCGTAGGTGTTCCAGAAGGCGCGACCTGAGCGGACGCGATAGGCAGATACAATGCAACGGCACACGCCAGGAAAGTGGCTAAGACGACCTTCTTCATTCAAGACTCCTCAGTCAAGTTGTTATGTTTTTTGGGGATACTGGCCACCGGGAGTCCCGGGGGATCAAGATGGTAATTGGGCGCCGCACTTTTCTTTCCTCTGCCTTTGACGCACGCACGGTTGCGAGGCATATATGGTGCTGATTATAGGAAGCCTGCCCCGCCGTGGCAAGCACCAACAGCATATCTCTTCAGCGGGACCCCAGCCAACGCCAGTTATGTGGTCCAGCCCACCCTGCCGCCCAGTCTCCAGGCAGTGCCCTCGCCAGTCCCGCCGCCCTCCGCCGTCCACGCCCCCTTCCCTGCCGCGTATACTAGGTCTGTTCGGGCTGCATCCGCTCGCACCTCAGCGGAGCGGCACTGGAGAAAACCATGAGCGTTACCCAGCTTCCCGCCCGCGGGGCCTCGTCTGCACCAGCCTGTCCCGCCCCTCGCGTCACCGCCGCCGCCCTCCTCGAAAAAAAGCTCTCCGGCCATCCCATCACCGCCCTCACCGCGTACGACTATCCCACCGCGCGTCTGGTCGACCAGGCCGGCATCGACATGGTCCTCGTCGGCGACTCGCTCGGCATGGTCGTTCTCGGCTACGAAAATACCCTCCCCGTCACCCTCGACGAGATGCTCCACCATACTCGCGCCGTTGCCCGCGCCCTCCGCCGCGCCTTCCTCGTCGCCGACATGCCCTACGGCTCCTACCACACCTCCATCGACGAAGCCGCCCGCAACGCCCTCCGCTTCATCAAGGACGCCGGTGCCCAGGCCGTAAAAATCGAAGGCGGCAGCCCCCGCGCCCAACTCGTCCGTCACCTCACCGAAGCTGAAATCCCTGTCGTCGCCCACATCGGCCTCACTCCGCAATCCGTCCACTCCATGGGCGGTTATCGCGTTCAGGGCCGCACCATCGACGCGATGGACCGGCTCGCCGCCGACGCCCGCGCCCTCGAAGAAGCCGGGGCCGTCGCCATCGTCCTCGAAGGCATCCCCCGCGAACTCGCCGCCCGCATCACCCACCAGGCCGCCGTCCCCACCATCGGCATCGGCGCCGGCCCCGACTGCGACGGCCAGATCCTCGTCTTCCACGACCTCTTCAACCTCACCTTCGCCCCGCCCGCAAAATTCACCCGCCAGTACGCCGACGCCGCCGCCTTCTTCACCTCCGCCCTCACCCAATACCGCGACGACGTCGCCCAGCACCGCTTCCCCTCCGACGCCGAAAGCTACCACGTCTCCCGCGAAGTCCAGTCCGCCCTCGCCGCCGCCCACCCCCGCGCCCGCAAAGCCTGATCTGTCGCAGCTCAAACGCGCCTTCAGTTTTTGAGTTGTCATTCAGAGCGCAGCGAAGAATCCCCGCATTTGCACTTGCCTTTGCCTTTGCAACTGGCAACTGGCAACCGGCAACCGGCAACCAGCAACTAGCAACTGGCAACCAGCAACTAGCAACTAGCAACTACCCATGATCCTCACCCGCACTCCCTCCGAAATGCACGCCGCCTGCCGCGCTCTCCACAACACCGAACACACTCTCGGACTCGTTCCCACCATGGGCGCACTCCACGCCGGCCACCTCTCCCTCGTCGCCGCCGCCCTCACCCAGAACGACGCCGTCGCGGTCTCCATCTTCGTCAACCCCACCCAGTTCGGTCCCAACGAAGACTTCGCCGCCTACCCGCGCACCTTCGACGAAGACTGCCGCAAGCTCGAGTCCGCCGGCGTCCATCTCCTCTTCGCGCCCGCCGCCGACGCTATGTACCCCGCCGCAAACACCACCTTCGTCGACCCCGGTCCCATCGCCATTCGCCTCGACGGAGCTTCGCGTCCTGGCCACTTCCGCGGCGTCGCCACCATCGTCACCCGCCTCTTCAACATCGCGCAGCCCGACCGCGCCTACTTCGGCCAGAAGGACGCCGCCCAGGTCGCCGTCCTCCGCCACATCGTCCGCGACCTCAACCTCCCCGTCTCGCTCGTCGTCTGCCCCATCGTCCGCGAGCCCGACGGCCT